>Ga0256829_1000335_pt1 | contig 50962 bp, 59 predicted proteins | sample 131447metaG_FD_185979 | JGI IMG/M metagenome (GOLD analysis project Ga0256829, IMG submission 185979) | Hydrothermal vent microbial communities from Lau Basin, Pacific Ocean - 131-447 | ecosystem: Environmental > Aquatic > Marine > Hydrothermal vents | place: Pacific Ocean: Lau Basin | collected...
TAAAAAGAGAGCTACTGCTTCGTTAAAAGGCATTGAAGCTACTAGTAGCTCCTGCAACCTTTCGCCTTGCATTAGCCCTCTTTTTAAACCTCTGAAGTTGGGGTTATTTATGGAGAGGCACTTACTTGGGTAAAATCATGGATAGAAAACTATATCAAAGCAAAAGAGGATGGACTAAAAATGAATAAATTAATTTTATTATTTTTCATATTACTATTGACTACAAGTGTTAACGCAAAATCAACTAGGTATTTTATAGGTATTGGGGCGAACAAGGTAAATCTACAGCATGATAATGTTGTTATTACAGATGGAACAACAATGCGGCTAAAGACACCTCTTACGGATACGGTATAAACGGAGGAGTTTATTTTAATGAAAAGATAAGACTAAAAGCAAGTTATATAAGCTCTCAAACAACTACTAACTTTAAACTTGATTACTCATCTTTGTCTACATTTATAGAGTACAAACCTTTTAAATTCTCTTACATTGGAGGAGGTTTTTCCTTATCCAGAACAACATATGAAAGCAACTCGTATATGCCAGAAAAAACAATATCAGATTTTGACATACCTTTGGAGATTGGTTTTTACATACCAGTAGCAGAAAATATATATATGGATATTTCTTATGTTATAAAAATATCTCCTAGTGAACATGATTACACATCTAGTGATGGTTCTATTTATTTTTCTAGTGACTTTACAAGTCATTATGCATATATATCTATAAATTATGACTTTTCAATTAATAGTAGATTTTCATATAGAAAATTTAAAAGACTTTTTTAGTTATGATAGATGGCGAGACAGCAGTAAGTGATAAATATACAATATGTGTAGCAGACACACAATAGAAATTGTGTCTATTTGTAATCAAAAGCTTTATAGTCATGCAAACCTTTCTCTTTTTCCTCTAGTTTCTTATCATCATCCATCTTTGTTTGTTCCTCTTTAGTCACTAGAACATAGTCTGGGTTAGTAACTTTTTTATTTTTTTTGTCAAAGATATATTTTTTAGTATCTTTATTTCTATAAACATCAAGAGCCAAGTTAGGTTCTATCTTATACTCTTTAGAAATAGCACTCACCCCAGCAACATCTGCTTCATACTTTTTCTTGATTGTGTCATCCATAGAAAAGTTTGGTGCATCCATCCCCATAGATGTAGCAAGGAGAGATTTTATTTTTGCACCAGTAGCCTCAGTATATTTGAAGCTATCATCTTTTTTTGAAGAGGCTTTTTTATTTGCTTTGTTGAGTTTATTTTGCCACTCTAAATCTTTTTTAGCTTGTTTGAGTTGTGCTATTTCTGTTTTTGTTTTAGTATCTTTAGCAACATCTTTATTTATTAAGTCTTTACCAAACTTCATAGATTCAAAGTCCACTCCGTTGTCACCATAGAATTTGTCATCATTGGTGTTTGCGTAGTCTATTAATGCTTGTTTGCCATCAACTCCATCTATAGTGAGTAGATCTTTTTTGAAAGCGTCACTATGCTTTTTGTTTTCTTTTTGAATCTTACTCTCTTCTTTTGCTTGAGCAAGGTCAGTAGCTTTAGTAGCTTCGTTGGTTATCTTCAATTCAGTCAAAGCGTTTGTTTTTACACCGAGTGCTCGAGAGTTAGAGTCTCTCAGAACCCACCATCTACACATCTTTCATAACTTTATCAACATCTACAACTTTAGATTCAACACTCTAAGTTATCAGAAAAAAGTATGGATTGTACCCTCGTTTTTTTCATTAAGTCAACTTTAAAAGTATTTCAATATAATACAAGGTTTTGATAAAAATGTAGTGTAAATTATATTTTTGGTGCATCATAAGATGACTCATAAACAATAAATCTTGTAGGAATGAATAAATGTTACTCTTTACACCTGGACCAACTCCAGTACCACAAAATGTTCGTAATGCAATGGCCCAAGAGACTATGCATCACCGTACGCCTGAGTTTGAGGCCATCTTTGAGCAAACTCGTAAACATCTTTTTAAACTTTTAAATACTGATGAAGTTGTGATGATCGCTTCAAGTGGGACTGGTGCTATGGAAGCAGCAGTTACCAACCTTTGTAAAAATACACTTTTGAGTGTAAACTCTGGGAAGTTTGGTGAACGCTTTGGTAAAATCGCTCTTGCTCATGGTCTTAAAAATGTAGAGATTAAAAATGAGTGGGATACACCTGTAAGTGTAGAGGCGATAGTAGAGGCTGTAAAAAACAACCCTGACATAGATGCAATCGCAGTACAGATAAGTGAGTCGGCAGGTGGACTTCGTCACCCAGTAGAAGAACTTGCCAAAGCTGCCAAAGCTATCAATCCAGATATCATGATCATCGCTGATGGGATTACAGCTGTCGGTGTTGAGATGATTGATGTTTCTCATATTGACTGCCTTATCGCTGGAAGTCAAAAAGCACTGATGCTCCCCCCTGGTCTTGCTATACTTGGTCTGAGTAATAAGGCTGTAGTAGTTGTAGGGAGTGGTGTAGGCTACTACCTCAATCTTGCATCTGAGATAAAAAAACAAAGACAAAACACGACCGCTTACACTGCGGCAACTACACTTATCATAGGACTCTTAGAAGTTTTAGAGACTATAGAAAGAAATGGAAGCCTCAAAAGACTTTATGGAGAAACAGCGTGTCGTGCAAAAGCGGTCAAACGAGCCCTTGAAGCGATAGGTCTTCACTCTTACCCTACAACTCCTGCAAAGTCCATGACAACAATTGTTGATGAAAATGCTTCTGAGATTCGTAAACTTTTAAAAGAGGAGTTTGAGGTCAATGTAGCAGGTGGTCAAGACCATCTTAAAGGAAAAATCTTTAGGATCAATCAGATGGGCTTGATACCTGTTTATGAGATGGCATGGGTTGTAAACGCAGTTGAGTTAGCACTCTCAAAACTTGGTCGTCGAGCATATGATGGTACAGCAAACAGAGTATTTAATGAAGCTTTTTTTGGAGTGGAGAACTAGATGATACTAGAGCATGAGATCCCTCAAGGAAGTAAACTTTACTTCGCAAATACAGCAAAAGTAAAACGCTCTATTGAAGCGACAGCGGCTGAGATTTTAGAGCATCATCAATTTGAGGAGATAGTGACACCTATCTTTTCACATCATCAACACTTAAGTATTGCAAATGAGAGTGAACTCATCCGTATCAATGATAGAAAAAACAACCCTATCTCTCTGCGTGCTGATGCAACCATAGATGTTGTACGCATCATCAAAAAAAGACTAGGGGGCAATACAAGCCAAAAAAAGTGGTTTTACATCCAGCCAGTTTACCGTTACCCAACGGAGGAGCAGTACCAAATAGGTGTTGAATTTATGGGGGAGAAAAATCTCTCAAGTGTGCTCAATATTGCCAATGAGATCTTTGCAAAACTTGAGGTTGATGCTCTTGTGCAGATAAGCAACATGAAGATACCACATATCATCGCAGATATGTTTGATGCACTGAGTATAGACGACTTTAGACATATTAACATAGATAAATTTTTATCTTTAAATGTTGATTGGCTCTCTAAACTTGTCTATCTTCAACATGAATCACAAGTAGATGAACTGATAGCTCTTGTCCCTGATGCACTCAAAATAGAACTCAAAAAGATGAAAGATTTGTGTAGTGAAAGTGGATGTCACAATAGTGTACTCGCACCTATGTATTATGCAAAGATGCTCTATTATGATGAACTTTTCTTTCGAGTGATAAAAAACAATGAGGTCTATGCCCGTGGTGGTAGATATAACAACGATGATGTAAGTTCGGTTGGATTTGCAATATATACAGATGAGATTATAGAGAGTAAGGTTCAGTAGATGGTAAATAAAGCAGATTTAATAGTTGGGATCCAATGGGGTGATGAAGGTAAGGGCAAGATAGTAGATAGACTCGCTTGTGAGTACGATATGGTTTGTAGAAGCCAAGGTGGGCATAATGCTGGACATACTATCTGGGTAGATGGTGTCAAGTATGCACTGCATCTTATCCCTTCTGGAGTTCTTAACCCAGATGCTATCAATGTAGTTGGCAATGGTGTTGTCCTCTCTCCAGAGTCTATCATCAAAGAGATGGTGCAGTTTGACAACTTAGAAGGTCGTCTTTTTATCTCAGATAAAGCACACCTAAATCTTTATTACCATGCACTCATAGACCAAGCTAAAGAGCGACTCAGGGGTGATAAGGCTATTGGTACGACAGGAAAAGGTATCGGACCTGCATATGCCGATAAGATCAACCGTACAGGTTTTCGTATTGGTGAGCTTTTAAATCCTACAAAGCTTACAACAGATATTATAGAATATTTTGAGCAAAATAGACAAATATTTGATATCTATGAGATTCCTACACCAAAAGAGTCCCAACTTTTAGTTGAGTTAGAGGGTTTTAAAAAAGAGTTAGCACCTTTTATCACAGATACTACCCAAATGGTATGGGGTGCCATCGATGCTGGTAAGAAAATCTTACTAGAGGGTGCACAAGGTACTTTGCTAGATATTGACCATGGGACCTACCCCTTTGTAACTTCCTCTGCAACTGTATCTGCTGGTGCATGTACAGGTCTTGGCATCAACCCTAAAGATATTGGGAAAGTTATCGGGATAGTAAAAGCGTATTGTACTCGTGTGGGTAATGGACCTTTTCCCTCGGAAGACTTTGGTGAAGATGGTAAGCGTTTGGGTGAACAAGGGCATGAGTTCGGAACAACAACAGGAAGAGCAAGAAGATGTGGTTGGTTTGATGCAGTAGCAACTCGCCATGCAGCAAGACTCAATGGTTGTGATGAACTAGCTCTTATGAAACTTGATGTGCTTGATGGTTTTGATGAGGTAAAACTCTGCGTTGCGTATGAGTATGAGGGTAAAGAGATAGACTATATGCCCTCAAATCTTGAAGATGTAAAACCCATCTATAAAACTTTCAAAGGTTGGAGTAACTCTGTAGGTGCAAGAACTTTTGATGCACTACCAAAAGATGCACAAGACTTTGTAAAAGAGATAGAGATGATTTCTCAAACAAAAGTTGGAATTATCTCTACTTCACCAGAAAGAGACGATACTATAATTCTATAATTTTTTAAAGTACAAAAATCCTTTCGGGATTTCCATTGGGGGAGGGGATGAAATGAAAACTCGTTATACACCACTTGTAAAACTAAAAAAAAGTACAATGGACAAAAGCGAAACTCTCGTGCAGAGAATGAATGCAGACTTAAACTCTGCTACTACTGCACTCAAACTCTCCTACAGCTCTTTAGATGAGATAGAGACCCCAGAATCAGGCTCTATTCATGAGCTTTTAGCATCTCGTTCACTTTTTCATTCACAAAGAGCACTCATAGACAAAAACAAACAATGGGTCGTTTATGCAAAAGGGCAGGTGGATGCTGCAAAACAACAGCTTAAAGCAGATATGATAGAATATGAAAAGTTTAACTACTTAGAGTTTGAAGAGATTAAAAAGATACTCAAAGAGAGAAAAATCAAAGAGGCAAAAGATCTTGATGAGATAGCTTTGATGACATACGATATAAAGGTGAGAAAGTGAAAATATTTGTAATAGTGATTTTTATCTATAGTTCATTATTGGGATTGCAAACAAATGATAAACTCTTTGAGTGCACAGAAATTTTTAAAGCAAGAAAAAGTGAACTTCTTATAGAACTTGAGCGTATAGATGAGCAAAAACAGGCACTAGATGCACTCAAAAGTGCGACAGAAGAGTTGCTTAAGCAAAAAGAGGCAAAAGTATCTTACGAGACTGAAGTGCTAGAAGTGAAACATCGCGAGGTTATGAAGAGAGAAGCCAATATAAAATCGATGTTAGAAGAGCATAAGAAGATTCTTAAACGGATTAGTAATATTAAGATGGACAAAATTGCACAAACATTTTCCAAGATGAAGCCAAGTGCATCTGCAAAGGTACTTTCAGAGATGGATATAAAAGAGGCTTCTCTTATCTTAGAATCTCTCAAACCTAAGATTGTTGGGAAAATTTTAACAAAAATGGATGCAAAAAAAGGTTCAGAGATCACAAGATATCTTATGAAGTAGATATTTTTTTAAAGGGTTATTGCTCTAATCGTTTTCTAACCTTTATTATAGTAGAATGTCAAAATTATTATACTTAACAAGGTTCATTATGAAATTATCTCTTAAAACTATCCCCCATATCTCCTCAAAAATCGCTATAGAGTTAAACAAAAGTGGGGCTGTCACAATGACACAAGGTCTTGAAGCTGTTGAACATGAAGCCTTTAAGATACTAGAACACAGTGTAAAACAAGAGATAGAGCTTGAGAACAAAGCAGATGAGATGATAGATGACAATGAAGAAGAGATAGAGTTTATGCTTGCAGATGAGAGACAACTTTTCTTTATGATTAAGAAAAAATTAGCACCAGAATTTGGCGTAATACTCAACTATGAAGAGCGTTATTCTGATATATCTCACAAAATTCTCGATGAACTATATGAAGAGGATTTGATCCATTTTGAGGTGACAGAAAATCGTATTAAAAATATCATCTACAACGCTATTACAGATTTTATCTCAGAATCTTCACAGATAGATGATGCTGTGATGGATAAAATTCATACATACAAAAAAAGATATATCCCTGGAACAGATGAATTTGACATTCTTTATGAAAAAATTTATCGTGAAGAGTTGATCAAAAGAGGAATGGAGTAGAAGTGCAATGAAAACTGTTACAATTTATCTTGAAAATGGAACTTTACTTGAAGCAAAGAGCTTTGGCGTGGAGGGTACAAGCGTAGGCGAGATAGTATTTAATACTTCCCTCACAGGTTACCAAGAGATTATGAGTGACCCCTCTTATGCGGGACAATTTGTCACTTTTACTATGCCAGAGATTGGTAATGTTGGTGTCAATGATGAAGATATGGAAAGTTACGGCGCACATGCAAAAGGTATGCTTGTTCGTAAGTATCAAAAAAGGTATTCTAACTTTCGTGCAGAGGGTTCTTTAGAGGATTTCTTGATCAAACATAATGTGATGGGAATTTGCGATATTGATACGCGTTATTTAACAAAAATGCTCCGAGCGGAGGGTGCTATGATGATGGTGGCATCAACCACTGTAAATGATAAAGTAGAGTTGAAGAAGATACTAGAGTCTTCGCCTCGCATTGAAGATATAAATTACATAGAAGAGGTAAGTACAAAAGAGGCTTACCCGCATACCCAGTCCACTTACTCTAAAACAAAGTTTGAGTTTGAAAGTGCCCCAACACAAGAGGCAAAAATCGTTGTTATTGACTTTGGTGTAAAGAAAAATATCCTCAATGAGATAGTAAGTGCAAAAATAGGTGTTGAAGTAGTTCCAAACAACTTTGATGCAGATGCCTTGATAGAACAATACAAAGCAAAAACCATTGATGGTGTCTTTTTGTCAAATGGTCCAGGCGATCCACTTGTACTAAAAAAAGAGCAAGAACAGATCAAAAAACTCATCGCTGCTAAAATCCCTATGTTTGGGATATGCCTTGGGCATCAACTCCTCTCTATCTCTCATGGGTACGATACCTATAAACTCAAGTTTGGACACCATGGTGGGAACCATCCTGTGAAAAATAAAGAGACAGGTTTAGTAGAGATTACAGCCCAAAATCATAACTACAATGTCCCTGCAAATATTACCGAAATTGCAGAGGTGACACATACTAATCTTTTTGATGATACGATTGAAGGACTCAAATACAATGATAGCCCAATTTTTTCAGTTCAGCATCATCCAGAAGCAAGCCCAGGACCAAAAGAATCTCGCTATATATTTAGCAAATTTTTAGAACTTATCAAACGATAAGTTCTATAATCTCACAAATACAATCTAAAAGCAAACAAAAAGATAATAAATTTTCAAATTTGTCTCAAATCTGTCATCCTTTAAGATACATTAAACTTTACAACTGATATTATTATGTCGTTAATTAGTCTAAAAATGTTTTTTAGACATAATTGCTTTGAATCTTAAGGAGGCTATATATGGAGAATCGTCCATTAGAGTACGACTATACGGTTGCAAAGATGTTCATGCTTACAACAATTGTTTTAGGAATTGTTGGTATGCTCGTCGGTGTTATCTTAGCGTTTGAACTTGCTTTCCCTAGTATTAATACAATACTTGGAAGTGGTTTGGCTGAGTACACAAACTTTAGTCGTCTTCGTCCACTGCACACAGATGCAGTAATTTTTGGTTTTACTTTAAGTGGAATCTTTTCTACTTGGTATTATGTTGGTCAGCGTGTACTAAAAGTGTCAATGGCAGAGTCAGGTCTGTTGATGTTTTTAGGAAAATTACACTTTTGGTTATATCTCGTTGGTGTTGCAGCGGTTGTTGTATCATTATTAGCAGGAGTAACTACTTCAAAAGAGTATGCTGAGTTTGAATGGCCTATCGATATCGCTATCGTTGTTGTATGGGTTATCTTTGGTATGAGTATATTTGGTCTTATCGGTATTCGCCGTGAGAAATCACTTTATATCTCTGTCTGGTATTACATCGCTACATTCCTTGGAATTGCTATGCTTTATCTTTTCAACAATATGGAGATCCCTACTATATTAGGTACATCTGCTGCTGGTGAAAGTGGAATTGGTGCATGGTATCACTCAGTATCTATGTATGCAGGTACAAATGACGCCCTAGTAGAGTGGTGGTATGGTCACAATGCAGTTGCATTTGGTTTTACTGTTCCTATTGTTGCGATGATTTATTACTTTTTACCAAAAGAATCGGGTCAAGCTATTTATTCTTATAAACTGTCTTTACTTTCATTTTGGGGTTTAATGTTCTTATATTTATGGGCTGGCGGTCATCACTTGTTATACTCAACTGTTCCAGACTGGATGCAGACTATGGGGTCTATCTTCTCCATAATCTTAATTCTTCCATCATGGGGCTCAGCGATCAATATGTTGCTTACGATGAAGGGTGAATGGCAACAAGTTGCAGCTTCGCCACTTATCAAGTTTATGGTTCTTGGTTCTACTTTCTATATGTTCTCAACACTAGAAGGTCCTATTCAAGCGATCAAATCTGTTAATGCTATTGCACACTTTACTGACTGGATCGTTGGTCATGTTCATGATGGTGTTCTTGGCTGGGTTGGCTTTATGATTATGGCTGCGCTTTTCCATATGGCTCCTCGTGTATTCAAGCGTGAGATCTACTCTAAAAGTTTAATGGCTTCTCAATTTTGGATCCAAACTGTAGGTGTTGTCCTTTACTTCACATCTATGTGGATTGCAGGTATCACTCAAGGTATGATGTGGCGTGCTCACGATGAGTTTGGTAACTTAGCTTACTCATTCATCGATACAGTTACTGTTTTACATCCATATTACGCTATTCGTGGTGTTGGTGGATTACTATACTTAACTGGTTTCTTGATGTTTGCTTACAATATGTACAAGACTATGTCTGCTCGTCCGGTTGAAGAATCAGAGCTACAATCAGCATCGCCTATGGGCGCTTAATAGAAAGGATATAATATGTTTCATTGGTTAGAAAAAAATCCGTTCTTTTTTGCGGTTGGTGTTTTTGTTACTATAGCTTTTGCTGGTTTAGTGGAAATTCTTCCAAACTTTGCAGAACAGTCTCGTCCCGTAATTGGAACGAAACCTTACTCTACTTTAGAATTAGCTGGTCGTCATGTGTATATCAAGAACTCTTGTAATGCATGTCACTCTCAACTAGTTCGTCCATTTAAATCAGAAACTGACCGTTATGGTCACTACTCTTTAAGTGGTGAGTACGCTTACGATCGTCCATTTTTATGGGGTTCAAAAAGAACTGGTCCAGATCTTATGCGTGTAGGAAACTACCGAACTACAGACTGGCATGAAAATCACATGAAAAGTCCTGCTTCAGTTGTTCCAAATTCAATCATGCCAGGTTATGCGTGGTTGTTTACAAATGTTGCGGATATTGACACTGCTTATGCAGAGCAATTAACTGTAGCACAGTTCTTTTCAGTTCCTTACAATCAACCTGTACCTATGAAAGATGGTTCAACTGCAGTTGTAAAAATGGGTTCAAGTGTTGCAGATGCAAACGCTCTAGCATTAGCTGAAGCAAAAGTTATTGTAGCGGATATGAGAGATCAAGATGTTAAAGACGCAGTAGCAAGTGGTAAGATTCCAGAAATCGTAGCACTTATCGCTTATTTGAACAGTCTTAAATAATAAAGGGTTACAGTGGATATTGCACAATTTCAAGCTTATGGATATTTTATCTTAATAGCGATTTTAGTCCTAGCTTTGTATGGGTATATTTATCACCTTTACACGGTAAGGAAAGATTCTGATGGACATGACTATGAAGAGTATAGCAATATGGCACTTAACGACGATATAACAGATACTCCGGTATCTGAACTATCAAAAGAAAACAAGAAATAGGAGATATATATGAATAAGCTTACGCTTTGGGGGATTGTTTTTGTCCTTGCTATGTTATTGTTCACTTACATATCTGTATCTGGTTCTGAGGGTGGTCTTCATGGAGACATCATCAACCAACTGGGCGTTGCTGGTGCAGTTGCACTTGTAATCATTACAGTATATGTTGTAGTAGGTTATGTACGCCAAATGCAGGAAAAGACAGCTGATGGTCAATTGGCTGATGAACAATGGGATGGAATAGGTGAATACCTAAATGAAGTACCAACTGGTTGGGCAGTTATGTTCCTTGGTACTATGATTTGGGGTATGTGGTATTGGGTCGCAGGTTATCCTGTTAATAGTTATTCGCAAATAGGTGAATACAATGAAGATCTTGCTGTGCAGAATGCAAAATACGAAGCTCAATATGGCTCTATCACTGGTGATAGACTTGTAGAGATGGGTGAGAGTGTATTTTTAGCAGAGTGTAAAGTATGTCATGGTCTTACAGCTGATGGTATTGATGGTAAAGCCGCAAATCTCAATCAAAGAATCGCAGCTAAATCTGTAAAATATACAATACTACATGGTTCAAATAATGAACTGCTTGGTATGGAAATGCCAATGCCAGATCGTAACGGACTTTTCAATGCTAATTCAGGAGCACTTATCACTGATGCAGAGATTGATGCAGTAGCTACTTATGTTGCAAATGGTTTGAGTGGTACAGGTGCAGGTGCTAATATCTTTGCAGGTACATGTGCATCGTGTCATGGAGCTGATGGCGCTGGTATGGATATGGTAGCACCTAGTTTAAAAGCATTTAGTCCTAAGCTGGTCACCAATGTGTTAAATCATGGTAAAAAAGCTGCTATTGGTACTATGCCTTCGTTTGCTACGAAACTTAATAGCAAACAAAAAGAAGCTGTTGGTGCATACATCACTAGCTTAAGTAAATAAGGGGTCAGGTATGAATGAAAATAGAAGCGTATTTTCCCTTCACGGTATAACGGGTATGTTGATCGCTACTGTACTTTTACTAAGTATCCTTGCAGGTTTAACTGTATGGGGACTTGGGGTGCAAAATGCCAATATGAGTAACTTTTATAAAGTTAAAGATGAACAATCTATCAAGATGTTCGGTTCTACTAGAGCTGAGCATATTGTTGATGTAAAGTAAGGAGTAGGAAATGGAAAAAATTATTTCATGGGGACTAGTCATCATGGCTATCTACACTGTTTACGCGGTTTTAACTCCAAATCATCTTTATATTAGTTAGGAAATTCTTTGAATTTTTTGACAAGAGGGCTTCTTGCCCTCATCTTCACACTATCTATACAAACAAATTTATCTGCCGAGTATTTATATAAAGATGAAGTAATATTTAATCCTTCGTTCAATGAGTCTGTAGAGAAATTAGGCTCAGAACTTTATGCTAAGACAGGTATATCCTTGCGTCTTTTGATGTTGAGGGAATTACCACTTAAGCAAGATATAGTTACTTATGAAAAAGAAGTATTACAGGGTTTTAACGAACCTACGATACTACTAACATTTTCAGAGATGAATCATCAAGTTGACATTTTAGCAACTGATCCATCTTTATATAAATATTTTGATAAAAAACAAGTATTGAGCCCAATATCTTCGCCCGTACAGGCCTTTGTAGTTGCTCTTTTAAATATGGATTTTAGTGATATGCAAAGTGGGGGGACCATTTTGCCCCTTCTCGCACAAAAAGCTAAAAAAGAGCAAGTTTTAGGGAAGTATAGTGGTTCTATGTTTAATGGCTATGCGGACATAGCAGAGCAAATTGCTATAAGTAAAGGTGTAGTTTTAGACAATGCTGTGGGAAATGCAAATCAAACATCAATATTTGTTGTTAAAGTTATTTTTTATGGTACTCTACTTATAGGAATTTATATGTATATAAGAAGAAAATTATTTTATAGAAGGCAAAGAATTGAACAAGCAAAAAAGTAATGGTAAAATTTGGCCTTATGCAATAGCACTCTCTATAACGCTTGTGTTTGTAGCAGCAGTAGTCACTGTCATAATAGCCAATAAACTACCAGTTGAAAATAGTGATACTTATATGATGGGTTATCATGAAGCAGATGCAAAAGCAAATGAACTCATAGAAGCACGAATAGCATTTGATGATAAATTTAAGGTAGAGTATATTACAGAGGGTCTATCTCTTGATAATACAGTTTTAAAATACAGAGTAACAACCTTAGCTGGTAAGCCAGTAGATGATGCACAGATCAAAGTTGTCATTACCCGCCCAAATGTGCATAAATATGACAAAGAGTTACTTAACCCTAGTGTATCGCAAGGTGTTTATACTTTTGGTGCTACCCACCTAGATGTAGCAGGTCGATGGAATATTATGGCAAAAATAAAACTGGGTGACTTCCAAAGGTTTTTGAATGTAAAAGCTGATACTCGTACAAAAGATGCTTACCAATACTAAAACGATAGTCCTACCTTCAGCTCGTGCGATCCGCCACGAGCAACTCAAGCTTCAAGAAAAGACACTTTTTTTACCCAACTATATCACTATGGGAGAGTTTATAGCAAAGTTGTGTATTGTCAAAGGATTTAAACCTATTGATGAGGATACTCGTGTATTGTTACTCCTAAAAGCAGCGGATTTTGACTCCTTCAAAGAGTTACAAATAGAGCGAAACTTTTTTGCATTTACAAAAAACAGTAGTTATATCTTTAAATTTTTTCAAGAGTTAGCACATGAACAATACGACATAAATAATTTAGAAAACAATGATATTTATGCAGAGTATGAGGAACATATAGAGATACTCCAAGAACTTTACAGAAGGTATGAAAAACTTTGCCTTGATGCACAGATACTCGATGCTATCTTTTTACCAAAGCTTTATGAGTTTAATAGTGCGTTCGCATCTTCACATAAAAGTGTGTCCCTAAGTGTAGATGGACATCTGACAAACTTTGAGTTTGAATTGCTGTTAAAGCTTTGTGAATATACGGAGGTTGAGTTACTTTTTTATACTTCAAGATTTAACACAAAGATGCAAGAAAAATTTACTCATCTTGGTTTTACACTTGAGGTTGGATACAAATATAGCTTGTCATTAAACTCTAAGAGCATCTTAGCCAAGGTGTGCATCGTAGAGAACAAAAACATCAGTTGCACTTCTGTAAGTGAACCCCTCCTTCAAGTTGGGTATATAAAACAAAAGATCTATGAGTATATGCAAAAGGGTTATGATATACAAAATATAGCGGTGATTTTACCAGATGAGTCTATGGCAACTTCACTAAAGCTCTTTGATGAAAAGTTCAATTTTAACTTTGCGATGGGTGAGCCTTATAAAAAGAGTATAGTTTATGCAAAGCTGAGTGCTACTTTAGAGTTTTTAGAGCAAAATTCTAAAGAGAATGAGGCTAGGATGCACAGACTTGGGAGTGAATTTTATGCAGTTTTAGCACCACTGTACTATAAGACAATTTCACAAGTAGATATAGAGAAATTCTTGCAAGAGTACAAAGAGAGTTTTGACCCTCAAGATCAAAATGAGAGAGTGAGCCTATCTTTATACGAAGCGGAGCTTTATAAGTTTAAGAGGATTCTCCCCTATTTGGGAGAGATGACAACGAAATCAGTTTTGAGTATGTTTATGCAACGCTTATCCTCTTTGAGTGTTGATGATGTTCGAGGTGGAAAGATTACTGTTATGGGAGTTTTAGAGACAAGGAGCATCTCTTTTGATGCAGTCATTATAGTAGATTTCAATGATGCAAATGTACCAAAACGAAGCGATAAAGATATGTTTTTAAATACGCAGATAAGAAAAAATGCAAACTTGCCCACTATGGGTGACAGGGAAAATCTTCAAAAACATTATTATGATGCACTTATCAATGCATCACAAGAGGTAGCCATAAGTTTTGTAAAATCAGCTCAGAGTACAGAATCTAGGTTTTTAAAACAGTTGGATATCAAAGAAAAGAGAGAGCATCATGAGAGTCACTATGCAAAAATCCTTTTTCAATCTACCCTTAGCAGTAAAAATTTAGATGATGAGATATTTGGTACTTACGATTTTAAGCATAAAAAGCTCTCAGCAACAAAGCTTAAAACATTTTTAACTTGTAGAAGAAAGTTTTATCTAAAATATATGTTAAATCTACAAGGGCATCTGATACCAAAAGATATACCACAAGAGTATGAGATTGGCTCCCAAGTGCATCAAGCTTTAGAGATGCTCTATAGAGGTAAAGATAGCTATACCGATGCGATGGCATTAAAATCTGATTTGAATAAAGAGCTTGACAAGGTGGTTGGTGCAAGTGAGCTAGACAAATACCTTATGGCATTACAAAAAAAACGCCTTGATGGTTTTGCAAACTTCGAGGTAAAAAGATTTGCTGAGGGTTGGCATGTGCAAGAGTGCGAAGCCAAACTTGAAACTGAGTTTGCAGGGATAAAACTTGTTGGGGTGATAGACAGGATAGATACTAAAGATGATACCATCTTTGTACTTGACTACAAAACAGGCTCATATCCACTTTATAACAAAAACAATTTCATAGATGCAACAGACTTTCAACTTGAATTTTACTATCTACTCACAAGAGGATACTCTCAAAATATTTTTTGTGGCTACTATGATTTAAAAGAGATAAAAATTGTTCGAGAGCCATTCTTGGAAGAGAAGATAGAGATATTAAAGTCTAATATTAAAGATATTTTAGCCCTTGATGAGATAAATTTTATAAAGTGTGAGGATACAAAAAGTTGTCTTTACTGTGACTATAAAATACTCTGTCAAAGGGATTGATTTAGAATATGACTTGCTACACAATTATTACACATATTTAGTATATAATTTCGTTATAAGTACCTATCCATAAATACGAAGGAATTAAACAATGAAAAAAATCAGTTTATTATTTTTATTTGTAATGACACTTTTTGCATCTCCACCGAAGTTCTTGATGCCAGAAGATGCATTTAAACCAACGGCAAAGATAAATGAGCATTCTCAGATAGTTGCAGAGATTTGGATAGCTAAAGATATCTACTTGTACGATAAGGCTGTTAAGTTTGAGATAGTGGATGGTTCAGGAGTGCATATCAAGAATGTTGTGCGTCCTAAGACACAAGAGCATCATGGAGATCAGGTTTATCTCAGTTCTCCAACTTTTATTGTAGATTTGAAAAAAGATGATGGTGTGCGTGGAATTAGGGAAGTTGAATTTAAGATCTCTTATCAAGGTTGTTCAGAACAGGGTTTGTGCTATGAACCTTATACGGATAGTCTTAAATTAAAAGTAGATACTGATAGTTTAGGTGGAGTACAAACAAAAGTGCAGGTAAAACCACCAGTTAAAGAAAAAACAACTGCATTAAGTAATGACCTATCAGAAACTGATATGATTGCAGATACTATAAAAAATGCAAATATCTGGATAATCCTTTTGACATTTCTTGGTTTTGGATTACTATTATCTTTGACTCCATGTGTATTTCCTATGATTCCTATTATATCGGGAGTTATCATCTCACAGGGCGAAGGGCTTACAACAAGAAAAGCATTTTTTCTTTCACTTGTTTATGTTCTTGCGATGGCAGTTGCTTATACCTTTGCAGGTGTCCTTGCAGGATTATTTGGTGCAAATTTACAAGCAGCACTTCAAAACCCTTGGGTAATCTACTCTTTTTCAGGAGTTTTTGTAGCCTTAGCTATGAGTATGTTTGGTTTTTATGAACTTAAAATTCCAGATTCGATAGTAGCTAAAGTGAGTTCTACTGGTGAGAGAAGTGGTTATGTTGGTGTTGCTGTTATGGGCTTTCTCTCCGCTCTCATAGTTGGACCTTGTGTTGCCGCACCACTTGCGGGTGCTCTTGTGTATATTGGACAAACAGGTGATGCACTGCTCGGTGGTATGGCTCTGTTTGCTATGAGTATTGGTATGGGTATGCCTTTGATCCTTGTTGGTGTGAGTGCTGGTAAATTTATGCCAAAACCTGGAGCATGGATGACTCTTGTCAATGCTTTCTTTGGTGTATTGATGATAGTTGTAGCTATCTGGATGTTAGAAAAAGTAGTAGATTCAAGTATCACAATGTTCCTTTATGCTGTAACAGGCATTGGATTTGCATTTTTCCTTGGACTTTTTGACAATGAAAATTACCATCATCATGTGAAAAAAACTATAGCGTTTTTACTCTTTGGTTATTCTATATCTCTGCTTATTGGTTTGTTGGCTGGATCAACAAGTATGACAAAACCACTTAAAGTTTTTGTCCCTCAAGCGGGAGTAGTGGGTGCATCTTCTCAAGCCCCAACACACGCTTCATTCATAAAAGTTACTTCCATAGAGGAGTTAGATGCTCTTCTCTTACAACATAAAGGAAGCAAAATAATGGTTGATTTTGCTGCTGATTGGTGTACTTCTTGTAAAGAGTTTGAAGAGATAACATTTGCCGACACAGGCGTAGTGAACAAACTCAGTGAGTTCATTCTCATCCAAGCAGATGTGACCGAAAATACAGCAAAAGAGAAAGCCTTGAGTAAAAAGTATGGTGTATTTGGACCACCTGTGATTTTGTTTTTTGATGAAAATGGTGGGTGGCAAAAAGGGAAAACTATCGTTGGCTATATGGAGCCAAAACCTTTCTTAGAGCATCTTAATAAGCTCTAAGCTCTTAGTTAGACTATTGCTCTAGGATGGTGCTCCGTGCTGTTTTGTCTATCAGATGAGATGGGTAGTTACAAAAATTTTAAAAAGCAAGTATTTTTCGCTATAATTCGCATAAATCAAATATATAAGAACTTATTATAAGGATAAACTATGGCATTTTCAAAAGAAAATAGAAACGGTACTATCTCAGGTATTGTTTTTGTTGCTATCTTTGCAACAGCTGCAACAATGATTGCAGATATTGCATTTATAAAAAATTTGGGGTTATCACCTCTCGTGATTGGTATCGTAATGGGTATCTTCTATGCAAACACACTTCATAACCATATACCAACTGCATGGGGTACAGGGATCACCTTCTCTGGGAAGAAAATTTTACGCTTTGCGATTGTATTTTATGGATTTCGTATAACATTTCAAGAGATTATGAATGTAGGTATGAGCGGATTTATGGTTTCACTTATCATGTTATCAACTACGCTGATATTTGGATCATGGGTAGGTTACAAAATCTTTAAAATGGAAAAAGATACTTCTATCCTTACAGCATCTGGAGCAGCAGTATGTGGTGCAGCAGCGGTTCTTGCTACAGAGCCAGTCCTTAAAGCAGAAGGTCATAAAACGGCAGTCGCTGTTAGTATGGTTGTTCTTTTTGGTACAATCTCTATGTTTTTATACCCAGTTCTTTATGCATCTATTATAGAACCAGCTACAGGTTTTTTACATATGACACCGCAGGAGTTTGGTATCTATGTGGGTGGTACTATTCATGAAGTAGCCCAAGTAGTAGCGGTCCCTGCTTCTATCCCAGGTGCTCCTGAAGATATGGCTCACTCTGCAGTTATTGTAAAGATGACGCGTGTTATTATGATCGCTCCTATGCTTATAATACTTGGTTTATATCTTGCATATAGTGCTAAAAAAGAGGGTAATGTTGCAAGTGATGGTGTAAAACTTGTGATCCCTTGGTTTGCAGTTTATTTCATAGGTGTGGCTGGATTTAATTCACTACAACTTGTTCCTTTAAGCATAGTAGGTGGTATCAATCAGATTGATACTTTTTTGCTTACTATGGCTATGACAGCTCTAGGTATGGGGACTATTTTTGCAAAGTTTAAAGGTCTAGGACTTGCACCACTTTATGCTGCTGGAACTATGTTTGTTTGGCTTGTAGTAGGTGGTTTTATTGTCACTAAGGGTGTGGTTGCATTTTTCTCGTAGATGTTTAAGTGCTAAGTGCATCTAGCTTAGTATTTATGCCCTCTTACTTATGTCCTCTTCATCTATTTTAAAAGAAAGAAGAGGCACTTATTTAATAAAACTATATAAAAAAAACTATATAATGGTGCTTACTTAACTTTTTCGGAGGTCAATAGTTGTCAACGCTACCAAATACACTTAACTCTTTTTGGCTCTGGAAAGAGGTATCAGCAAAACTTGGTGTGAGTAATCCTGCATATAAGTATTGGAAGAAGACTCCAAATATCAAGCTCAATAATAAATATGTTTTTGTTCAAAAAGACACTCTGCCTAAAAAACATGAGCATATTCAAGAGATGTTGAGTGATCTTTCTGGTCACCTTCCTATCAAATTTGCCTCAGACCAACTGCATGTCAATGAGCATATATTTTCTTATGAAAAAATGAAACTATTTCGTGAGTTTGAATATAAATTTGTAGAGGATGTTAAGTTTGTCAATATTAAAAAGTTCTTTCGTGAAAATGGTATTTTAATCCCTAGAAATTCTATGGTTCACTTAGGTAAACTCAAAGATTTAGACCTAGTCAATTCAAGTGCTTTTTATAGACTTAAAGATGACTATGGGGTGGTGGTTTATAACTAATGAGTACATTTTTTATAGAGTTTAGAGACCCACTTTTTGGAATAATCATTTTTTTTATTTTAGTCTTTATGATTAGTACTTCATCCTATTGGTGGACAAAATATTCTAACAAAGAAAAAATCAAATCTTTAGATAGATTTTTAAAAGACTTAAAACAAACTCCCTCAGTAGCAGAGATGCAAAATCTTATTTCAAAAGGGAATTTAAGTATTAAGTCGTGGATGTTATTGGCAAGTCTTTATGCTAAAAATGGTGATTTTGAAAAAAGTATAGAGATATATAATGAACTGCTTAAAGTAGATGATGGGAACAACACAAGAGAGTTGATGTTCCTTTTAGGTCGTACTTATTTCAAGGCAGGATTCCTAGAGCGGGCTAGGCAAATATTTTTAAACATACTTCAAAACAATCCTAGAACTCCTGAAGCTTTAAAGTATTTACTACTTGTGTATGAGTATATGCGTGATTTTGACTCTGCCTTTGAAGTTTTAGAACCATTAGATGAGCTTGAACATGACATAGAATTAGATGCACATTATCTTCGTGCGATGAAATTGTTGAGTGACCATACCATACAGCACGATGCAAAAGTTGAGCAACTTATAGAGATCTATAAAAAAGATGGAGATTTGACCTATCTTATCTTTGAGTATATTTTCCGTGAGGATCCACAATTTGCCTGGAAAAATTTTGATGGTTCCAAAGGTGAAAAGCTCATAGATATCTTATGGTCCTTAGATCCGAATAAACTTGATTTGGATATAATATCGAAAAATAGCTTTTTAAAAGAGCTCTACACTGCTCGTGGTGACATAAGTGAAGTGACAAAAAGTGCCATTTTTGAGTTAGATGTGTTGATAAACTTAGACAAGAGGGCTAGTGCTACTTTGAGTTTTGAGTATATTTGTGATGGATGTAAGCAGGTTTTTCCTTTTTCTTTTTCACGATGTTCCTCTTGCCATGCGATAGACACTGTGAGAGTAGATCTGCTTTTAGTAAAAGACCATTATAGGAATGATTTTGAAGAAAATAACTCTTTTCAGTGAGGGAAGTGCTTTAGACAACTCTGGTCAAGAAAGTGAAAAATATTGATCTTTGGAAAGAATATATAAAAGTTTCAAAACAACATAAAGTAAAAAGCTATTTTTGCTCGTGGGCATAATAGGCATGTAGAGAATGAAAGATAACTTATAAAAGGATACGATAAATGACGCAAAATGTTCAAGTACTAGAAGAAAATCTAGGCTATAAATTTCAATCAACAAAGCTCATTACCGAAGCGCTGACGCACAAAAGCCATAAGCAGCCCTACGATAATGAGCGTTTAGAATTTTTAGGAGATGCAGTATTGGATTTGATAGTTGGAGAGTTTTTATATTTGAAATTTCCAAAGTCAAATGAGGGTAAACTTTCCAAAATAAGAGCATCTCTGGTAAATGAGGATGGTTTTTATAAATTGGCACTTTATTTAGATCTTGGCTCATTTATAAATATGTCTAATGCAGAACAAAACAATGGTGGAAGAGAAAAATCATCTTTACTTTCTAACGCATTTGAGGCTATCATGGGAGCAATCTATCTTGAGTCAGGTTTAGAAGTGACAAAAAAAATTGCTCTTGAACTCATAGATAAAAATTATGAAAGAATCTCTTTAGATGAGCTTTCTCAAGATTATAAAACAGCACTTCAAGAGTTGACTCAGGCAAGATTTGGTGTAATTCCAGAGTATGATGTTGTCGCTTCTCGTGGACCTGACCACCAAAAAGAGTTTGAGGTTGCAGTCCTCATAGAGAACAAAGAGTATGCAAGAGCTGTTGGCAAAAGTAAAAAGATAGCGCAACAAGAGGCTGCCAAAATAGCCTTAGCATCTTTTAAAAATGGGGATAAAAGTGAATAGTTTTGGTCAAAAGATGCGTTTTAGCACATTTGGAGAGTCTCATGGAAAAGCTTTAGGCTGTATTCTTGATGGAGTTCCAGCAGGATTAAATATTGATGAAGCATACATTCAAAGAGAACTTGACCGTAGAAAACCAGGTAAAAGTGAGTTTGAAACTGCAAGAAAAGAAGCTGACAAAGTGGAGATACTGAGCGGTGTGTTTGAGGGTAAAAGTACGGGTACGCCAATAGCTATGGTTATCTACAATACAAATCAAAAGTCTAAAGATTATTCTAATATTAAAGATATTTTTCGTCCAGGGCATGCTGACTTCACCTACTTTCACAAATATGGACTAAGGGATTACCGTGGTGGAGGGCGTTCCTCTGCAAGAGAAACGGCAGCACGAGTAGCAGCTGGAGCTATCGCTAAGCTTATGCTTATGCAACTTGGTATTGAGATACAAAGTGGTATATGTGAGATAGATGGTATCAAATCAAAAAATTATGATTTTGCATATGCAAAATCAAGCCAAATTTATGCACTTGATCCAAAAGTTGAAGCTGCACAAAAAGAAGCAGTGCTTCAAGCTAAAAATGAGCATGATTCTGTTGGTGGCGTATCGCGTGTTATCGCAAAAGGTGTGCCTGTTGGGCTTGGTCAGCCACTTTATTATAAGCTTGATGGTGTTTTAGCTGATGCGATGATGGGGATCAACGCAGTGAAAGCTGTGGAGATTGGAGATGGCATACTTAGTGCAAGTGCAAAAGGTTCAGGTAACAATGATCCCATTCGCTCAAGTGGTTTTGAATCTAATCACTCTGGTGGTATTCTAGGTGGGATTAGTAATGGTGATGAGATAGTGATGAGCGTTTACTTCAAGCCAACGCCCTCAATCTTTAAATCGCAGCATACTATAAATACTGACAATGAAGAGTTAGACTTTTCACTAAAAGGGCGACATGACCCATGTGTCGCTATTCGTGGTAGTGTTGTATGTGAGTCTATGATGGCACTTGTCTTAGCAGATATGATGCTTTTAAATATGGGTTCAAATTTAGATGGAGTTTTAAAATACTATAACTAAAAAGGGCTTTGATATGAATGGGATTTACAAAAAAGAAAATAGTGAAGAATGGATGTTTCCTCAGGATGCTTTTATATTGAGCGAAACAGATGAACATGGCATTATCACTTATGCAAATGATATTTTTTGTGAGATAGCAGGATATACTTTAGAAGAACTCATCGGAGAGCCTCATAATATTGTAAGACATCCAGATATGCCCCGCATAGCCTTTAAAAGTTTATGGAATGATATCCAAACTAAAGGTTTTTGGACAGGAATTGTGAAAAATCTTAGAAGAGACAGGGGATGCTACTGGGTCTATGCTACCGTTTTAAAAAGAGTGGATTCTAAAGGAAGAGTATCATATCTTTCTATTCGTACAGTGCCTAAAAGACAGGATGTCGAAACTTGTATTGCATTATATGCAGAGTTAAAGTCTAAAGAATAGTGAAGAGCTATAAAGTAACATTATATGTTGAAATTGTGAGTTCAAAGCCATTTTTTAGTTAATTTAAGATTTTTGTGACTATAATAACACATAAATTTAATTTTTTGAGGGTTCAAAATGAAAAAAATCATTCTTTCTGCCTTGGTTGCAAGTGTAGCTTTAGTGGCAGCAGATAAAACACCAATCTACAAATCAGGTATGTTGTTACCACCACAGCCTAAGGTTATTTATAAAGAGCAATGTGCTCAATGTCACGGTATGGATGGAAAACAAACAAGTTTTAAAGGTTCTTCCACTGTAACTTATGCTCCTATTGCAGGTCTAAATGCAGATGCACTAGCAAAAGAGCTTAAAGAGTATAGAGGTGGAATCAAAAGTAAAGATTATGGTCCACTTAAGAAGCATGGTTATGGAGCGTTAATGCAAACTACACTTACTGACCTTTCTTGGGAAGAGATAGACTCGTTGTCTCAATGGATATCAGACAACTTAAAATAATCTCTTTATTGCACTGATTTTTCAGTGCAATCTCTCTTAGGTTAAAAATAAATTTTTCCTTATCTCAACAAAGCAATTCTAAATACATGGAGTAATATATGAAAGCTACCCTTTTTATTGTAGTATTGTTTTTTACGATAAGCTCATTTGCTAATGATAAAATTCAAAGATATACTAAGCTATGTAATCAAGGCAAGAGTAGTTATTGTTTGGAGTTAGGAAAATTTTATTTCAGTGGTGATGGAGTTGAAAAAGATTTGTTAAAATCTAAAAAAATCTTTAGGGATGCTTGTAAATCAAGAGTTGCTAAAGGTTGTTACTATCTAGGGTTTATCTATAAACGGGGTGGTATAGGTGTAAAACAAAATAAAAAGAAAGCTAAATTGGCTTTTGGTAGAGCTTGCAATATAGGAAGTGAGCATGCCTGTGTCGAGTGGCGTAAGTTAGATGGAGAGGGTATTTAAAGCTTTATTCGTGCAAAAATGTAACAATTCTATCACAAATGAAACTTTTTTGTAAGTTTATTTTTATTTAACTATAGATTTACACATTTTACGATATTGTAACGCAAGCATAATGATAAAAATATAAAGGAAAAGTATGGATCATAAATATATAAATAGTATGTTATCTCAAATGGATAAAGATTTAGCTGCTAAAGGTATGAGCAGAAGAGATGCTATGAAGTTAGCAGGAATCTCTAGTGCAGGTATGTTCATGGGTGCTACAAATGCATCTGCTAATGAAAAAGATGAGATAGAAGAAGTCAAGTCTGGAGTTAAGGGTAAGATTGTTATCGTTGGTGGTGGACTTGCTGGTATGAGTACTGCAAGAAGACTATTGAACTTTCTTGACAATCCAGACATTACTGTTATAGAGCCAGAAGCACTTTCTACATCTTATCAACCAGGTCAAACACTTGTTGGTGGTGGTATCTGGGATATAGATGCTATTAAAGTAAAAAGAGATGACTATATACCAGATGGTGTAAAAATCATTAAAGAAAAAGTGATTGATTTTCATCCCCAAGTAAATGAACTGACAACTGCTGAGGGTACAGTGGTAAAATATGATTATTTAGTTCTTGCAACTGGTTTACACCTTGACTTTGAGCGTATTAAAGGTTTAGAAGATGCAGGGCGTGCAATGTCTGCTGGAGACAACTCAAGACTTTTAAAAGCTATGGGTGATGATGGAATTTGTTCAATATACACTGCAGAAGGTGCAGCTGCTACTTGGACTCAAATGCAAAAGTTCATAGAAAAAGCTAAAAACAAAAAAGATGGTGAAAAAGTACAATTTGTATTTACTCATCCTAATACTCCTGTAAAATGTGGTGGTGCACCGAAAAAAATCTTAAATCTTGCTAATGCAAGACTTAAAGAAGCTGGTGCAAGGGAGAATGCCGAACTTTCTTTCTACCCAAATGGTGGAGTAATGTTTGGTGTGCCACAATACCATGATGCTATTGTTGGTCAGTTTAAACGCGAAGGCTATAAGTGGTACTACAGACACAATCTCATCGAAGTTGATAAAGAGAAAAAAATCGCTACTTTTGATTCCAAATGGCAGGAGAAAGGTCCATTCGATCCTATTATGAGAGACTTTGAGGTTATTTCTAAACACGAAAAAGTAAGAGTTCCTTATGACTTTTTACATGTTACTCCACCACAATTAGCTCCAAGAGAGATTGCAGAGTCAGATTTAGGTTCTGCTAAAGGTTGGGTACCAGTAAATAAAGAGACATTACAACATATCAGATATGATAATGTATTTTCCATCGGTGATGTTGCACAAGTTCCTATGGGTAAAACTGGTGGGTCTGTAAGAAAACAATACAAAGTTCTTGTAACTAACCTTATTGCTAGGATGGAAGGTAAAAAACTTCCAGCTAAATATGCAGGATATACAGTATGTCCACTTATTACAACTATTGGTACTGTTATGTTAGCCGAGTTTAACTGGACAAGAGAACCTACACCTTCATTCCCTCTTGATCCAACTGTTGAGAGATGGATGTGGTGGTTGATGAAAATTTATCTACTTAAGCCAATGACAGTTATTGGTATGCTTCAAACAGGTAAAGCATAATTTACACAAAAGAGAGACATCCCCTTCTCTCTTTTCTTTCTTTCAAAAAAACTTTTACATTTTTAGGATAATACAATGAAACTTAATTTTGAGTTTGCTATATATGATGAAGAACTTGACAAATTTGAACTAGACGATACTATCTATTCGCTTGAACTTGATGAAGAACAAACAAAAACTTTTGAACTTTTAAAGGATGCTGATTTGCACCTCTACAATTGGTTCAAAGATTCTGAATATTTCATCAATTGGTTAAAAACAGAGGTCTATCCAGATTCTATTGGTAAAAAAATAGCTATTGCAACAATCAATGATATTTTATATCTAAGATTTTATTTTTTTAAAGTTACAAGTGCTGATACGCATTACGACTACTTTAAAAAACTTTTTGACATTATTGAAGAGTCAGATTGGCAAGATAGAGAAGAGGTTGGCGAGCAGATATTAGAGGCACTCAAGGTGAAGAGAAAAGATCTAATTATAGAGTTGAAAGATGACGAAGGTGAGCAAGTTGAAAAAAGCGATTAAAAAAGAGTTTTTTATCTATTTAACCACTTTGTTAGTCCTTATCGTTATTGCACACAGTGACATGCTTACAGATCCAATGGCTCGTTTTAAATTAATGAGTGAAAAAGAAAACTATATGCATCCATTGCTTTACTCGTTTGTTATCTACGCTGTAATCTTTGTTTTAAGAAAAACTATTGATTTTGTAGTTGGTTTTTTTGAGAAAAAAACTCATTGAGACCATTGATGAAGGACATTTGTTTCCATATGTAACATAATGGTTGCAAAAGTCTCAATATTATCAAGTATTGATTTTCATCAAGGTGTTAACTCATTGTAAAGATGATATAATCATTTTTTGTGCCAACTTTGTGATAAAATCAACACAGGTTATACAGATAAATATTAAAATAATAAGTATATTATAAAAGGAGAAGATGTGGATAAAACATTTAAAACAGAAGAATCAACATCTGTTAGCAGAAGAGATTTCTTTAAAAAAACAGCATCTATTAGTGCAGTTGCTGCCGCTAGTTTATTAGCACCAGCTGCACTTAATGCAGATGATCCAGCTATTATGCATCACACTAAGTGGGGAACTACTTTAGGAGATGAGTGTAACTACCATCCTTATGGAGTACCATCAAAATATGAGCATAATATTGTAAGAAGGACATCAGCATTGATGTCATCAGCAGGCGATATGCACGCTGCTATCTCTATGACACCATTATACGCACAAAAAGGTATAATCACTCCAAGTGGTCTACACTTTACTCGTACTCACAATGGTGTAGCACATGTTGATCCAAACGAATGGAGACTTATGATACATGGTCTTGTTGAAAAGACTATAGTATTGACTCTTGATCAGTTGAAAAAATATCCTAATGAAAGTGTTATTCACTTCTTAGAATGTCCTTCAAATGGTGCTGCTGAGTGGAAAGGTCCACAGTTTAATTCTGTGCAATTTGTAAGAGGTATGATGAGTTGTTCTGAATGGACTGGTGTCCGTCTCAAGACTATTCTTGATGACTTAGGTCTTAAGCCAACTGCTAAATGGATGTTAGCAGAAGGTTCTGATGGATCTGAGATGAGCAGAACAGTGCCAGTTGAAAAGGTACTTGATGATGCGATGATCGTTTGGGGACAAAATGGTGAGGCTCTTCGTGATGAACAAGGGTATCCAGCTCGTTTATTTCTCCCAGGTTGGGAAGCTAACCTCTGTGTTAAATGGCTAAAAAGATTAGAGTTTGGCGATAAGCCATGGTATGCAAAAGAGGAAACTTCTAAGTATACTGCACTTACTGCAAGTGGCAAAGCTATTCAACACTTTTATGCACTAGAGACTAACTCTATTATCATCGCTCCATGTCCAGAGAAGCCTTGGACCGATTTGAAAAAAGGTGAGATGATAGAGATAGAAGGTTTAGCATGGAGTGGTTATGGTACCGTCCGTGGTGTTGATATCAGTTTTGACGGCGGTAAGAACTGGGTAGAAGCAAGCCTTAAAGGTTTAGTGCTTCCTAAATCTTGGACTAAGTTTTCTTACATGTATAAATATGAAGGTAAACCATTGTTGCTTCAAAGTCGTTCTTATGATGATTCTGGTGATGTTCAACCAACTGTAAATCAAGAAAAAACTGTTGTAGGTGTTGAAGGTGTTTATCATAGAAATGCTATCCATACATGGGAAGTCACTGCTAAAGGGGAGGTAAACAATGTTCAAGTTAGATCGTAAATCAATATTAATTGGAACTTCAGCTTTTGCTGCATCTGTTGTGTTATTGTCAGGATGTGGTGATTCTACTTCTACAGGCGTAGCATCAAATAGTAACAAAACATGTGAATTAGGTGTGTATAAGATTATAGATAAGCACGCTATCGATGGTGGTGTAATATATGCTAGACAAAATGGTGTATATACTGATTATCGTTATAATCAACAAAGCATGAAAGGTCTTGATTATGGAAGACCTGCAACTGCTGATGAGATTAAGGCATGGGATGTAGATGCTTTGCCTGATGGTACAGGTCTACCAGAAGGTCAAGGTTCAGTTGAAGAGGGTGATGAGCTATTTGAAGCACAATGTGCATCGTGTCATGGTGACTTTGGTGGTGGTGGAAAAGGTTATCCACAGCTTACTGGAGGAAACCAAGATAAAGATGAAAAAGGTATAGTGAAAGTTCTTAAAAACCAAAGGCTATTACCAGGTATGGCTGCACCAAAAAGAACAGTCGGTACTTACTGGCCAAAAGCTACAACGCTCTTTACATATATTAGAGATGCAATGCCATATGCTTCACCAAAAAGTTTAACTGATGATCAAGTTTATGCGATCACTGCATATATCTTAGCAAACAACAATATCAAAATTGATGGCGAAGAGATGGATGATGAGTATGTACTCAATGCAAAAAAACTTGCACAAGTTGTTCTTCCAAACAATAATGGTTTCTACCCTGACATTGATGGTCCAAAAGGTCCAGCAAATGTAAAAGCATTTTTTGCTGATCGTGGTAAAAATATTGGTATCGGTATCAGATGTATGCATGACTGTAAAGATGTGAGTAAAGATGGTCATGGTAAAATGGTAGCTCCATCTGTATTTAAAATTAAATATGAAATGTCAGATGTTGTTCCTCCATACAATTACGCAAGAGATTTGCCACCAGAAGTAGATAATGGACTTGTATCTAAAGGTGAAAAAATGTATAATACATCTTGTAAACTTTGTCACGGTACGGATACTATGGGTGCACCAATGGTCGGAGATAAAGAAGCTTGGGCTAGCGTAATGGAAAAAGGACTTGATGGAGTCGTTCATAATGCTATCAAAGGTACAGGTGGAATGCCTCCAAAAGGTGGTAATGCGGACTTGTCAGATTCTGACATTAAAACTATAGTCGAATTTATGGCAAATTCTAGTAAGTAATTTACATTAATATAAAGGAAATAAAATGGATAGAAGAAAATTTTTTAAGGGCGTAGGACTTGTAGCATTTGCTGCAATCGTTGCACCAACAACAAGTTTAAAAGCAGTAGATTTCAGAGCTACTAAACCAGAAGCATGGGCAGCTGAGAAGTCAGTTGACGCTATTAAGGCACTGTTTGGTGGTACTCCAACTGAGAGTGATAAAATCTCTTTCAAAGCTCCTAAATTAGCTGAAAATGGTGGGTCTATCCCAATTACTATCAAATCTAAATTAGATTTAGAAACTGTTGCACTTTTCCAAGATGCTAATCCAAGAGCTTTATCTTGTGTATTTACTGTACCTGTTGATGCTATTATTGATTATGATATTCGTATCAAAATGAGACAAACCGCTTTCGTTACTGTTGTAGGTAAAGAGAGAGGAACAGGTAAACTTTATAGTACTAAAAAAGAGATTGATGTTTCAATCGGTGGTTGTGGAGGTTGATTTAACCCCACCCCGCAAAGATTTAAAAGTACAAAAATAAAATAAATATTAAAGGAAATATTATGGGTAAAGCAAAAATTAAGGCAAAAAACAAAAAAGGTATTACTAAAGTAAAAGCAATGTTTACTAGCTTGATGGCTGATGTAGAACAAGCAAAGAAAACAGGTGTTGAAGTATCATACATTAGACAAGTTGTAGCAACTATCAATGATAAAGTTGTATATGAAATTTCTATGAGTGGATTTATGTCTGAAAACCCTCTTCTTAAGTTTAAGACTAAGTCAGGGAAAAAAGGTGAGAAAATTGTATTTACTGTAACTGATAATAATGGTAAAACATTCACAGCTAAGAAAAAAATTAAGTAATAATTTTTAGGTAAGGATACTTATGAAAAACAAATTAATTATCTTATTTGCACTTGTGGCATTCGCAATAGCGTTGCCATTTGTTGGAAATAAAAGTATAGATGTTAAAAACCCCCATAAACTTGACATTGATGGGAATTTTATCATGTATGATTGGGACTATCAAGGTTTTAAAGAGGGTTCTAGGACTGGTGACAATCCAGAATGGAACTATAATCTTCATCCTGTTCAGATTAGTGAAAGAGTATGGTGCTTCTTTGGAGCAATGCAGATGCCAACAAAAGACAATGCTGGAGATATGTCAAATAGTTGTTATATCAAAGGTGATGATAGTTGGATAGCATGGGATTCAGGTCCGTCATATATATTTGCTAAACAAGCTCACGCTGCTATGAAAAAGATTAAAGATATGCCAGTTAAGACTGTCTTTGTTAGTCATGAGCACGATGATCACTGGTTAGGTAATAACTACTACAAAGAGACTCAGGGTGCTACAATATATGGTCCTAAATCCATCAATGTAAACTACCTAGGTTATGATGAGCATACTGGTAAACCAAATGAAAATACTAGAAAAGTGCCACCTCAAACTAGAATGATTCGAGCACTGTATCAAAATGCTATCAGAGGTACTAAACTAGTTCCAGTTGATAAATCATATGATGATACTCATACTTTTAATCTACATGGTGTAAAACTAGAGTATGTAAAAGTTGGTTATGCTCACTCTGAAGAAGATTGGTTCTTGTATCTTCCAGATGATAAAGTCGCATTAGTTGCAGATGTTGTTATGAATGGTCGTGTTACATCGAACCGTGATGGTATCATCATCGGTCAATTAAATGCTCTTAAAGCTATCAAATCAAGAGATTGGAACCACTTAGTTCCTGGTCATGGTTTTGTAACTGATAAAAGTGCTACGGATGAGTCTGTAAAATACTTTACTCTTATCAAAGATAGAGTACTTGAGGGTATTGAAGAAGAGATTCCAGCTGATTACATTACAAAGTATGTAACTCTTGATGAATTTAGAGATAAAGACTTGTACTACATCTTAAGTCCAGGTAATGTTTTTAGATCTTATGAAGAACTTGAAATGTATGATGATGATGATGTGGAAGATGATATAGATTAATATTCTTAAGTTCAAGATAATTAATTTTTTATAATCGCTCTATTCTTACCGTCCATATATGCACAAAGCTAGTAAATGGTTTTGTGCACCACAATGCAAAACCCTTTTTTAAACTATACCAAATTATTTAAAAGCGAGCATCAGCCATGCTATCTAATCCTATTGGAAAAGTATTGGAACTATTTTATTCTACAAATGATGGTAGAGTAAATCCAGATAAATTAACACTCGATAAAAAAGGTGTTATAGAAGACAAATATTATAATAAAAATATACAGAGGTCAGTTTTAATTGCCACTAAAGAGAGCTATGACTTGGCTCAATACCATGGTATTGATGCAGCCTACAGTGCATTGGGAGAAAATCTACTCATAGACTATAACCCGTATCATTTGAAACCAGGTGCAAGGCTTCAGGTGGGTGAGGTACTATTAGAGATTTCTCAAAACTGTACACTTTGCAATAGTTTAGCAAAAGTAGATGCGAGACTGCCAAAACTACTCAAAGATGATAGAGGTATATTTGCTAAAGTTATCAGTAGTGGGAATATAGTTAAAGATGATAATATTTTTCTTTTATAAATAAGTACTTATAGTGTATAATATCACAAAATTGAAATAAATGAGGAAATATAATGGCAATATCAAGAAGAGACGCATTAAAATTTACTGGTGCAGTTGCTGCAGCTACAGCGATTAGTGGATGTAATCAATCACAAGATGTTCATCCAAAAGTAAATCTGAATCCTAGAAAATCTGACTATACTGCTCCTATAAGCAAAGCAAAAGGTCCTAGAATTGTAGTTGTTGGCGGTGGTTGGTCTGGGCTTTCCATAGCTAAATATACAAAAATATTCGCACCAACAGCTGATGTTGTACTTGTAGAGCAAAGATACGAGTTCGTTTCTTGCCCTATGAGCAATCTATGGCTTGTAGATCAAGTAGATTTAAAATACTTGACTCATGATTATCTCGAAGCTGCTAGAAACAATGATTATACTTTTTTTCATGCTGCAGCAACTGGTATGGATAAAAAAAATAGGATTTTACATACAAGTGATGGCGATATAGCTTATGATTACTTGGTATTTGCACCAGGAATTGATTATGATTATTCGCGATGGACTAGTGATATCGCTTTTGAAACGAGACTTAGGCAAGAATATCCAGCAGGTTTTATCCCTGGAAGTGAGCATCTCACTCTTAAAAATAAAATTCAAAACTTCAAAGGTGGTAATTTTATCTTAACTGTTCCAAGCGGAAATTACAGATGTTTACCTGCCCCTTATGAGAGAGCATGTATTATTGCGGATCATTTTAAGCAAAAAAAACTTGATGCAAAGGTAATATTGCTTGATGAAAACAATACAATAACCATCAAGAAAAAAGGTTTCCAATCTGCCTTTGATGAGATGTATGCAGACTATTTAGAATATATTCCAAATACAAAAATCAAAAATATAGATCTTGATAAAAAAGTTGTAAAAACTGAATTTGATGAGATAGAGTTTGAAGATGCAGCTTTTTATCCCCATGTTCGAGGTGCAAAGATACTTGAGCGTTGTGGCATTGCTAAAGATGCAAAAAATATGCTCGAAGGTGATATTAACCAACTTACTTATGAGGTTAATGGTCTTGAAAATGTATATATCACAGGTGATTCGCGTCCTATGGGATTTTCAAAATCTGGAAATACATCTAACTCTGAAGGACATTTTGTAGCAAAGTTAATAGCACAAAAAATCAATAAAAGTAAAACAATCAAATGGGAACCACCAACAACTACATGTTTTTCTGTAGTTGCGACAAAACCTCTAAAAGCCATCTATATCTATACCCAGTATGCATACAATAAAAATGATAAAACATTTAGTTTTGCAAATACTTTAAGTAGTGAAGATTGGAAAAAAGATGGTGCGGTGAATGCTAGTTCAGTATATGATTGGGCGAATGCACTTTATACGGATATGTTCGACAAATAAATCCTTTTAGGATTTATTTGAAGAAGTTCTTACTTCTTATCTATAAACTCTTTGCCAGATTTAATAGCATTACCTAAAGCTACTTTAGCTACACCCCACGCTTGTTTACCCATCTCTTTTGCTTCTTGAGCTTTTGGAGACTTAAGTGCCTCTTCTGTTTTACTTACCGCTTTTTTTGCAAATGATGAAAATCTTTCTTTCATGGCATCTGCAGTTTCTTTGGAGATGTGGACAAGCTCCTCTAAGTCGTAGTGCATCTTTTGGTTAAGATCTATTAAAAGTTTTCTTATTTGTGGGGAACTTTCATTGGCTTGTGTTTGAACTATTTGAAGAAAAAGAGTGTCTGTTTGATTTAAGTCTTCCATAATAGTATCATAGTCTGCTATGAGTATATGTTTTGCTTCTATAGGTATGTACATGATGCGTTGCTTAAATCTATCTATAGCACATGCTAAGCCACTTCTCATGCCCTTGAGGGTAGCTTCAAGTATGGTAGAAGCTTGGTTTGGTGTAGCCTCAGCTAATTCTATAGCAGAGCTAAGAATTGTGGAGAGTATCTTTCTTATGCGAATGGTGTTGAGTGAGCCCTCTTTGATAGCTTCATAAGTAAGGTCCTTGACAACCTCATTTATCTGTTGGCTTGCTTGTGAATCTTTTGCTTTTTCCAAAGAGGTGATGATAGCAGACTCCACCATCTCACTGAGAAGATCAAAGATATCTACTGACTGCAATTTTACTTGATGAAGTTTAGAAAGAGTGAGATTATCATCTTCGCTTATGTGTTGCTCTATAGCATTAAAGACATCATATTTTATATCTTGGAGTGCATCTAACTTTTTATCAAGTTCTATTTGTAGTTTTTCTTTTTTTGCAAGCAGTTCTTCCACTTCGGCATGAACTTTAGCTGTCTCAAGATCAAGCACTGTAGAAGTAAGTGATTTCATCTCATTGAGGTTGAGAGCAGTTAGGTCTATGCCTGCAGACTTTGTCTCCTCAATAGCATTTGTTACTCGCTTTTGAACACTTCTAAACCTAAGATTGTATATCTTTTTAACATGTTCTTGTATTTTATCAATTTCCATAAAAACTCCTTAGTTTTATAATACCATTTTTATATCTTGATGCGCTTTGAGTGCGTCAAAGATAAAGTTTCTGTCATCTTCGTTGTGAACCAACAAATCAAGGTTCATACTCACAAATTTACCTGTTTTGCTTGCATTTGAGTGGCTCAGTTTATGTTCCCTCTCTAAGATAACCTCATGGACCACTTTTTGGATGAGTGCTTTATCTAAAGAGATGAGTTTGTAGCTCCACTCAAGAGGATACTCCAGCTCTACTTTTTGTTTACTATCGTTTATAATCTCCACTTTTACCTCCTGATTTTTTCTCAAGTTGAACATGGCGGATAACCATCCCTTTGTCTATAGCTTTGACCATATCATAAATAGTAAGCAGTCCTATAGATGTCCCCGTAAGTGCTTCCATCTCTACCCCTGTTTGCCCTGTGAGTTTAGCAGTTACTATAAGCTTAAATCCTGGCAATTCTGGTAACTCCTCTACATCACAGTTGATACCACTAAGATTGAGCGGATGGCACATTGGGATGAGATCACTTGTCTTTTTAACACCCATAATAGCTGCGATAACTGCAGTTTGAAGGACTGGACCTTTTTTTGTTTTCTCTGCTACTATAGCGTCGTAAGCATCTTGGCTCATCTCTATGATGCCACTAGCTACAGCTACTCTCGTTGTTTGGTTTTTGTCACTTACATCAACCATTTTTGGTCTTTGGTTTTCATCTAGGTGTGTTAGGTTCATTTTTACTCTTTAATATTTTTATCATTATAGCTAAGATGTGTTAAATGAGTTGTAATGCTTCTTCGTATTCTTGTGGATTGTTGAGATTTAAAAATTTTTTGTCCTCTTGAGAGTGGACAAATTTTGTATTGCTATTTTTAAGTAAGAAGCCAAGTTTATGATTGTCCTCTTGGAGCATCTTGACAAATGAGTTTTGAAGGGAGCGGTGGTAGATGCCACACATTGGTTGTATGCCAGAGTCTGTTTGGGCTATACATGCATCTAGTTCTTTAGAATCTTCTATTAGAAGTTTCGAGATGGTATCTTCATCTACAAAAGGGGCATCAACACTGAGTGCAAAAAAGGCATCCTCTTTGAGTGCATCAAAGATAGCGATAAATCCTGTTGTGGGTGCATACACACCACCAGATGCAATATCTTCTATATAGTGTGCATCAAGGTTAAATTTCTCTTTTGATTTACAAGAGATATAAACGGTTTTAAAGAGTTTCTGGAGTCTTTGGAGTTGAAACTCAGTGAGAGTGTCAAAACCTCCAAAGGGGAGGAGTGCTTTGTCTTTTCCCATGCGTGAACTTTTCCCACCAGCAAAAATCACACAAGGAATATCAATCATAGCCTATCTAACCTAGCTATCTAGGATCTGTGATGTAACCAGCAATCGCAGAAGCGGCAGCTACCGCTGAGTTTGCTAGATATACTTCAGAGGTGCGAGAACCCATACGACCTACAAAGTTACGGTTTGTTGTTGAGATCGCTTTTTCCCCATCACCCAAGATGCCCATGTAGCCACCAAGACAAGCCCCACAAGTAGGGTTTGAAACTACACCACCTGCATCGATGATGATATCCATATAGCCGAGTCTATAAGCCTCTTTGAGGATTCTTTGTGTAGCAGGTGTTACGATGAGTCGAACATCTTCATGCACTTTTTTGCCCTCAAGTATCTCAGCTGCAACTTTTAGGTCACCCAAACGACCATTGGTACAACTCCCGATGAAAGCTTGGTCAATTTTGATTTTATCAGAGACTGCCTCGGAGATGCTATGCCCATTTGATGGTAAAAATGGGTAGGCAATGACAGGTTCAAGAGATGCTACATCTATGTCCAAAGTGAGGCAGTAGGAAGCCTCATCATCACTTGTGTGGATTTTAGGTTCACGAGCTAATTCTTTATCAGCTAAAAACTCTTTTGTGACATCATCGTAAGCAACAATTCCACTTTTTGCTCCAGCTTCTATCGCCATGTTACACATTGAAAATCTATCATCCATGTTAAGATGCTCTATGGTAGAGCCTGTAAACTCCAAAGTTTTGTAGAGTGCTCCATCCACACCTATCCTGCGGATAATCTCCAAGATGATATCTTTTCCAGTTGTATGGAGTCTAGGTTTACCACTTAAGTTTACTTTGATAGATTCAGGTACTTTAAACCAATTGCCCCCGCTTATCATTGCAAAGGCAATGTCTGTTGAACCCATACCAGTTGAGAATGTTCCAAGTGCACCATGTGTACAAGTATGTGAGTCAGCACCGATGATTACATCGCCTGGAACAACAAGACCTTTTTCTGGTAAAAGAGCGTGTTCAATGCCCATATCTTTTTCATCAAAAAAGTTTTTTAAGTTATGTTTTTTTGCAAATACACGGCTTATCTTTGCTTGATTTGCTGAAGCTATATCTTTGGCAGGGATGAAGTGGTCAAGCACTATGGAAAACCCATCAGGATTTGCTAGTTTTGTTGCACCGCTAAGCTCAAATGCACTGATGGAGATAGGTGTTGTAATATCATTTCCGATAACCATGTCGATATTTGAGCGGATGATTTCGCCTGCGTAAACCTCATGCCCCACATGCTCTGAAAATATTTTTTCTGTTATAGTTTGAGCCATTGTTAAAATTCCTTAAAAATATATATTTTCGCGATTATACCATTTAAGTTTTAAAATTATTGTAAAATTCAGCTATCTAAGGTGTTTTAAAGCTTTTTTCGTAAACTCTGTTGAGCAAAAAAACATTGCTACAAAGATAGGGTTAAGGCTTGCGAAGTTATCTTCAACCTTATCAAATACTTTAAAGTTAAATCCACCATGCTCTGATCTTCCAAGTGGTGTGATAGTAAATTCGACAGGAGAGAGAGTCCTTACCATATTTAAAATTTTCTTTGCTTTTTTAGCACTCTCGTTTTCTAGGATATTAAAGTTAGTTTCCTCTGAACTTTTATGAAAACGGATAATCTCTTCTAAAACATCAAACTTATCTTTAAAGACAGTTTTGTTCCACTCTATTGTAGCTTCATCAGATTTTATAAATCTATTTTTATGTATGAGAGCATTTGGTTTTTGCTCTTTCATGCTCTCGATGAGTTTGAGTAAAAAGTTTGTGCCACCGAGGGCATCTGCACTTTTTTTCATAAAGAGGTGTATAAGTAGTTTTGTATCATCGTTCTGTTTGTCAAAATTGCACATATTTATGTACAGTGAAAATCTCATCAAAGAAAAAGATTTCACACTGTATTCCTTTCTAGTGTTTTGTAAATATAATTATACCTTAAAAAAAATATTTGGTTGCCTCCTCTTAAGCATAACATAATAACAAAAGCACTATCATGTCAAAAGTAAAAGAAGACAAAAATAGTCCGAATTAAAAATCACTATCAAAATTGAAGTGATTTTGTTTTTGAAAAGGAAATAATATATGCAAGTTTATTTAGATAATAATGCAACAACGATGGTAGATCCACTTGTCGTACAAGAGATGATGCCCTTTTTTAGTGAGATCTATGGTAACCCTAACTCACTTCATAAGTTTGGCACAGCATCGCACCCAGCAATCTCTAAGGCGATAGACCAAGTCTATACTGCACTCAATGCAAGTGATGAAGATGATATAATTTTTACGGGATGTGCAACAGAGTCAAATAACTGGGTTTTACAATCTATATTTACAGACTACATAGTAAATGGAGATAAGAACCATATTATCACCTCCGAGGTTGAACACCCATCAATTCTTTCAACCTGTAAGTTCTTAGAGGAACAAGGTGTGAAAGTAACCTATTTACCTGTAAATGATCAAGGTATAGTAGAAGCCGAGACACTAAGAGGTTTTATCACTGAAAAAACTGCTTTAGTCTCTATCATGTGGGCTTCAAATGAAACAGGGATGATTTTTCCTATAGCTGAGATTGGTGAGATATGTAAAGAAAAAGGTGTGCTTTTTCATTCTGATGCAGTGCAAGCTGTCGGGAAGATAAGAGTAGATTTACAAAAAGTACATGTTGATTTTCTTAGCATGTCTGCACATAAATTTCATGGTCCAAAAGGGGTTGGTGCTCTTTATATCAAGAACTCTCAAGCTCTTACTCCACTTCTGCATGGTGGTGAACAGATGAGGGGTCGTCGCTCTGGTACACTCAATGTTGCATATATAGTAGGTATGGGAAAAGCGATCGAACTTGCAACTCAAGATATTGAGATAACTGGTGCAAAGATAAGAGAAAAAAGAGACCGTCTTGAAGATGCTTTAGTAGAACTGAGTGATACTTTTGTTGTTGGTGACAGATGGAATCGTACCCCAAATACTATCCTTATATCTATTCGAGGTGTTGAGGGTGAGGGAATGCTTTGGGATCTTAACAATGGTCAAATCGGAGCTTCAACTGGTTCAGCATGTGCATCTGAGGACTTAGAAGCAAACACAGTAATGCTTGCTATCGGGGCGGACAATGAGTTAGCTCATACGGGTATCCGTTTAAGTCTTTCGAGATTTACAACTGATGAAGAGATTGATTATACAATCAATCATTTTAAAGAAGCTGTTGCAAGATTAAGAGCTATCTCAAGTTCTTTTGCAAAACAACAACCTACTGTTGGCGGTGAGGTACAGGAGTGTGAGTTACATCACTAAGTAGTTTAGAATTGTGCTAGCACAATGGGCACTCTGCCGAAGAGAACCAAGTGTTAGCGAAGGTAGCGGAATTTTTTCGATACCGTATAAATAATGGGAAAAGGTTCCCTTATTCTTATGAAATAAAAAAAAGGAAAATATTATGGCTAAAGCTGATATATTAGGCGAGTCTTTATGGGACGCGTATTCAGATAAAGTAACAACATTGATGAATAACCCTCTTCACCAAGGTGAGATTTTTGAAGCAGATGCACAGGCAAGAGGTCACAAACTTATAGTTGCAGACTTTGGAGCTGAAAGCTGTGGAGATGCGGTGCGTCTGTACTGGGAGATAGATTCAAAAACAGATACGATTGTAAACTCAAAGTTTAAATCTTTTGGCTGTGGTACTGCTATTGCATCATCTGATGTTATGACTGAACTTTGTATTGGAAAAACAGTAGCCCAAGCCGTTAAAATTACAAATATAGATGTTGAGATGGCTCTTCGTGATGACCCTGATACCCCTGCAGTGCCACCTCAAAAGATGCACTGTTCAGTGATGGCTTATGATGTTATCAAAAAAGCAGCTGGTCTTTACATGGGTGTAGATAGTGAAAGTTTTGAAGAGGAGATTATAGTTTGTGAGTGTGCTCGAGTATCTCTTAAAACTCTTCAAGAAGTTATCAAGTTAAATGACTTAACAACTATTGAACAGATTACAGACTACACTAAAGCTGGTGGTTTTTGCAAAAGTTGTATTAAACCAGGTGGGCATGAAGAGCGTGAATACTATCTTGTAGATATCCTTCGTGATACTCGCAGAGAGATGGATGAGGAGAAGATGAAAGCAGCGGCGGATGCAAGTGCATCTGGTGAGAGCAAGTTTGAAGATATGACACTTGTTCAACAGATCAAAGCTGTAGATGCCATCATCGATGACTCTGTCCGTCAGTTTCTTGTGATGGATGGCGGAGATATGGAGGTTATAGATATCAAACCTACCGATGAGTATATAGATATCTACATAAGATACTTAGGTGCTTGTAATGGTTGTGCATCGAGTGCAACAGGAACACTTTATGCAATAGAATCAACGCTTAAAGAGAAACTCTCTTCAAATATTCGCGTTTTACCTATATAAACATCTTTGGCTTATGCCAAAAATGTTTATTGTGGCTTCATCGAAAGATGGCTTCCTATAAATCCAATTTAAGAACCTCCTCATAAAGGCATAGCTATGCACAAAATACTTTTTATTATCTTCCTCATAACAAACATATACGCAACACAACAAACGCACTCTGTTTGTAATGGACATGGCGAAATAAAATACACCAATGCTACCTATGTAGGTGAATGTAGCAATAATAAAAGAGAGGGACAAGGTGTTCTTAGATTTGAAAATACTGAAAGCTATGAAGGTAGCTGGAAGATGGACAAACGCAATGGTCAAGGTCGTTATACTTATGCAAATGGTATGGTTTATGATGGGAATTGGGTTGATGACACAAAAGAGGGAAAAGCTACTTTGACCTACCCTGATGGCTCTATCTACACAGGAGAATTTCATAAAGATAAACTCACGGGAAAAGGAAAGTTTATCTACGCATCTGGCGACATATATGAGGGTTCATTTTTAAACTCTAAGCGAGAAGGGCAAGGAGTGTTAATCTATGTAGATGGTGCTAGATATGAGGGAGCATGGCACAATGATAATAAAAATGGATATGGAAAACAAACTTACCCTTCTGGTGCATACTACGAAGGTGATTGGGTCAACAATGCAAAAGATGGCAAGGGGATCTATGTAGATAGAACGGGGTCAAAATATGAGGGTGCGTTTAAAAACAATCAACGCAATGGATATGGTGTCCTTACATACGCAAATAAAAGAGTGTATGAGGGAAATTGGCTCAACGACCTGCGTGAGGGTAAAGGGAAAATCCTATACCAAGATGGCAAAATATTTTTTGGTTCATGGCACAAAGATAAAAAAGAGGGCATTGGGAGTGAACTCACACAATACGGTCTTTGCAAAGGGATATGGAAAGATTCAAAACTGATCGAAGTGACAAATGAGATCTCCACAAAAGAGGCATACCAATACTTCAATACCTTACGCCAACAAGCTGGTATGATAGCTCTCAAACCAAATAAAATCTTGCAAAAATCTGCCAAGAGCCATTCTCGTTATATTGAGTTACACCATAAGAGCATCAAAGGTTTACAGCTCCATCATGAAGTGCGTGGCAAAAAGGGTTTTACAGGCAAAACTCCGAGTGATAGAGCGATAGCACAAGGATACTTTTCAAACAATATAGGTGAGGGCATCTCTAACTTTTGTACAGCAAAAGAGTCTATCAACTCTTTAATGACAGCAATCTATCATAGATTTGGTGTTTTATCTTTTTCTAAAGATGAGGTGGGCATCGGGTTTACAAATGATCCAAAGATACTAGATCGAAATTTTGTGCACAATATGGGAAGTTCAAGATTAAATCAACTTTGTCAGGGGAGCAGTGCTTGGATAGGTTATTATTATGAAAAAGTATGTGCCGATCCAAAATTTAAAGTCAAAAAAGAGCCTTACGATAAAGCAAAAGCAAGCATAAGAGGACAAAATCCCGAGTATGTACTTTGGCCAAGTGCAAACTCTAAAAACAATCTCTACTATTTTCAAAATGAGATCCCAAATCCGATGCCGGGCTTCGCTAAAACAGGGAATCCTATCTCGGTTGAGTTTAATCCCTATTATTTCTCCAAAAAAGTTATGATGCACTCATTTAAGCTCTTTAAAAACAACAAAGAGATTAAAAACAACAAGATACTCACAAAAAAAACAGATCCAAATAAAAAATTTACAAGACTCCAGTATGCTTTGTTTCCTCTGGATGTACTTGCGCGAAATGCTGTTTACAATGTAGAGTTTAAATACAGCTACAATGGTTCTATAGATACGATAAAGTGGACTTTTACCACTATGAAGTAGAGGGACACTTACATTTTTAAGGATTACGCCATGAAAAACAATAATTTTTTAAGTGCTACACTTTTAGTTTCTGCACTTGCTCTTAGTCCTCTTGTCGCAAAAAGCTTGAGTGTTTCTTCACAAGCAAAAGTCAATACAACTTTCTCAAATATAGCTAACATCCTTCATCGACGAGGACTTGAAGCGGATGCAGCTCTTGATATCTCAAATAACTTTATAAATGAACATAATCTCATGCTTTTTGCTATGATAAGTAATCTTGAAAAGGGATGTAGTATTGTAAGCAAAGAGGAGATTTTAGACTATCTGAGTTCATCTGCTCTGAGAAAACAAAGCGTATCTTTAGATGATTATTCATTTTTAGTAGGTATGGTTTATGAGATAAAAAAAAGAGTTTTGACACATGAAACTCTCCATGAATTGGAAAAAATCGCTACAAAAAACACTATTCTTTCATAACCTTGATAGGTTTAGAAGCTCAATACCAGATACTCTTGATGATAATCTGATATAATGGAGAAGATTTCTAGCTACTAAGAAAAGGGGAGATTTTGTTTACAAAATTTTTAAAGAGTCTAAAGGGTTCTCAAAGAGAGAATAGTAATAAATTGCTGGATAAGATTTCTAAGATGGATCTTGTTGAGATGCGAATTTATATCAATGAAAAATTAGATGATTTTGAAGTGGATGATTTTGGCTTGCATGAGGTAGTAAAAAAGCTCATTAATATGAATGAACAAAGTTCAAAATATTTTCTTCAAGAAAATGATCTCGATTCTAAAAAGAAAAAAGCTTTTGAGCTACTTCTTTTGATCTTACAACATAAAAAGACAAGTATAGCTGTGATTGAAAGTACTCAAGAGTTTTTAGATGTGTACGATAAACTCATTAAACAGTATGATAAAGATAACAAAGATATATATGAAAGTAAAATCAAAAAGTTGATGAGTTTAGCTGTTGACAGAATAAACAAGCAAACAAATATTATCAATGTGATGGAGGTTAGTAAATAGTTATGAAAACCACAAATTTCTCTGCACTCCATCTCTCATCTGAAATGCTTCAAAATTTGGATTCTATCGGCTATAAGGAGATGACTGCAATCCAAGCAGAATCTTTACCACATATCCTTGAGGGTAAAGATATTATTGCTCAAGCAAAAACAGGTTCAGGCAAAACTGCAGCTTTTGGCATCGGACTTTTGTCCCATTTGGATGTAAAAAAGTTTCGCATCCAATCACTCGTTCTTTGCCCCACTCGTGAACTTGCGGATCAAGTTGCTAAAGAGCTTAGAGTCCTTGCAAGAGCTACCCACAATGTAAAGATACTTACCCTTTGTGGTGGTGTTGCATTTGGTCCACAACTAGGCTCACTCAAACATGGTGCTCACATCATCGTTGGAACTCCGGGACGCGTTTTAAAGCATCTCAAAAAAGAGATTTTAAATCTAGAAAATCTCAACACTTTGGTGCTAGATGAAGCAGATAGAATGTTAGATATGGGTTTCATAGAAGAGATAGAAGAGGTACTTAGTTTTGTACCAAAAGAGAGGCAAACACTTCTTTTTTCTGCAACTTACCCAGCAGAGATCACAAAACTTAGTAGCTCCATCCAAAGAGATGCTCTGAGTGTCAAAACAAAGTCCATCGAAGTCGCCAACAAGATAGTTGAAAGATTTTACGAGCTTGAAGAGCATACAAAGGTACAAGCCCTCATCAATCTCCTTAGTAATTTTCAACCTAAAAATGTGATTGTTTTTTGTAACACAAAACTTGAGTGTGATGAGTTAGCAAAAAAACTTCAAGATAAAAAGATAGATGCACTTGCACTTCATGGCGACATGGAACAGTATGATAGAAATGATGTCTTAGTGCAGTTTTCTAACAACTCTTGTGCAGTTTTAGTTGCTACAGATGTCGCAGCACGCGGACTAGACATAAAAGAATTGAGTATGGTGGTAAACTTTGATTTACCACACTCACAAGAGACTTATACACACCGCATAGGTCGTACAGGTCGAGCAGGTGCTGAGGGGCTGGCTTTTACTTTTTATGATGAGCGTGGAGAGGAGTTAGCCAATGAGTACAAAAATGAAACACGACTTTTTGAGAGCATCACAGAGTTAAAAGTGCTAGAGGGTTTTAAGATGATTCCTGAGTTTGTTACCTTAGTTATAGAGGGCGGCAAAAAAGACAAACTCCGTGCAGGGGATATTCTCGGAGCACTTACTGGCGATGCAGGACTCAAAGGAAGTGCTATCGGCAAGATAGATATTTATGATAGGCAAGCTTATGTAGCGATACAAAATGGTGTTGCAGATGACGCACATAAAAAACTTCAAAATGGAAAGATTAAAGGGAAAAAGTTCTCTGTTTGGATATTATAAATGCTTAAAATAGGCACTTGATTATTCCCAGTCTAAAAGTCTTTGTTGCCCCTCTAGTGAACGGATGTGCGTTACATCTTGGCTTACTTCGATAACCCCTTTGTAAGCACCTTCATCGTCACGAATAGCAAAATAACGGATATGGATAAATTTGCCTTTGAAGTTGATCCAAAATTCTGCTTCATCTCTACGACCTGCTTTAAACTCACGAAGTATCATAAGCACCTGTTCTACTGACTTTGGTGGGTGACAAAACTTTACTTCCCTACCGATAATCCCTGCACTTCTAGGGAACACTCTAGCATCCCCACGATTATAAAAGATGACAATGTCGTTTTCATCTACATAGGTAATATCTACAGGCATAAACTTTAAAAGCCAGTTGATCTGTTCTGGAAGCATATGCCCTACATCTAGGTCTATGCGGTTTTCAAGGGAAAAAGGGAGTTTTCTTTTTGTTGTGTCTTGTGATGGATGGATATACTCATCTTCTGTGTGTACTGGCCAAGCAGGTGGTGGTGTTTCAAACATCCAGCCAATCTCCTCATCACCATCACGCATCTCCATCCAGTCACTCTCTTGGAGCATCTCTAAAGCACGAGGAAGTAGGCGACCCTCTTCAACCTGCATGATATGCTCTAAGTTTTGAAAAAGATTTTGGAGAGTCATACTCAGAGATGCAAACTCTTTTGTCGTGATGAGCTGTCGCGTCATCTTAAAGATGGCACGAATATCATCATGAAATGCCCACATATTTTGTGATGGGGATGTCCAACCATATTGTTCTAAGTAGGGAAAAAGTTGATTTTCTTTTCTTGCAAAATGCTTTTCAGTGAGTGAAAGTTTTGCATACAAAGCTTCAAAGGTCTCAAAGTCAGCACCGATGTCGATGGCATTAATATCACTCATAAGTGAACGGATAAGTTGGTTTTCTTCTAAGTAAACACGAGCAGGATGCCCTTGGGGTAGATTTGAAAAAGAGTTCATTTTAGATTCCTAGTAAAGTATTTTAATTTTTTAATTGTATAATTTTGAGATTATCCCAAATTATGCAATAGGGATTTCTAAAATTTTCCCATGCTTGTGTCCAAGGGATGTTTAGCAAAAATGATAAGCCACCTTATTGGTGGTGGTCATTTTTGATGAATGTCCATTGGGTGCAATGATAGGTAAAGTTTTTAATTTTCTATTGCATAATTTGGGATTATACCCTCATAAAGAGAGTTCTCTTTTGATATATGACAATAATTTAACAATTTTTTTACATACAAAGCCTATAATGGTTGTTTATGGAGAGGCACTTATATTGATGAATATCACGAATCATAAAAATATTCTTGGATATACTTACGATAATAATATAGGTACTTAGAGGCTAATGCAAAACAAATATATAAGATTTTTTATTTATGCTTTTTTTATTATAGGTGTGATACTGATGCCCGTAGATTTGCCAAAAGAGAAGATAAAACAGATGCCGCTAAAATCAAATGTTGTGAGTATAACATTGATACAGCCACCTCAAAAAAAGAAAGTTCTTAAAAGAGTTATAAAAAAACCAAAACCAAAAAAAAAGCCAAGGAAAAAGCCAAGGAAAAAGCCGAAGCTGATTGTCAAAAAGATAGAACAAAAAACTGAACCCATTGTGAAAAAAGAACCTAAGATAGAACAAAAACAAGAGCTAGAGGTAAAAAAAGAGGAGATCATCCCTCAAAAGGTAGAGGTGAAAACCGAAGATGACCTAGAACAAAAACGAGAGTTGGCACTTGCAAAACAAGCTGAGAAAACTTACTACGATACTATCTATGAAGTGATATCACAGAATAAACGCTATCCAAAACGAGCAAGGCGATACAAAAAAGAGGGGAGTGTTAAAGTGAGTTTTAAAGTGATGCAAGATGGAAGTATTGTAAACTTGCAACTCATAGAACTCTCCAAACATAAGAGTTTAAACACGGCGACAAAAAAACTTTTTGAAAGACTTGGAAGTTTTCCCAAACCACCAAACAATCTAAGTTTCCCACTAGAACTTAGCATTACGATAAACTACAAACTAAGAAGGTAAAAGATGAATATATTAGAGATTTGGTTAGAACATGATTGGGTGATAAAAATCCTCATAATTGCTACAATAGTTGTTATAGTAATAGCCTTAGAAAAAGCATATCAGTTTTTTAAGGTCTCACAAACGCTCAAGAGTTTAGCAAGTATCCAAAGTGTACAAGAATATAGTGCTTTACAAGAGGGTCAACTCAAAGATATTTTAGAAGATATAGACTCCTTTAAAGAGTCTAATAAAGCGTTATTTAACGCCAATGTAGGGGTGAAACTTGATATATTTGAATCTTCTCAGATGCGTTTTGTTGGCATCATCTCTACCATTGCTACACTCAGTCCTATGCTTGGACTCATTGGGACATTCATCGGTGTTTGGCATGTTTTTGAGGGTGTTGGCTCAGTGGGGCTTAACGACCCAGCGATCATCGCTCGTGGCATCAAAGAGGTACTTGTAGATACGATGGCAGGACTTATAGTTGCAGTTATAGCGATGGTGTTTTACAAGATTTTTGAATATCTTGGGCAAAGAAATATACTTGCATTTGAAGATAAACTTTATAAGTTACTAAAGAATTAAGATGCGAAGACGCAGAAGAAAAAGTTCATTACACCTTGACATAGCACCGATAAATCTCATAGATTTACTTTTGGTACTTTTAGTGTTTTTTGTAACCACGACATCATTTTTGCAACTCAAAGTGATCAATATATCACTCCCAAAAGCTGAAAACACTAAAACAGCGTACAAGAAGAATCATACCTATATAGTCAATATAAACAAAGAAGGTAAAATCTTTTTCAATAAAGAAGCAGTAGATCTAAAAGAGCTCAAAATGAGATTTGAAGACCTACTAGAAGATAAAAGTTACCTTGTTCAAATTGGTGCAGATAGGGACTCAAAACATAGTTCATTCGTAGATGTCCTCGATGTTGCTAAGAGTGTGGGAGTTACGAACTTGGGGATACTAACAAAGACAAAGTGATGATTTGTAGTTTTCTTTGGTAACTTGAAAACTTTTTTTCAAATGTTTTTGAATAGGAGATTTTCATAAATTGAATTTTTTAGCGAACTCATCTTGTGATGAAAAAGAATCATTCTTGAGGATTGCCATAACCTCTTTTTCATCATCAGCTTCTAGTAAAAGTTTGGCTTGCGTTTTTTTTCTTTACTTTTATTAAGGTATTCACTTAAACTTTCACGAATCATTTGCGATATAGACTTGTTCTCCAAAAAACTAAATGCTCTTGCTTGCTCATAGAGAGCCTCATCAATAGTTAAATTTAATCTATGCATAAATACTCCTTTATGTAGTGATGTATTAGTGTATTATAGCAAAATTTTTCGCTTTGAGTATATGAAACTTTGCAAGCTCTTTATCATCTTGGAGTTTGAGCTTTTTAAGAACTTTTGGGTTGACTATGAAGTAACCTAGTTGTACCTCTACTCTATCTCCCTTTTGGAGTGGTGTGTCAAAGTGAATCACTCTATTTTCATTTGCTTTTATCATCGTATCTTTGATCACGGCATCGGCTACCCATGGCATCGCTGGTTTGCCATTTTTTCCTATGATTTTTACAAAGGTATGTGTTTTAAGTGGCATTGTTTTTCCATCTCTATGAAGTATAGTGCGGAGTTGAACAACTCTGAGTGGATGGGTAAAAAGATTGTGTGGTGCACCATTGCCGATACTTACATCAAACGAATCTGTATTTTTCTTCAATCCCAAAGAGAGATATTGGCTTAGAAGTTCAGGCTTGACTCTCGCTCCTGCAAAACCATGATAAGCATGTTGCTTAGAGATTCTAACAGTTGTTGCACTTCCATCAACTTTTGGCATATGGCAGGTGATGCAGTTACTTTTGTCTGTGCTAACACCAGCTTCATTAGTTGTACATACGCTAAACTTATGTCCGTTTTGCTTATGAGAGTGACAACCCATGCAAACCTGACCATCATAGTAAATTTTATTTGTATAGTCTATATCGTGATAAGCTGAACCAACTGTAGTTTTACTGAGTCCAAACCATGATGATTTTTGTTTGTAAACCACCTTTTCGTTTTCTCTACCTTTTTCTGCCGAGTAAAAAGTCTTTTTCTTGCCAGAATAGATGTTTTTGTTTGACTGAGCATGTTGTTCTACATCTTTGATGGTATGACAAGCGATGCAAGTGACACCAGCAGTGTGTTCTTTTTGCTCTGCAAGATTTGGTGTATGGCATTTTGCACACTTGTAATTGCCTTTTGCTTTGGCAGGGTGTTTATCCCAGATTGCTTTGTGAACCTTATCTTCATAGATAGTGGATTTTTTATGCATCGAAGTTTGAAACTCTTTTGAGATGAGAGGGTGACATTTTTTACATGCATCAGTATCTGTTGATGCAAATAAAACAAAACTAAGTGTGAGAAGTGAGAAAAGTATTTTCATAAGCTAACCTTTTTTTAATTATAAGTAGAAGTATAGCATCTATTTTTGTGTTTTGCAATTTGGGCAAAGTCCTGAAACAATAACTGATGTTTTAGCTACCTCATAAGTAGTTTCATCAACAAGATTCTTACAGAGCTTATTCATATCAAATGCTACATCCTTGTGCTCCCCACATGAGGTACATACAAAATGTGCATGAGGCTCTTTCGTAATCTCATAGTGAGTTTTATAGTTTGGAGCTTTTACCTCTGTGAGGAGGGTGGAATCTACCATAGAATTTATATTTTTATAGAGCGTAGCTAAAGATATAGATGTAAATTGTTTTTTTATCTGCGAAAAAAGATTTTCTATTGTTATATGTCCAGCACTATGCATCATATCTAAGATGCCAACTCTTTGAGGTGTTACTTTTAATTGATGTTGTTTTAAGAGTGTTTCATAATTCATAGTGCAATTATAGTTAAATTGATAATGAAAGTCAAATAAGAATAATTATCCTTTAAGAATTATTTGTATATAATTTTAAAAATCAAAAAAAGGCATAAAATGAAATCAATCGTACTTGCTACTTTAGCAACAGCATCTTTAATGGCTAGCTCATTAGTAGAGACTGCAACAAACGCTGGACTTAGCCCAATACCAGAATCTAAAACAGAGCTATACAAACTCATAGACAATCCTAAAAACCCTATAACAGAGGAAAAAGTTGCACTTGGAAAAAAACTTTTCTTTGACCCAAGACTTTCAAAAAGTGGACTTATCTCTTGTAACTTCTGCCATAACTTATCAGAAGGTGGTGATGATGGTGTGCGTGCAGCTATTGGACATAAATGGACAGTAAATCCACATAATTTAAACTCTCCTACTGTTTACAATGCAGTATTTGCAGGCTCTCAGTTCTGGGATGGTCGTGATCCAGACTTAGAAAAACAAGCACAAGGTCCTATCCAAGCAGCTCCAGAGATGGCAGCAACAAAAGAGCATGTTGTAAAAACTGTTAACTCTATGCCAGAGTATGTAAGAGCATTTAAAAAAGCTTATGGAAAAAATGTAAAGATTAATTTTGTAAAGATTACAGATACTATTGCAAACTTTGAGCGTACACTTGTAACACCATCAAGGTTTGATGACTTTATGAACGGATGTCCAGGTGCTATGAGTAAAGCTGAGAAAAAAGGGATGCAAACATTTATCGATAAAGGTTGTGCAACATGTCACAATGGTGTAGCTCTTGGTGGTTCTATGCAGCCATTTGGAATTACTGCAAAGTACAAGTATGCAAAAGGTGATTTTAAAGGCGATAAAAATGGTCTTGTAAAAGTTCCAACACTTAGAAACCTTTCAAGCACTGCACCTTACTTTCACAACGGTGGAACTTATTCACTTAAAGTTGCAGTTATCGAGATGGGAAGAATCCAACTTGGTATGAAGATTAACGACAAAGATGCAAGTTCAATCGTTACATTTTTAAAAGCACTTGATGGAAGAAAGCCTCACATGCTAACTCCAATGCTTCCAGCATCAACTGATACAACTCCTAAACCAAATCTCAACTAATCTGTAGGCTTTTTGCCTACAGTTACACTCCATAAACAAACATGTCATAAATATATTTTGTAAAAATATGCTATAATCAGTAAATACATTTTAGGATTTAATATGGATATTAGCTATTTTACTAGAAAACAAGAGTTAATCTTAGCAAAAATAGAAATTAAGTTTATTAGAAAGAAGTATTTAGATATTTTAAACTCTAATGAGAGGTTAATAGCACTTATCGGTGCAAGAGGTGTTGGTAAAACAACCCTTCTTTTTCAATATATGAAAGCAAACAATATGAAGTCTCTTTACATGACTGGAGATGACATAGAGTTTACTTCCTCAAGTATCTATGCCCTTACGGATGAGTTTTATGCACTTGGTGGTAGAGTAATAATTATAGATGAAGTTCATAAATATAAAAACTGGGTACAAGAGATTAAAAATATTTATGATAGTTTTCCAGATCTTACCATTAGAATTAGTGGTTCTTCTATGATTAATATTCTGTATGAAAAATATGACTTAAGTAGAAGGCTTGTTGTCTATACACTCCCTGTGCTAAGTTTCAAAGAATATTATGAGATTCAAAAAGGAATTACACTCACATCATACACACTTCAAGATATACTTACCAATAGTAGTGAAATCTCTAAGGAGCTTGTTTTTCAGTATGAAGACCTCTATGCAGAGTTTAAGAACTATCTGCAATATGGTGCGTATCCATTCTATTTAGAAGGTATAGAGAGTTTTAATGACAAACTCTTTAACGCGTTAGAGAAGATTATTCATGAAGATATCCCCTCTTTAAATAAAATGGATTACTCCCATATCTCTATTTTTGAGAAACTTATCTTTTTTGTAGTGTCTGCAAATAAACCATATAGTGTCAATGTGGCAGCACTTGCAAGAGAGTTTGGAGTAAGTGAACCAACACTCTATACCTATCTTAGTATATTAGATAAAACAGCTATCTTTAAATCTATGAGAAAATCTTCAAATAAAATATCGAAAAAACCTCAAAAGATTCTTTTTGCCAATAGTAATATACTTTATGCCTATGCTGATAAGATTAATCTAGAACTTGACATTGGAACTGTTAGAGAGACTTTTTTTGTTAATTGTTTTGAAAATATTTTTTACAGTGATGTGGGAGACTTTAAGGTCGATAAGTATATTTTTGAGGTTGGTGGAAAAAGTAAGACCTTTTCACAAGTGAAGGATATACAAGATAGTTATTTAGCCTTAGATATAGACTTTACATCAAATGATAAAAAAATCCCTCTTTGGTTATTTTCGTTTATAATCAAAGTATAAAAAAGCTTAGTCCATCCAGCGAGTGGGGTCATACCCATCGCTTGGTCTTAGAATCTCTTTTCTCTGCAGCTTTAAACGCATCTTTAACTTTTCATTATCTACTCGGAGAAAGCCAAATTTTTCATAAAAATTGACATACTTTTCCTCTTGTGCATCAATGAGGAGTTCTTCGTAGGAAGCAGCTGCCTCAATG
>Ga0256829_1000336_pt1 | contig 50838 bp, 49 predicted proteins | sample 131447metaG_FD_185979 | JGI IMG/M metagenome (GOLD analysis project Ga0256829, IMG submission 185979) | Hydrothermal vent microbial communities from Lau Basin, Pacific Ocean - 131-447 | ecosystem: Environmental > Aquatic > Marine > Hydrothermal vents | place: Pacific Ocean: Lau Basin | collected...
GCAGAAGCTGAGGGGCAGGTTAAGAGCCACACAACAGCACCAACACCAACACCAACACCAACACAGGGGGGGGTGAAGAACCCACGCCTCAGCTCATCCATTAACCTCAAGTCCGACAGACTGCTAGAGGTAATTATTACGCTTCTTGTAGCGCTACTTTGTAGCCTAACCGGCTAGCCGTCGAGCAATTCTCAGCTAGTTAGACGTGCGAGCATAGAAATGTGACGATATAATTAACATTCACCCCTGCATGTTTGTTTACCTCCCGTAACATTTTATCTCCGATAAGGACACTGGTATGTCACCATCTCCCCCCTGGGCGATTAGCTTTCGCACCGCGCTACTTCGTGCCACTCTGTACACGCTCGCCATCGGTGGTATCGCCCAAGGCGGTTACCTGGAAGTGCTTTACCTGCCTGAAGTTCGCTACACCGAGCTTGGTTTTACCGAATTCACCCAAACCTTGGTATTAGCAAGCTGCTGCGCGCTACTGATCTATATTCGCCACGTATTGAACGTATGGCCCACCGTCACGCTGCTGCTGGCGTTTATCAGCGCATCGCTCGTGCGTGAGCAGGACTACTTTCTCGATCACTACGTGGCGGAAGACACCTGGAAATATCTCGTCGCGCTGATTGTGCTACCGAGCCTTGCCTGGGTCATTATTCATCGTCAGCGTTTCCTGGATGAGTTCCGCTACTACAGCAATACGTTTTCATTTGGGCTGTTCGCGGCAGGTGTCCTGGTCACTTATATCTTTTCTCGTCTATATGGACGTCAGGATTTTTGGCGCGCCGTGCTTGAAGAGAGCTACATTCGCGACTTTAAAGATATCGCCGAAGAGGCCATTGAACTGCTGGGCTACAGCTTAATTCTGTTCGCCCTAATTGAACTATTTTTCCTCGCTCGCCGCCTGCATCGCGCACGGCTGACGCTTTAATACCTCCTGACGTTCGCCCCTTCTCAAGCGCCGCTGACTGGCTCAGTCAGCGGCGTTTCATTTTTTAAATTCCGCTATGCGTAAAGCCATTTGCGCCGCTTGCATCATCAACGTAGTGTCAGCCACCAAACCTATATAGGCATTTTTGCTGAAAAATAACCTATCAACGATATAAACCTTATGACAAACCCACAAAATCGTGAAGAAAACCTAAAACGCGGAGCATTTACCCGCTTTCTCGATAGCGTCGAGTGGCTAGGTAATCTGCTGCCGCACCCGGTCACACTATTTGCCATTCTCTGCGTACTGGTCGTTGTGGCGAGCGGCATTGCGGCAGCGCTTGGCGTTTCAGTCGCTGACCCGCGCCCCGCCAATGAGGGCGAGTGGATTGCAGTGAACTCACTCTTAAACGCGGAAGGTCTACGCCGCCTGGTTACCGAAATGGTGACTAACTTCACCAGCTTTGCGCCCCTGGGCACGGTACTAGTGGCCATGCTAGGGGTGGGAGTTGCCGAACACTCTGGCTTGTTGTCCGCTAGCATGCGCGCACTAGTGCTTAACCGTTCACCACGCATCGTCACCTATGCAGTGGTGTTTGCCGGAATCATGTCGAACATGGCCGCCGAGCTTGGCTATGTGGTACTGATTCCGCTAGCAGCGATGATCTTTCATTCCTTAGGTCGGCACCCGCTAGCGGGCCTGGCGGCGGCGTTTTGTGGCGTCTCCGGCGGCTACAGCGCCAACTTATTGATTGGCACCGTCGACCCGCTGCTCTCTGGCATTACCCAGGAAGCGGCACGGTTGCTCGACCCTACCTATTCAGTCGGGGCTGAAGCCAACTGGTTCTTTATGTTTGCCAGCACCTTCTTTGTGACTCTCATTGGCGGCTTGGTCACCGAACGCATTGTGGAACCTAAGCTTGGCAAGTTTGACTCCGCCTATGCGGATAGCGATATCGACCAGAACCGTATGGAGGGCCTGACGCCCACTGAAAAGCGGGCACTAAAAGGTACCGGCTTAGCCACCCTGGCCCTCATTGCGCTGGTCGCTGTGATGGTAGTGCCAGAAAGTGGCATTCTGCGGAACCCGGAGACGGGCCTTGTGAGCGGCTCACCCTTCCTGCGCGGCATTGTGGTTATTGTCGCCATTGCCTTCACCGTGCTGGGCTTTGTCTATGGTCGACTCGCGGGCACCATGCAAAACGATCGCGATATCGTCGATGCCATGGCCAAAAGCATGAGCAGCCTGGGGCTCTATATTGTACTGGTGTTCTTTGCCGCTCAGTTCGTGGCGCTGTTCAACTGGAGTAATTTTGGCACCGTGACTGCCGTGGCGGGCGCTGACCTGCTGGACTCTCTTGGCTTGCGCGGCCCGGGCTTGTTTGCGCTGTTCATCCTCATGTGTGCCTTCGTCAACCTCTCGCTGGGCAGCGCCTCGGCGCAGTGGGCGGTCACTGCCCCCATCTTCGTGCCCATGCTGATGCTGATGGGCTACGCTCCCGAGGTCATTCAGGCGGCGTATAGGATCGGCGACTCCGTCACCAACTTGATTACACCGATGATGAGCTACTTTGGCCTGATTCTCGCAGTGGCGACCCGTTATCGTAACGACATGGGCATCGGCACGCTGGTCGCTCTCATGCTGCCTTACACGCTGTTCATGCTGATCGGTTGGAGCGTGCTGTTCTTTATCTGGGTGTTTATTCTTGGCTTGCCGGTTGGTCCAGGCTCTGCCACTTACTACACGCTCTAAGCTTTAAACGGCATAACATAAACCGAAAAGCCCGCCGTTCAGAGAACGGCGGGCTTTTCGGTCTTCGTGGCGACTCTATTTCACCACTCACTCTTCACTACTCGCGGCTTTACTCGTCTAGGAACGAACGAAGCGGTTCTGAGCGGCTGGGGTGACGCAGCTTGCGCAGCGCTTTGGCCTCGATCTGACGAATCCGCTCACGGGTGACGTCAAACTGTTTGCCCACCTCTTCCAACGTGTGGTCGGTGTTCATGTCGATACCGAAACGCATACGCAGGACTTTCGCTTCGCGGGCAGTCAAGCCACCCAGCACGTTGCGGGTTGCTTCGATCAAGCCTTCGCCGGTGGCCATATCGATCGGCAGCAACATGGTGCCGTCTTCGATAAAGTCACCCAGGTGCGAATCGTCGTCATCACCAATCGGCGTCTCCATAGAGATCGGCTCTTTGGCGATTTTGAGCACCTTGCGCACCTTGTCTTCCGGCATTTCCAGGCGTTCGCCCAGCTCTTCCGGCGTCGGCTCACGACCCATCTCTTGCAGCATTTGACGGGAGACGCGGTTGAGCTTGTTGATCGTCTCGATCATGTGGACCGGAATACGAATGGTCCGCGCCTGATCGGCAATCGAGCGAGTGATGGCCTGACGAATCCACCATGTCGCGTAGGTCGAGAACTTGTAGCCACGACGGTATTCGAACTTGTCCACCGCCTTCATCAAGCCGATGTTGCCTTCCTGAATCAGATCGAGGAATTGCAGGCCGCGGTTGGTGTACTTCTTGGCAATCGAGATTACCAAGCGCAAGTTCGCCTCAACCATCTCTTTCTTGGCGCGACGAGCTTTTGCTTCACCAATCGACAGCTTGCGATTCACCTCTTTGAGGTCGGCAACCGAGAGCTGCACCATGTCCTCTTCGAAGGCAATCTTACGCTGAGCGCGGGCGATATCGGCACGCAGTGGCTCTAAGCGGTCAGCGTACTTGGGATGCGCTTCTTGGAAGGCGTCCAGCCACGTCGGATCCGACTCGTGGCCCGGGAACGACTTGATGAACGTCTTGCGCGGCACCTTGGCTTTCTTGACGCACAGCTGCATGACCGCTTTTTCTTGGGCACGCACCTGTTCAACGCTGATACGTATCTGACCGACCAAACGCTCAAAGTGTTTAGGCACCAGCTTAATCGGCGAGAACAGCTCCGCTAGGCGGGCTTGTTCAGCCTTGAGCTCAGCGCTACCCCGACCATGCTTGGCCAGCACTGCTTCAACGGCAGCATTTTGCTCACGAATCTGCTCAAAACGTGCCTTCGCCTCTTCGGGGTCCGGGCCACCTTCACTGGCGGTAGTGTCGTCCTCTTCGTCGTCATCGTCGCTGTCGATATCGTCATCATCGCTCAGCTCAGTCTCAACGACAGGCTCCGGCACTTCCGCTTCAGCAACACCCGGAATACCTTCGTCGGGGTCGATAAAGCCAGAGAACAGGTCAGATAGGCGCCCAGGTGCTTCTTCATCCTGGGTAGCGTCGTAGGCTTCGAGAATAGAGGCAACTGCACCCGGCAAATAAGCCAGTGCGGACATCACTTCCCGCGTGCCTTCTTCGATCCGCTTGGCGATTTCGATTTCGCCTTCACGGGTCAAAAGCTCAACCGTTCCCATTTCACGCATGTACATGCGCACGGGGTCGGTGGTGCGACCTACGTCGCTTTCCACGGCGGCGAGTGCCGCAACGGCCTCTTCCGCAGCGGACTCGTCCGTGGAGTGATCCGACATCATCAAAGTGTCTTCATCTGGCGCTTCCTCAACGACACTAATACCCATGTCGTTGATCATGCCAATGATGTCTTCCACTTGATCCGGGTCGGCGATATCCTCGGGTAGATGGTCGTTGACCTCGGCATAGGTCAGGTAGCCCTGTTCCTTGCCGCGCGCGATCAACTCCTTCAGACGTGACTGCTGCTGCGCATTTCCAGCCATAGAAACCCTATCTCGACGAAGAAGAATGAAACACCTGGGGCGCTGAATCGATTAAACTCAACAAGCCGAACAGTATAGCGTAAATAGCTGGAATTTTTCCAGCGAAACGTATTTGCGCGGTCATTCAGGTGTGTTAGGTTGTTCGGTTAGGCCAGCGCCTGGCGACTAACCCTGTATGTGGTGCTGAAGCTTGTTAATTCAACCCCATTGTGCGAATTGCTTTGGTTTGACGCCCTCATATGCGCTGAATTAGCTCCATCATCAGACTCGCCAACCGCTGCCGCTGAGCTTTATCCAGCTTCTGGCCAGAACGCTCTAGTGCCAACAGCGCATCGTACTCTTCCTGGGGCGAACGCTTACGCTGCTTCTCGACCAAATGCTCTACCAGCCCGCTTAGCTCTGCTTCCCTTGCCCCCTTAGGAATCAGCAGCTCCCGCTGTGCCAGCTCTGCCAACACCTGCCCCTCATGGCTACCCTGAAAATGCGCTAACACCACCTGCGGACTGCGATAGCGTCCGGCGCGCAGCAGCTCGATTAAAGCGCGGCACAGCGGCGCCTCTTCACTATTTTCTGGCAGCCAATCCAGCGATTCGGGTAGCGACGCCACCAAACGCGGCTCATGAAGCAGCAGCTGCACAATACGGCTCACCGTAGAGAGCGTTTGCAGCCTTGCCCCTTGGCGGCGGCCACGTGCCGCCGAGCGAGGCAGCGCCTGCTCTGGCACCATTTCAGCGGCTGGTTCCTCAACAGGCCCCCACTGCGGCAACGCTTTTGCAGCGGCATCTGCCGTGCGCCTATCTAACAGCGCCTGCAACTGCGACTGCGCCAGCCCGCTACGCTTTGCCAGTGATTCAAGCAGTAGCGATTTGAGCATGCCTTCAGGCACTTTGTTCAATGCCTCTAGCACCTGGGTGGCAAAACGCTCGCGCCCTTCCACGGTATTCAAATCGCGCCCCTGGGCGGCCTGCTCGAAGAGAAACTCCGAGAGCGGCATCGCACAGGTGACACGATCTTCGAACGCCTCTCTGCCCTCGCGACGCACCAGCGAATCCGGGTCGTCACCTTCCGGCAAAAACAGAAACCTTGCCTCGCGCCCATCGATCATCTGCGGGAGTGCGGTTTCCAACGCGCGACTTGCCGCTTGGCGGCCCGCCCGGTCACCGTCGAAGCAGAACACTACCCGGCTCACCAAACGAAACAGGCGGCTCAAGTGATCTTCCGTGGTCGCCGTGCCCAACGTAGCGACGGCGTTATGAATGCCGAACTGAGCCAGCGCCACCACGTCCATATAGCCTTCGACCATCACCAACTGCTCAAGTTTGCTAGACGCTTGACGCGCCTCGTACAAACCATATAGCTCGCGCCCTTTATGAAAGACAGGCGTTTCTGGTGAATTAAGATATTTGGGCTGTTCATCCCCCATGACCCGGCCGCCAAAGGCGATGGTTCGGCCACGCAGATCGCGGATGGGAAACATCACCCGGTCACGAAAGCGGTCATAGGTGCGGCCGGTATCTTCCCGGTGAATCAGCAGGCCGTACTCTACCTGTACCGGCTCGCCGATACCTTTTGCAGACAAGTGCTGTTTGAGCGCCTCCCAGCCACCCGGTGCATAACCAATACCATAGGTGTCGATGACCTCTGGCGACAGTCCACGGCCCTGCAGGTAGCGCTGAGCACTTTGACCCTCCTGCATTTTCAGCCGCTCACGGTAGAAGCTGGCGGCCACTTCCAGCAGGTTGACGCCCTCTTTACGCTTTTTCTCGCGCTGCTGAGCACGCGGGTCATCCGCTCCCTCACGGGGAACATCGAGACCTAAACGCCCGGCCAACTGCTCTACCGCCTCGGGGAACGGCAGCTTGTCGTACTCCATCAAAAAGCGCAGCGCGTTGCCATGAGCGCCACAGCCAAAACAGTGGTAGAACTGTTTATCGGCACTCACCGTAAACGACGGCGTTTTTTCTTGATGGAAAGGACACAAACCGGAGAAGTTACGACCCGCTTTCTTGAGCTGCACGCGCTCGCCGACAACCTCCACCACGTCAACGCGGCCGAGCAGATCGTCAATGAAACGCTGTGGAATTTGGCCTGCCATGAACTGCGGGCATCCTCGCGCGAAGCGCTAATGGGCGAGTCTAACGTCATCAGACAGCGCGCCTGATCACCTTAAACCGCGCAAAACACACATCACAGAACGAAAAACAAACGGCCACCTAGTGGCGGCCGCTTGGCATCCCTCTTGAGATAACCGGCTAACTGCGCAGGCTATCCCCAGGTACGGATCAATAGAGCCGTTCGAAACGCTTACGCTCACGCTGCAACTTCTTGGCGTGACGTTTTACGGCAGCTGCCGCTTTGCGCTTGCGCTCAGCAGTCGGCTTCTCGTAGTGCTCGCGACGACGTACTTCAGAGAGAACGCCAGCTTTTTCGCAAGAACGCTTGAAGCGACGCAGGGCGACGTCAAACGGCTCGTTATCACGTACTTTTACAGAAGGCATTAAGCACTCACCTACCTTAAGGAGTCTTGAGTTCGGATAGTTCGCACACCGAACACAACGGTGTACGACCCAGTTTTACAGCGCACAGTAGTCTAGTCGCGGTTGGCGATCTTTGCAAATGCTTACGCCCCTCTACTGCCATAATGCTAGACTAGCCGGTTTTAAACCTCTGCCTTACCACCTACACGAGTTCTTTTGCCATGCGCGTACTGGGCATTGAAACGTCTTGCGATGAAACTGGCGTCGCTATTTACGATACCGCGTTCACCGGTGGACAGGGTCTGCTGTCCGATGCGCTGTATAGCCAAATCGCCATGCATGCGGAGTATGGCGGCGTCGTGCCTGAGCTGGCCTCTCGGGATCACACCCGTAAACTGCTGCCTTTGATCGAGCAGGTACTACAGGACGCGAATCTGACAAGAAACGACCTGGACGGTATCGCCTACACTGCCGGACCAGGCTTAGTTGGTGCCTTGATGGTGGGCGCTAGCACCGCTCACGGCATGGCCAAAGCTCTGAACATACCGGTGCTGGGCGTTCACCACATGGAGGGCCACCTGCTCGCCCCGATGCTGGAAGATGACGCGCCGGAGTTCCCGTTCGTGGCCCTTCTGGTCTCGGGCGGCCACACTCAGCTAGTCGAAGTACAGGGGTTAGGGCACTACCAACTGCTGGGGGAGTCGGTGGATGACGCCGCCGGGGAGGCTTTCGACAAGGCCGCCAAAATGCTCGGCCTTGCTTATCCAGGCGGCCCGCTGGTCGCAAAGCTTGCCGAACAGGGCGACCCAAAGCGCTTTCGTTTTCCGCGCCCAATGACTGATCGTCCGGGGCTGGACTTCAGTTTCTCAGGCCTTAAAACCCACACCCTAACGGCCATTCGCCAGCTAGAAGCGGCAGACGAACTGGATGATCAGGCGAAGGCCGACGTTGCGCGAGCCTTCGAAGAAGCCGTCGTCGATACACTGGTGATCAAATGCCGCCGCGCCCTTGACCAAACCGGCCTAAAACGCATCGTGATGGCAGGCGGCGTGAGCGCCAATACGCGCTTGCGTGAACGGCTAGCGCTGGAGACCCAAAAGCGCCAAGCCCGTGCTTATTACCCTCGCGGGCGCTTTTGTACCGACAACGGCGCCATGATTGCCTATGTCGGTGCGCAGCGCTTGGCAGCCGGCGAGCGTGATGACAACGGCATAATGCAGGCGACCCCTCGCTGGCCGCTCGATACGCTTACAGCACCACGGTAGCTCTCGCGCCTATCCGCGTAGGGCTATCCGCGTAGGGCTATCCGCGTAGGGCTATCCGCGTAGGGGCGGCTCTTCCCCACGGCGTAAGCGGCGAATATTGAGGCCATGGCGGGCCAATACGAGCAGGCTAAAGCCCCCTACAACGCTGACGTAGCCGGGGGCTAGCCAGAGGCACAGCAGCGGGGCCAGTAGCGCGCTAATAAGCGAGGCTGCCGCTGCGGTACGCAAACGCCATGCGAGTAGCGCCCAGCAAAGCGCCGTGATCAGCGCCACGCTGGGCACCAATACCAGCAACACGCCAAACGCACTGGAGACCGACTTTCCACCACGGAAGCTAAACCAAATCGGGTAGCTGTGTCCCAGCAGCACAGCCAAGCCGACAAGCCCCTGCAGCCATACCGGCAGCGCCAGCAGCTTGGCAGCCAGCACGGCAGGCACCCCTTTTAACGCATCGAGCAGCAGCGTGGCCGCGGCGAGCCTTGGACCATACAGGCGGAGCACGTTAGAAAAACCTGGATTATAGGAGCCACAAAACCGAGGATCGGCAACGCCTGCCCAGCGGCACACACTCACTGCCGCCAGCCAACTGCCGCTTAAATAGCCGATCACTATCCATATCATGGCCTGCCCACCCTGGCATTAGCGGCCAACGCCGCTGCCTTACTGTCGTTTCTGGTCATCCTCAAGTACAATCGCCCGCTTGTTGACCCTGGGGAAGGCCTGTGGACCGCATTTTGATCGAAGCACTCACCGTAGACACCGTCATCGGTGTGTACGACTGGGAACGCACGATAACGCAATCGCTGAGCCTGGATCTATCGCTGGCAACGGATATTCGGCCAGCGGCCGCTACGGATGATTTACGCTTAACGCTTGATTATGCCGCGATATGCCAGCGAATCCAGCAGTTCGCCGATGAGCATCAGTTCGCCTTGGTAGAAACCTTCGCTGAACGTCTCGCCGCCTGCTTGCAACATGAATTCCCGATTAGCTGGCTGCGCATGACCGTCCGAAAGCCGGGCGCGGTGCCTCAAGCGGCAAGCGTTGGTCTTGAAATCACTCGCGGTACGCTGCCGGAGGCTACCAAGGACCCGAACTTATGAGCCTGGTAACTCTCAGTCTAGGCAGCAACATTGATCCCGACACGCATATTCGCCTCTGCCTGGATGCTCTGGAAGCTACGTTTGGCCGCGTACAGATATCGCGCATTTTTGAAAGCGAGCCCGTAGGTTTCAAGGACAGCCGCAACTTTTACAACTTAGTGGTGGCGTTTGATAGCGACTGGTCGGTGGGTGAGCTCCAGGCGTGGTCTAAGCAGCTTGAGATTGATCATGGCCGCACCCCCAACATGGCTAAATACAGCCCTCGTGCTCTGGATATCGACCTGCTGACCGTCGGCAGTGTCTGCGATACGATTGATGGCGTCGCCCTGCCCCGCGCGGAAATCACCCGCAATGCCTTTGTGCTCCAGCCACTCGCTGAACTGTTACCCAACGAGCGCCACCCCGCCTGCCAAACATCCTACGCTACACTCTGGAAGCGCTTCACATTAGGTGACCAGCGCCTGTGGGCGATTGATTTTCACTGGCGGGGCCGTTGGATTTCCCAAGCAGATCCGCAGCCTCGTGCGGCGATGCCGCGCTAGCGCGACTACCCCTCGCCTAACGCGCCTGCCACCGCCTTCTGCCGATGCTGGCGCAGCGCTTCTCCTAATGCCGCTCCCCGATACCCCTCGCTCAGCAGCGCTTGCGGGCTTACCGCTTGCGCTGCCTGCCACGCAGCGCGCAGCACAGCTTGGCGCTCAGGTGCCAGACGACTAACAAGCGCCAGCTGCGCCGCTACCTGGGCAGGTTTACGCCAGCCATCCAGCCTCTCCAGCCAGTGCAACACTCGCTCGCCGTTTAACGGTTCATTGAGCAACGCTTTAGTCAGCGCGGTATGGCGAGCCAACTGCGCTACTGCGTTGGGCAGCCGCAGCCTGCTCGCTAGCGCATCCCGCTGCTCATCACTAAGCACCGATACCAATAGCGCATAGCGCCAGTGGGCCAGCACGGGTGACGAGGTCTCAGGCGCGCTTGGTATTTCAGCGAGCGCGGCAGTCAACGTCTCGCCCTCGGCAAGCTCAGGCCACCAAGTGGCAAGCGCCTGGCACTCGTTTAGCGTGGTGAAATATTGTTCAGGATTGGGTTCACCCAATGCTTTCTCGGTTTCTATCCACACCCGCTCTGCGGCTAAGTGGCCAAGCTCACCGCTTTGGCTCACTTCACGCATCAGCGTGTGGGTATCTGAGGCAATGGTAAAACCCAAATGAGCATAGCGGGCTAAAAAGCGCGCGGTACGCAGCACCCGTAACGGGTCTTCGCTAAACGCAGGCGATACATGGCGCAGCAGGCGCTGCTCTATATCCTGCTGGCCGTGAAAGGGGTCTGTCAGTTGGCCGCCTGGCCCCTGGGCAATGGCATTGATCGTTAGGTCACGCCGGGAGAGATCCTCTTCCAGTGTTACATCGGGGCTGGCATACACCTCGAAACCACTGTAGCCATGGCCGGACTTACGCTCGGTGCGCGCCAGCGCATACTCTTCCGCGGTGTGCGGGTGCAAAAACACCGGAAAATCTCGGCCAACGGGTTTAAAGCCCCGCTGACGCATCGCTTCCGGTGTGGCACCCACCACCACCCAGTCGTGGTCCACTACTGGCCAGCCAAGCAGCGCATCCCGCACCGCGCCGCCTACCCGGTAAACGTCAAGCCCTTGGGTCAATGCATCCTGTTGAAACACTTAACGGCCTCCTTGCAGGCTCGGCACGCTAGTGCGTTCACCGGTGTCCAGGTTCATCGCGGTGAGCGAGCCACCCCACACGCAGCCGGTATCCAGCCCTTGAACGTTGATCTTCGCATTCGGCGTGCGCCCTTCCAGCGCCGCCCAGTGGCCAAACAGAATGTGCAGATCATCCTGACGAGCAAATTGAAACCAGGGGGCAAAGCCTGTCGGTGCGCTATCGAGCCCCTCTTTGGCGGCAAAATCGAGGCACTCCTGCGCATCAATGAAGCGCATGCGGGTAAACACGTTAACGATGCAGCGCAGGCGATCCACGCCTTCCAAGTCCTCCCGGAAACGGTCAGGCTGATTACCAAACAACTGGGTCAGAAACGCACCCGCGCTTTCACTGTGTAGCGCCGCCTGAACTTCACCGCTCAGCGCCAGAGCCTGCTCAGCACTCCAGCTCGGCAACACTCCGGCGTGGGTCATTAACGTATTGCCTTCTTGAACCGCCAAAGGCTGGCTCTGCAGCCAATCCAGCAGCGCTTCCCGCTGGGGCGAGGCGAGAATATCGTCCAGCGTATCGTTTTTCTTCAACCTGCCGCCCCCGCGGGCGACCACCAGCAGGTGAAAATCGTGGTTACCGAGCACACAGCGCACGGCACTGCCCAGCGCTTTAGCTTCCTGCAGGCAGGCAAGCGACCCTGGGCCACGGTTAATCAAATCCCCAACCAGCCAGAGCGTATCGTGGGTCGGGTTAAAGTCTATTGCTTCCAGCAGGCTAATAAATTCAACATGGCAGCCGTGCAGGTCGCCAATGACATAGATACTCATGGGCATTCCCGGCTAACAGAGTTCAGTGCAGTTGACGGGGCACCGCTAGACGAAAAGGCGAAACGGGCACATCAAAAGCCCGCTGGGTATACGTATTAAGCAGGGTGTAGGCACCCTCCATCACACCGACCGGCGTTTGCAAAATCGCCCGGCTGGTATAACGAAAACGCTGGCCAGGGCCAATCAGCGGCTGCTGGCCCACCACGCCCTTGCCACGCACCTCTTGGCTGTCGCCGCTGCCCTGGGTGATTTTCCAGTAACGCGCCATTAGCCGTACGCTGTGCGGGCTTTGGTTATGAACCGTCACCGTGTAGCTAAACACGTAGCGGGATTCACTGTCGCTAGACTCTGCGTCACGAAACTCCGGCGTGACGCTCACCTCAATGTCTAAACCGCTCAAGCCTCATCACTCCCCTTAGTATCACCGTTAGCCACTGCGCTGGCCGCCTCATCGGCGGCTACTTGGTTGGCAATTGCCACGTACTCCGCCACGGTTAGAGTTTGCGGCCGCCGTGCAGGGTCAATGCCTAGCGCTTCCAACGTGTCGGCACTCACCCGCCCTTTCAGGTTATTCCGCAGGGTTTTACGCCGCTGGCCAAAGGCCAGCTTCACCAGCTCGAACAGCAGCGTCGGGTCATCGGCGGTGTGGGGCAGGTGTTCGTGGGGCGTTAAGCGCACAATCGCGGAATCTACCTTCGGACGCGGTACAAAGGCTTCCGGCGGCACGATGAACAGATGGTCTACCTGGCAGTAGTACTGCGCCATGACGGAAAGACGGCCCCAGTCGGTGCTGCCTGGCTCGGCGGCCAAGCGCTCCACTACCTCTTTTTGCAGCATGAAGTGCATATCGGCGATGGCGCTGCCCATACTCAGCAAATGCACGATCAAAGGCGTGGAGATGTTGTAAGGCAGGTTACCCACTACCCTCAGCGCCGGGCCATCGCCCTTCAGCTCGGCAAAATCGAACTTCAGCGCGTCGCCTTCGTGAATCACGAACTCGGGGTAGTTGAAAAACTGCACCCGTAGGCCAGGAATCAGGTCGCGGTCGAGTTCGATTACTTCCAGCTTGCCGGTTGCCTCTAACAGCGGCGCCGTCAGTGCCCCTTGCCCAGGGCCAATTTCGACGAGTCGGTCGCCTTCGCGTGGCCCGATAGCGCGGACGATACGCGAAATAATGCCGAGGTCACGCAGAAAGTTTTGACCGAAGCGTTTACGAGCACGGTGCTGCTGAGGCACTTGAGACATCTAACAGTGTTCCTTGGAGGGTTGATTCATAAAGCGGCCAGGGTGCTGGCACGCTGAGCAGCAAGGCGCTGCGCGAGGGCGAGCGCAACGCCCAGGCTATTGGGGTCGGCAGTGCCGCGGCCCGCCAAATCCAGCGCGGTGCCGTGGTCCACTGAAGTACGTACCAGCGGTAGGCCGAGGGTAATATTCGCAGCTTGCCCAAAGCCTGCGTATTTTAGCACTGCCAAGCCCTGGTCGTGATACATCGCCAGCACCGCATCGACTCCGGCTAGGTGGCGTGGAGTGAACAGCGTATCGGCGGGCAGCGGCCCTTGGATATCCAACCCGTCGGCACGCAGCGCGTCGAGGGCCGGAATGATCGTGTCCAGCTCTTCGCGCCCCAAATGCCCTTCTTCCCCGGCATGGGGGTTGAGGCCGCACACCGCAATGCGTGGATTCAAGATGCCAAATTGGCGCCGCAGGTCAGCGGCCAGTAAGCGGCTAATCTGGGTGACCCGCTCGAACGTGATGGCATCGGCCACGTCACGCAGCGGCAGATGAGTCGTCACCAGCGCCACGCGCAAATCGCCGCTGCCTTGCCAAAGCGGGTTCTTGGCATGCAGCGCGGCATCGGTCGCCAGCAGCATCACCACCTCATCGACGCCACAGGCGTCGCGCAACCACTCGGTATGGCCGGTGAAGTGGGGAAAGCCCCCTTCGATGATGACCCCTTTATGCAGCGGCGCGGTGACCATTGCCGCAGCCTGCCCTGCTTGGCAGGCGTCTACGGCAATTTGCAGTGTCTCCAACACGTAGCGGGCATTGGCGGGATCGAGCACCCCAGGCGTGGCAGGCGCTCGCAGTGTGGCGGGCCACACCACCAAACGCCCTGGAGAGGATATATCCAAGCCACCCGGCGCGGCCTCGACGACCTCTACGGCCAGCCCGAGCAGCGCGGCGCGCTGGCGCAGCATCTGCGGGTCACCCACCGCCACCGTGTTGGCTAATTGCCCACGAGCGGCCAGCATCAGCGCAAGCTCTGGCCCGATGCCCGCAGGCTCACCGGTGGTCAACAGCAGCGGCCGCGTCATTAGAGACGAATATCCACGAAGGCCTGTTCACGGATTTCACGCTGCCAGGTTTGCAGCTCTTCGTTGGCACGACGCTGGAAAATCGCTTGGCGCACCTGCTCACGACGGCTCTCTTCGGTCACGTCCTGACGGCGACGCTCCAGCACTTCGATGACGTGATAGCCGAACTGCGAGCGCACAGGCTCGGAGAGCTGGTTCGGGCTGAGAGACGTCATGGCTTCTTCGAACGCAGGGACCGTTTGGCCAGGGCGCACCCAGCCCAGGTCGCCGCCGTTCATGGCGCTACCACGATCGTCGCTGTACTCACGGGCCACCGACGCGAAGTCTGCGCCCTGCTGTAAACGCTGGCGAGCCTCTTCTGCGCGGGCGCGGGCTTGGTTCTCGTTACGCGTAGGCGTCAGTTCCACCAGGATATGGCGGGCACGGGTCTCTTCGATAAAGGCTTGCCCCTGCTGCTGGCTTGGCTGCTGGCTCAAGAAACGCTCCACATCGCGATCGGAGACCGTGACGCGCTGACTGATCTGGCGCTGCTGTACTTGACGCATCAACATTTCACGGCGTACGTCTTCGCGCACGTCGGCCAGAGTAATGCCGTCGGCTTCTACCGCATCGGCAAACTGATCCAGCGTCATGTTGTTGGATTCGGCAATGCTGCGTAGCTGGCGGTTGAGTTCGGTGTCATCCACACTCAGATTGGCTCGGCGGGCCATTTGCAGCTGGATTTCATCCATGACCATACGCTCCAACACTTGCTGGGCCAGCTGGTTACGCGGCGGCAAATTGCCGCCCTGAGCCGCTGCTTGCTGCTCCACCTGGGCAATGCGGTCATCCAACTCGCTGCGCATGATGACGCCATCATTGACGACCGCGACGACGCTATCCAACTGCTGACGCTGGGCCGACTCGAAATTTTGCGCATGCACGGTCAGCGGAACCAGCGCCGCACCCGTGCTCAGGCAGAGCACCATCAGGCTGCCTGCGGACAGCTGGGTGGCTCGTTTCTTCAGCGCGCAGCTCAGCAAGGTCTTTCTGATCATCATAAAAAGTCTCTTTCAGTCGCTATTTTAAAGTGGTCGTTCATAAGGGCGTGGGACGGTAGCCAGGAATCGCCTGCTCAAAGTAGCCGTCGGCCTCTTGACCCACGCCACCTAGACCACGAAACACAAAGCGCAAAAATAGCCCGCGGTCGTTGAAGTCATCGCCAACCCGCGCCGTATCGTTATCGTCGATCCATTCACGCCATACCAGCTGTACGCCATAGCAGCAGTCGTTCCACTGCAGGCCCGCGAGCTGTTCCAGGGGACGGTTGTTGGTTTGATCGTGCAGGTAGCGGCCAATCAAATCAATCCTTGGGTTCGCTTTCCACGCCAGCGAAAGATCCCACTCTTCGCGACTGTAGTCACGGAAGCCATAGTCGCCGGGTATCACGCTCGGATCGAACCCTTCGATCTCCCAACGGTAGCCAAGGTTCACTACGTGCCCTTCCGGGTGGCGATAGCGTACATCCACACTGGAGCGCTCGGTCTGTTCACGCTCGTCATCGTAGAGCCATTCGTAGCCGGTACTCCAGCGATCCGATATTTGCCAATCCAGGCGAGTGACCAGCGGAGAGCGGTCACGGGTGGCCTGATAGCGGCTTTCCGGATTCACGGAAGGGTCTTCGCTGGGGCGCGGCGGCAGCGTGTCCGGGTCGCCTTCGCTATCGATGCGCCGCTCGGAGAAGTAGTAGCTTTGACCGACGCCGAAGGTGAGTCGGTCCCGACCAGCGCTATCTTCGATCAAGCGTGACTGTACGCCCAACGAGACGCGATTCAGATCACCGACCCGGTCAGCCCCCGAGAAGCGGTGCGGGGACCAGAGCTGATCCCAGGAGAATACCCGTTCACGGCTATCGAAGTACGGCAGCTGGGTCTGGTCGGTACGCGGCACGTAGGCATAGTTAACGCGGGGTTCAAGCGTCTGGCGATAACCGCGCCCGCCTAGCTCAAGCTCACGCTCAAATACCAGGCCGCTGTCGATGGAAGTGATCGCCACGCTACGCGAAGGTGAGGTCGTGCGATCGGTCACGCGGTCGCCATAATCCAATTCGTACGCGGTGTGCCAAAGCTCGGTGCGTGGCTCGATATAGCCCCAGGGCTGCTCATAGCGCCAGCCCACCGCAGGCGTCAGGTGAAGGCGCGAACCGATGGCCGCCTCGCGCTCCGGAACTCGCCGCTCATCCACGTCGCGCCAGAAATAGGTCGCGTTCGAGCGCCACTGGGTATACAGGCCGTTGTCTAGCTGCCAGTTGGCATTGGCGGTCAAACTCGGCAGGCGGTAGAACGGACGGTCGGTATCGCTGAGCGGGTCTTCCAAACGTTGGAAGCCCTGGGCACGGGCGTCTAACTGCCAGCGCTCGCCGCGGTAGTCCACCTGCGCCAGGCGCTCCATACTGACCCGATCACCGCTGCCGAACGCACCCCCAAAGTCGTCGAAATAGCGCCCATCGCTGGCGGCGCCGTAACGGAGCCGGTAATCACTGCGGGGCGTTAACGTGCCCGCGTGCTGGGCATCAATGTACCAGCGGTCGTCGCCTTCAAAGCGGTTGTCACCTCTATTGGTGCCGCCGTCGCTATCGAGATAACCGCCCTCGACCAAGCCTTGGCTCTCTTCCAGCAGGTAGCGGTACTCGCCGTTGAGCAGCAGTCCTCGGTCAGACATCCAGCGCGGGGTAATGGTGGCATCCTGGTTCGGTGCAATGTTCCAGTAGAAAGGCTGGGTATAACCAAAGCCATCGCTTGAGAAGCCCACTGACGGCGAGAGCAGTCCGGTATGGCGGCGGTCATCAATGGGGAAGCGCAGCCACGGCCAGTAAAATACCGGCACATCTTTAACTTCCAGGCGCGCATGGCGGGCAGTGCCAAACCCCGAGGCTTGATCGAGGCGAATATCACTACCTACCAACTGCCAGCTATTGGCGCCGGGGTCACAGGTGGTAAACGTGGCCTCCTGAAGGCGGTACTGATTTTCGCCGGTCTGCTCTAGCTGGCTGGCCTGGCCGCGCAGGTGCTGGTCGTAGAGCACATAGTGGCTGTTACGCAGCGATGCGCGGTCTTCGTTCAGCATGAGGGTGGCTTGCTCGCCACGCACCAGGGCTTGTCCATCGCGGATAGCCAGGTTGCCCTCAGCATCCACCTGCTGACGGTCTGCGGGTAGAAAGACGCGCTCTGCCTGCAGTTCGGTATCGCCCCGGCGTAGTACCACGTCGCCACGCAGCAAGGCTTCACCGTCTGCGGCGTAATCCACTTCCCGGGTTTCTACCGAGAGCGTTTCCGGGTTCTCTTCCGCTGGCAAGCGGTAGGCGGGCATCACATAGCGCCCCCGACATAGCTGTTGCGGCGCTTCGTCTTGGCTCCAGGCCTGCCAGTCCAGCGCTTCTGCGGGCAGGGTTTGGTCCTGCGCCACCGCTGAAAACGAGGCGCCAGCGAGCAAACTGCCCAGCAGCGTATGCGCAACCGGTACGGTGCGCGAGATTCGCTTGCCCATGTTCGTTATCCTTGGCATCCAGAATCGGTATTATACAGCCCGCATGATGCCCGACCAGCAAGGAGCTTGCATGTCCTCTTCTCGGATTGACGCCCTCACCCAGTGGGCGGCGCAACACCACGGCCTTGATAGCGCCACTATTCGCCTCTCTGCTGCGGGCGGTGACGCCAGTTTTAGGCGCTATTTTCGACTAACGCTACCGGATGGCAACACCCAAGTGGTGATGGATGCACCCCCGGCACAGGAGGACTCGGCGCCGTTTGTGGCTATCGGCCAGCGCTGGCACGCCGCCGGGCTGCCTGTGCCTTACATTCACGCCAGCGACTTAGACGCTGGTTTTTTGCTGCTTGATGACTTGGGCGACACACCGCTGCAGGCTACCTTCACCGATCCAGCACGCACAGAGCAGAGCCATTTAGACGCACTTGCTGTGATTGCCCAGTTGCAAAACCGCACTAACCCGGCCGCCCTGCCTGATTACGATGCCGCCCTGCTTGGCCGGGAGCTGGACCTATTTCCCGAGTGGTGCCTGGGGCGCTGGCTGTCGCTATCAGTTCCCGATAGCTGGGAGGCAGTACGCGATAAATTGATAGAGCATGCATTAGCGCAGCCGGTGGTGAGCGTCCACCGTGATTTCGATGCGATGAACCTGATGCTGCACGATCAAACGCTTTACATGATCGACTTCCAGGACGCCGTGGCAGGCCCGCTCAGCTACGACGTTATTTCGCTACTGCGGGGCCGCTACTGCCGTTTTAGCGCTGACCAGTTTGCCTCCTTCGTCGGCGCTTTCTATCAGCAGGCGCGGCAAGAAGGTCGTTTGACCCGCTCGGTCAGCGAGGAAACTTTTTTAGCGCAGTGCCACGCCATGGCCGCACAGCGCTCGCTGAAAGTGCTGGGCATCTTTTGTCGGTTGACGCTGCGCGACAGCAAAGAAGGCTATTTAGCCCGCCTGCCCCACTTTTTGGCGCACCTGGAAGATAGCCTAGCGGCCCTGCCCCAACACCGCGAGTTTGCCGACTGGGTAACGGGCGTGCTGCGCCCGGCGATCATGCAGCGCCTGGAAGAGGACGCTCCATGAAAGCGATGATTTTGGCGGCAGGCCTGGGCAAACGGATGCGCCCGCTCACCGACCACTGCCCTAAACCATTGCTGCCCGTGGCGGGCAAACCGCTGATCGTGCACCACTTGGAGCGTTTAAAGCGTGCAGGCATTAATGAAGTGGTCATTAACGTGAGCTACCGTGCCGAGCAAATTATCTCTGCACTGGGCGATGGCTCGGCCTACCAAATGCGCATTCACTGGAGCCAGGAGGCTAGCCCGCTTGAGACCGGCGGTGGTATTCAACAGGCACTACCGCTGCTGGGCGATGCGCTGTTCTTACTGGTCAATGGTGATGTGTGGTGTGACTACCTACCGAGTGCTTCCACGCTGGCAGCAGGTGATTTGGCGCATCTGGTATTGGTGGATAACCCTGCCCATCACCCTGAAGGCGATTTTTCACTTCGCCAGGGGCGCGTTTCACCACACGGGGAGGCTCGCTTCACCTTTGCAGGCATCAGTTTGATACGCCCTGAACTGGTCGCCTTTGAACCTGCCGGCGCCTTCGCCCTGGCCCCATTGCTGAAACGGGCCATGGCAGAGCACCGCGTTAGCGGCGAGCACTTTGCGGGCCACTGGGTTGATGTGGGAACCCCCGAGCGACTAGCCGAGCTTGATAGGCACCTTCAATCAGCCTGATACCAACTGGCAGCGCACGATGAAGCCGTGCGTTGCCTTCTAGAAATGTTATGCTGCGCGACTTACCTTTCGTCGCCAAGATGAGGAGAGCAACGTGAAAGCACGGGTAAAATGGACCGATGGCCGCCAGTTTGTAGCGGAATCCGGTAGCGGACACAGCGTTGTGATTGATGGCCCACCCGACCACGGCGGTCGCAACACCGGCCCTCGGCCGATGGAAATGCTGTTGATGGGCATGGGCAGTTGCACCGCCTTTGATATCTTGAACATTCTTGATAAGGCCCGCGCAGAGGTCACCAACTGCGTTGCCGAGCTGGACGCCGAGCGCGCCGATGAAGTGCCGTCCGTGTTCACCAAGATCCACGTCCACTTTGTGGTCACTGGTCGTGGCTTAAAAGAGAAGCAGGTTCAGCGGGCTGTGGAGCTATCGGCAGAGAAATACTGCAGCGCTTCTATCATGCTGGTCAAAGGCGGCGTTGAGATCACTCACTCCTATGAGATCCGCGAAGCTTGAGCCGTCATGGGTCGGCTGGCCACGCGGGTGACGCTGCAGCATCAAAAAAATGGCGTGACTGGATGCAAGCCACGCCCTGGGCGGGCATAATACGCCCGCTTGTTTTTCCCTTTACTGCGTAGTGCGGGGTCGTCTTCACGGCGGCTGCGTTAGCACGGTGACAAGTGTTTATCGGTTCCGGCGCTGGCTCGTCGGGGTGTCCTCATCTGCCATAGGGAGGTTCGGAAGTGTCAGATAATCTCCGACTCCACGGGTTCAACAACCTGACCAGCTCTTTGAGCTTCAATATTTACGACATCTGTTACGCCAAAACCGAAGAGCAGCGTGCGGCTTATATCGACTATATTGATGAGCTTTACAACGCCGAACGTTTGACGCAGATTCTCAAGGACGTGACCAATATTATCGGCGCCCATGTGCTGAATATTTCGCGTCAGGATTATGAGCCGCATGGCGCGAGTGTGACCATCCTGATCGCCGAACACGAGCTGGATGAGCCAACGCCTGGACAAATCGAACCAGGCCCAGGCCCGCTACCGGAAACCGTGGTGGCCCACCTGGATAAGAGCCATGTGACGGTACACAGCTACCCGGAGTCGCACCCTGACAACGGCATCAGCACCTTCCGTCTGGATATCGATGTCTCGACCTGTGGGCATATCAGCCCGCTGAAAGCGCTGAACTACCTGATCCATAGTTTTGATTCCGATATCGTGACCATGGATTACCGCGTGCGCGGCTTTACGCGGGATGTGGATGGCAAAAAGCTGTTTATTGACCACGACATCACCTCGATCCAGGACTACTTGGCGGAAGACACCAAGCAGGCCTATCAGATGATCGACGTGAACGTGTATCAGGAAAACATGTTCCACACCAAGATGCTGCTCAAGGACTTCGAGCTGGATAACTACCTGTTCGGCACGTCGCGCCGCGACATCACCTTCGAAGAAGCGCGGGATATCGAAAGCCGCCTACGTAAAGAGATGCTGGAGATCTTCTACTCCCGTAATCTCGATTAAGGCGTTGCCTTAAGCAAGCTATGAAGCCACCGAAAAGCTGCCCGCGGGCAGCTTTTTTTATGCGCTTTGTTGATACGGCTAGTAAAAACCTGCCTCGCCCTCAGGACGGGTTTTAAAGCGTCGATGCAGCCATAGGTACTGCTCGGGGTGCTTGCGAATCGCCCGCTCGATGAAGGCATTTACCCGCGTAGCATCGGCCAGTTCATCGCCGCTAGGGAAATCTTCAAAGGCGGGCAAACACTCAATGGTGTAGGTGCGATTATCCGGATTACGGTGGAACATTAGCGGCACCACAGGGGCGCCCGTCATGCGGGCAATTTTGGCCGTAAGACGAATCGTCGCCGCTTGCTGACCAAATAGCGACGCAAAGACGCTCACATCGCGGCCGAAATCCTGATCCGGTGAGTACCACACGATGTGCCCCGCTTTGATGCGGCGCACCACGCCGCGCAGGTCATGGCGATCAATGGCTTGGCCAAAGATGCGTGAACGTGCTCGGGTCATGAATCGCTCGAACAGCGGGTTGTTATGGGGGCGGTAAACCACATCTGCCGGGAAGAACAGCGAGTGCAACGCCCCGCCTAAGTCCAGCGTCGAAAAGTGGATACCCACCACCAGCACGCCTTTGCCCTGGGCTTTAGCGCGTGCAAGGTGCTCTTGGCCGTGATAGGCCACTCGATGACGCAGCCCTTCGGCATCACGACACCAGCCAGTTGCGGTTTCAACCAAACCGATCCCGTTGGCAATGAATGTCTCTTTGACCAGTTGGCGCTGCTCGTCGGCGCTTTTTTCTGGAAAGCAGAGCGCGATGTTCGTGGCGGTGATGTGCCGACGGCGCTTCACGAAGCGCCACGCCAGCAGGCCAATCGCTTTACCTACCCAGAGCTTCAACCGCCAGGGGAGCCACGCGGCCACATACATTAGGCCAATCGCCAGCCATGTCGGCCAGTAGCGAGGGTGCGCAAAGGAGCGCGGATAAGACGCTTTTGACATACAGATAACCGTTTAAACGTGAGCCCCATGATAACGCCGCGGCGCCCTGGGCAGAACACCGGTCAGCAGCGTATAGCTGATGGTATCGCAGTAGCGGGCCACCTCGTCCACCGGCAGCACACTGCCATTGCTAGCAGTGCCCCAGAGCACCACTTCACTGCCAATCGCGGCATCAGGCACGTCGGTAACGTCCACCGTCAGCATATCCATCGAGACCTTACCGGCAATGGGGCAGCGCTGGCCGTTGACCAGTACCGGTGTACCATCGACCGCGTGGCGGTCATAGCCATCGCCATAGCCTGCGGCGACTACGGCAATTTTAGAGGGTCTCTTGGCCTTCCAGCGGCCGCTATAGCCCACCTGCTCCCCCTCCGCCAACTCGCGCAACGCAATAATTTCTGAGCGTAATGTCATCACCGGGCGTAGCTGCTGGGTGATCTCGTTGGGCACTTCCAGCGGGTCGCTGCCATAGAGCATCACGCCGGGGCGATTCCAGTCACCATGTGCGGCAGGCCATGCCAGCGTCGCCGGGGAGTTGGCCAGACACAGCGGTGCCTTCAGCTTGGCAGCCAGCGCTTTTAGCGTATTCATCTGGCGGTTGAAGTAGCTAGGATCTTTCGCATCGGCGGTGGCAAAGTGGCTCATCAGATGCAGCGCCGTTACCTGCGGCGCATCCACCAAACGCTGCCAAACACTGGTCGCCTCCTCCGGCGAGAACCCCAAACGGTGCATCCCCGAATCCACCTTTAACCAAACTGGAATAGGCTGCCGTGGCGAATACGCCAGCAGCGCTTCGACCTGCCACGCACTGTGCACACTGATCCATAAACGGTGCTGATCGACCAGCGCCAGCTCATCGGCACTGAAAATACCCTCTAACAGCACAATGGGCGCTTTGATGCCTCCTTCGCGCAGGCTCAGCGCCTCTTCGATGCAGGCCACTGCAAATGCCGGAACGTCCGTTTCTAAGGCACGGGCACAAGCCAGTGCACCGTGGCCGTAGGCATCGGCTTTAATGACGGCAACTGAGCGACTTTGTGGGGCGCAGCGGCACGCCAGTTGATAGTTGTGACGCAGCGCGTCCAAATCAATATGGGCCACTAACGGGCGCATGGCTCTCTCACTTACTAGGTCACTGACCGGCGTACTTGCCGGACTGAGCGGAGTCACTCAGTAATGTATGAATGAAAATGGTTCGCCCTAAAAACAGCGCACCGAGCAGATAACTCGGTGCGCTATTTAATACTTCCGTTGGGCTTGTCGGAAGCAGCTGGTTTAACTCTCGACCCGGAATTAACTCTCGAAAATCGCGTCGAGGGAAAGCCCCTGTTTTTCCAGGGAGCGGCGCAGCTTCTTTAACGCTTCTACCTGAATTTGTCGAACGCGCTCCCGCGTTAGGCCAATCTCGGCACCCACTTCTTCCAGCGTTGCTGCCTCGTGACCGCGTAAACCGAAACGGCGTACCACGACTTCGCGCTGTTTTTCGCTTAGCTCATCCAGCCAGTGGTCTACGTGTTCGCGCACGTCGCCATCCACCAAGCACGCTTCCGGCCCCAGCACCTCATCGTCGGTGAGCGTATCAATCAGCGGCTTATCGCTGTCGCCGCCCATGGGAGAATCCACCGACGACACCCGCTCGTTAAGCCCCAGCATTTTCTTAACTGTCTCGACCGGTTTATCAAGATGCTCAGCGATCTCTTCGGCGGTAGCTTCGTGATCCAGCTTTTGAGTCAGCTCACGGGCAGCACGCAGATAAATGTTGAGCTCTTTCACCACGTGAATCGGCAGACGAATAGTACGCGTCTGGTTCATCAGCGCACGCTCTATCGTTTGGCGAATCCACCACGTGGCGTAAGTAGAGAAGCGGAAGCCCCGTTCGGGGTCAAACTTCTCCACCGCCCGAATCAAACCAAGATTACCTTCCTCGATTAAATCGAGCAGCGTTAAGCCTCGGTTCAGGTAGCGCCTGGCAATCTTGACCACTAGGCGCAGGTTAGACTCAATCATCCTTGAGCGGCCAAGCGCATCGCCTTTACGCGCTAGGCGGCCATAGTACACTTCTTCTTCCGGCGTCAGCAGCGGAGAAAAGCCAATTTCGTTAAGGTAGATCTGTGTCGCATCCAAGCTTTGAGTCGATTGACGGTCTTCACGGCCCAGCGCTTTTTCAAACGCCTCCTCCTCTGCCGTGGCGTCGTCGTCAGCGTCATCTAACGCCTCTTCAACCTCATCCAGGTCAATCTCCTGTAGGTCCTTCTCCAGCATACTCATGGCCATACCCCCGTTGTCTCGCCTAACCGCCATTTAGAAAAGTAAGGGTGGTCGCACTCCCTGTGCGCATACACCTTATTGTTATATGACGCTCTAATTCAGCTATGCGGGTTGCCCTAGCAGGCTTGACACGTTACACCTGCTAGGTAATGACTAGCGCGATGGCAGATAGTCCAACGGATTTTGCGGCTGACCATCGCGGCGCACCTCAAAATGCAGTTTGACGGCATCTGCATCGCTATCGCCCATCGTGGCGATGACTTCACCAGCCTCGACGACATCATTCTCTTTGACGCTTAAACTATCATTATGTGCATACGCGCTGAGAAACTGATCGTTATGTTTCAGTAGTATTAGGTTACCGTAGCCACGTACACCGCTACCGGCATAGACCACAATACCAGGGCCTGCTGCACGAATAGGTTGCCCCTTTTGCCCAGCGATATCAATCCCTGCTGTAATGCTGCCTCCCTGCCCAAACTCACCGATGACCTGACCATCGGTTGGCCATTGCCAATCGATGTTTTCGGCAGGCGTAAAGGTACGCGACGAGCGATCGGTGCGGACGGTTTGAGTGGGCTGAGCGGCAGGTTCCGGCTCAGCGGCAGGTTCCGGCTCAGTGGCAGGTTCCGGTTCTGGGGTCGGTTCAGGCGTGGGCGCTGGCTCCTGCGCGGGCTGGGCTGGCGGCTGTTGATTAGTGGATTCAACCGGGGCATTAGCAGCGGCAGCTACCTGCTGGGATGCTTCCACCGCCGTGCGCTCAGCCCGCTCGGCGGTTAGCCGCTGGTTACGTTCAATGGCGCTCTCATCAGGCAGCAGCCAATCGAGTTCCTGGTCATTGCTCGCCACGGCAGTGGCTTGTGGTTGCAGCCCCGTAGCAACGGCACCGCTGGTCGAAGCGGGTGACGCGTTGCCACCAGACGAAGTCGACATACCTCCCGCGCCTTCACGCAAAGCGATGGTTTGACCAGGATAAATTTGGTAAGGCGCATCGATATTGTTGATGGCGGCGAGCTGGCGATAGTCCAGATTGTGCTGCCACGCGATGCCATAGAGCGTATCGCCTGCTTTAACGGTGTACTGTGGTGAGTTTTCCACCGCACGGCGTGCGTCGCTCAAATCGCGCACCTGGGGGGTGTTGGACTGCTGACTGGCACAGCCACTCACCGCCAGTGCAAGCACCGTCATCATAAAAACCTTACGCATGGAAACCCTACTCCTGTTCAACGCCGTGCTAACGATCAATGGAACGATTATCTGTCGAGTGATGCTGGGCATGAGTGGCCGCACGACGGTTGAGCGCTACGACGAGTAGCGCACCGACGACCATCAACGTTATCACGCCAGTTACCTGTGCCGACGCCCCTGTCAGCACGGCGTAATCGCTGGGTAATAGATAGCGATAATCCAGCGGAATCATTTGCCCATCGGGACCTAGCTGGTAGCGTAACAGCTCACGCCAGGGCCAGAGAACCGGTAGCGAGCCAACAATAAAGCCCAACAATAGCTGTAGTGTCGCGCCATGGTAGCGCCGCAATAGCCACGAAAGCAGTCGTGAAGAGAGCGCCAACCCGATGATGCACCCCATTCCAAACAGCATGATAATGCCAAGATCGAAGCTGCGAATAGCCCCCATGATGGTGCCGTAGAGCCCCATCGTGAGCAATAAAAAGCTGCCGGATACGCCGGGCAGCAACATAGCACTGATCGCAATGGCACCCGCCAGGATGACGACCAGCGACTCGTTACCCGCCATGAGCACCAGCGGCATCAGGCTCGGCAACCATTCGGCGAGCATCAAGCCAATGAGCAGCGGCAGCAAGTACCAAATTTTCCATCGTTCTCCAGCCTGCCCAACCACCAGTGCCGAGGCCGCTACAAGCCCGAAAAAGAACCCCTCCAACAGCAGCGGTTGCGCCTCCATTAGCCACAGCGCTAAGTGAGCCACGCTCACCAAACTGACCGCAACACCCAGCAGCAGTGGTATTAGAAACTCCAAGTTCAGGTGCCGACTTAATCCCACCCAACCCCCGCGACGCCAAGCGCCAAAGGCGCTAGGCCCAAACTGTTTAATAGTGTTGATTAACTCTTCATAAATACCGGTAATAAAGGCAATCGTGCCTCCCGATACGCCAGGTACTGCATCGGCAGCGCCCATCCCGGCGCCTTTTAAAAACAGTCCTATGGGTCGACGCTTCAATCCACCACTCCTTGCAATAGGGGTACAAAACGCACGGGTTCAAGCCTGCGCTTTTCAAAGGCAGAGCCAATACGCTTAATTTGGGTAAGCCACTGACTGCCATCTGACTCTTCCAGCGGTGCAATAAGCACACCGTCATAACTCAGCTGTTCAAGTAATACTTCCGGCAGCGTTTGCGCGCAGGCCGTGAGCAAAATAACGTCAAAGGGCGCAGCTTCCGGCCAGCCTTCGCTGCCGTCGGCCACAGCTAATGTCGCTGGGGCACCTAGCCGCCATAGCCGCTCTGCTGCTCGCTCGTGCAGCGTATAGATTCGCTCCACGGAGTAAAGCGTTTCTACTAGGCGCGACAAAATCAGCGTTTGATAACCTGAACCAGTCCCCACTTCCAGCACGCGCTGGGGCGACGCGCGAAGTACCAGCTCGGTCATGCGCGCGACGGTTAGCGGCTGGGAAAGCGTTTGACCAAAACCAATGGGTAGAGCGGTATCTTCATAGGCGCGATGAGCGAGCGCTTCATCGACAAACAGATGGCGAGGCTCGCTGGCCATCACTTCTAACACGCACTGGTTACGCACGCCTTGTTGAATCAGGCGCTTGACCATACGGTCACGGGTGCGCTGGGAAGTCATTCCACGGCCGCGCCGCTCACCAGGAGATAGCTCAGGCAAAGGCATCCAACCAGTCCTGCACATCACGACGCGCGAGGTGGCGCGTTAAATCAGTTTGCAGTGGCGTAATCGATACGTAACCTGCTTCGATGGCCGCAAAGTCGGTATCTTCACCGTCGTCAGCGTTAGCCGCTACCGGGGCAATCCAGTGGCGGGTACGGCCCCGGGGGTCTTGCACCGGTACAGGCTTTTCGGCTGGGCCGCGGTAGCCCAAGCGGGTAACTTTAACACCTTTGATTTTTTCCCAGGGCAGGTCAGGGACGTTCACATTCAGCAGCGTGCGCGGCGGCAGCGAGAGCTGGTCGGCCGCGCCGATCAAGCTGGCAGCAAACTTGGCTGCCGTGGCAAAGTGCTGGGTACCGCATAGCGACATGGCAATCGCCGTCATACCTAGATTACGCCCCTCCATCGCGGCGGCGACCGTGCCTGAATAAAGCACGTCATCACCGAGGTTACTGCCGTGGTTAATCCCTGAAATGACCAAATCAGGACGCTCATCCCACACCCCATTCACGCCTAAATAGACGCAGTCGGCCGGAGTGCCGTCCACACTATAAAAGCCGTTGTCTAACGCCGTCAGCGCAAGCGGACGCGATAGCGTCAGCGAATTACTGGCCCCGCTGCGGTCACGGTCAGGGGCAACCACGCGTAGGTTAGCGTGGGGTGTTAGTGCCTCGTAAAGTGCTCTAAGGCCGGGGGCGTGAACACCGTCATCGTTGGCAAGCAGCAGTCGCCGCATCAGAATCTCCTCACCTCATCGTTAAGCCATGTCGGGATGATGAATTAACTCGCCAATGACCGCCGTGGCAAAGCTGCCTCGCGGCAGGGCAAACGAGAGTAGCACGGCGTCTGCTTCGAAGGTTATTTGCGGTGCAATAAGCCGGGCACGTAGCGCACGCTGCCCGCGCTTGACGCCGCTTTTTTCAAGCCCTTCACACAGTGCAGGGTGCTGAGCGGCGAGCTGCGCTTCATAAGCCCCAGCATCTCCTTCAGCCGAGCGGCCAACGCCCCACAGCACGCCGGTTGGGTGAACGTCTAGCGCAGCGGCGCGCTCCACCAAACTCTCCTCCACCGCCTCAATGCCAAACACACTTTGGGTGCCATCAAGCATGAGAGCATCGCCAGCGATGGGCTGGCACCAGTTACCATCCTTCAGCCGCACGCTAAGCAGCTCGTTGAACAGAAAGCTGCGCGCAGTGGAGAGCATCATGCCCTGCCGGTCGTCGCGCTTGCGCCAGCCTTTCGCCAGCACGGCGGCGGCACGCTGTAAGTTGCGCGCCCCTGCGCCAAAGCGCTGATGGCCGAAATAGTTGGGCACGCCCTGAGCGCAGAGCGTTTCCCAGCGTGGCAAAAAATCGGCCGACTGAACCGCCTCACCGCTCAGGCGTAGCGTAAAGTGGTTAGTGCGATGCACGCCCCGCTTTAGCTTACGTGGGTGGCGCGCCTGCTCAAGTACCGTAACCCCCAGCGCTGCCAAAGAAGCCGACAAATCCGCCGGGGCATCGCGCCCTGGCAAATGGACGCTTAACCATTGGCGAGCCACCGCGACCCGATCTTTCATGCCGGAATAGCCAATATCTCTAGGCGTGACGCCACACAGTCGGCTTAGCTGTTTCACCATATCTAACGTGGTTTGGTTACGCTTTTCAAGCCGCAGCCACAGGTGTTCACCATGAGCTTCCGGAGTAAAATCAAGCTGCTCATCGACGATAAAGTCTTCCGGCTGAGCACGGTACTGCCCTGGCGCGGGCACGCCGAAAGCGGGCGTTAGGCTACGATGCCATGGGGGTAGGTTAAGCACTCAGCGCCTCTGGGGCCGTCAGCAGTACCACCGCCTCTGCGGCAATGCCTTCACCGCGCCCGGTGAAGCCAAGGCGCTCAGTAGTGGTGGCTTTGACGTTTACCTGGCCAAGACTAATTCCTAAATCTTCAGCGATGACGGCGCGCATAGCGTCAATATGGGGAGCCATTTTGGGCGCCTGGGCCATTAACGTTGCATCCAGATTCACCACGCGATACCCCTCGCTACGCACCAGGGTTACCACATGGCGCAGCAGGCCACGGCTGTCAGCACCGGCCCAGGCGGGGTCGGTATCCGGAAAGTGACGGCCGATATCCCCCAGCGCACAGGCACCCAGTAGCGCATCGCTGATCGCGTGGAGCAGTACGTCGCCATCAGAGTGGGCCACAAAACCGTGGTCAAACGGCAGCTTAACGCCGCCAATCATTAAATGGTCACCCGGCCCAAAGCGGTGTACGTCAAAACCGTGGCCAATTCTCATTAGGTACTCCTGTTGCTGGCAGTTGCCGACTGGGCGGCCAGAATGGCAGCCGCCAGGGCTAAGTCGTCAGGGTGGGTCACTTTTAGATTATCTCGGCGTCCGCTCACTAGCCGTGGCGCCTCGCCCAGCGCTTCTACCGCCGAGGCCTCATCAGTGACCACCGTGCCGGTTTGCTGAGCCTGTTCAAGCGCATGGCGCAGCAGCGAGTAACGGAAACTCTGTGGCGTTAGCGCGTGCCATAGACCATCCCGCGGTTCGGTAATTTGGCTGAGCTGGTCACCGTTATCGCGCTTCATGGTATCCGCCACCGGCATTGCCAGAAGCGCACCGCCTGAGTGTGTCTGCGCTGCTTGATAGAGCGCGTGGAGATCATCACGAGTAATGCACGGACGCGCGACATCGTGCACCATCACGAGGTCTGAGCCCTCGGCGGTCATCGCTTGCAAAGCGTTTAATACGCTATGCATACGCTCGGCACCGCCTGACACACGCTGCCACTGCGCAAAAGGCACCCAGGTGGGGTCGAACCAGCGGTCGTCGCTGTCTAGGCAAAGTACCAACCGCGCCTGCGGAAAAGCGGCGTGAAGCCGCGCCAAAGTGAGGGCCAGAATGGGCTGATTGTTCAGCGTCAAATACTGTTTAGGCTTATCGGCCCCCATACGTCTGCCCTGCCCTGCTGCAGGAACAACGAGCCATAGTGTGTTACTCATTCTGCGGCGCCTTCACTGCTCGGTGGTATAACTCCAGGCAGGGAAACCAGCCCCGCATTGATTCCCACTAGCTCGTTTTTGATGGCAACACCAGGCACCCAATAAAATTGCTCATCGGTGCGCACCATTCCCATATCGCTACGGGCGCGCTCTTCAATGGCATCGAGTCCCGTTTTTAAGTCAGTGACTTCCGCTGCGAGCCTTGCATTGCGCTCACGCATTGGCACGTTGTCGGCTTCCTGCACGGCAACGCGCTGCTCTACCTCCTGGAGGTCTTGCCAGCCGCCATTTCCCAGCCAAAGCTGGTACTGCAGCAATCCCAGTGCGGCAAGCAGTATCACCACGAGCCATTTGTGCATCACAGAGATCCTTTGTGAAAGCGAGAACGGCGCGCATTATGCCATTAAGGGCGATAGGCAGCGAGCCGCAGCGCTGTGGGAATTATTTAAACGGTAAGGCATCTTCGGCGGCACGGCGATAGGCCATGATATGGGCAGCCTCTTCTTGGCAAAACTGCGCGACCCCTGCGGCAAGCCCTGGATGGGCCACATAGTGCAGCGAGCGAACCCGCTGCGGTGCAAAGCCCCTTACCAGTTTATGCTCGCCCTGGGTGCCAGGGTCAAATAGGGTTAGCCCCTTGGCTAGGCAGTAGTCGATGCCTTGGTAGTAGCAGGCTTCGAAATGTAGGCAGTCCGCGATGATTTCACTGCCCCAGTAGCGTCCATAAAGAGTGTGTGCACCGCGAAAATAGAGCGCAGCGGCCACGGGCCTGCCCTCCAAACGCACCTGCACCAACATCAGCGCCTCGGGCATTACTTGGCGTAAGCGTTCAAAGAAGACGTGATTAAGATAGGGTGGTTGGCCGCGCTCATGATATGTAATGGTGTAGCAGCGATAGAAGTGTGCCATATCGACATCACTAATCGCAGCACCTTCCAGACGATGCAGCGTAAGGCCCTGATCAGCGACTAACCGCCGCTCACGCTTTATCATTTTGCGACGCTTTGAGGTCAGACTAGCTAAAAAGCCGTCAAAATCGCCGAAACCTCGGTCTCGCCACTGAAACTGTAGCCCTTCTCGCGCAATTAGCTCAGGACACTGGCGCTGCCACGCCTCGACCTCTGGCTCCTCGGCAAACAGCAAGTGCCAACTGGAAAGCCCCACCTCATCGCACTGCTGTTTCCAACCGATGGCTAACTGCTCACGGACAGCGGCAGTATCGGCATTCGCGGCGATCAGTGCTCGGGGGCCAGGCACGGGAGTAAAGGGAATAGCGCTTAGCCCTTTGGGGTAGTAGTCGCCACCTGCCCGCTCCAGCGCCTCCGCCCACCCCCAATCAAACACATATTCGCCATAGGAGTGGTCCTTGCGGTACATGGGCAGCGCCCCGACCAATCGGGAATCTTGCCAAACGCATAAATGGCAAGGCACCCAGCCAGTAGCTGCACCCACCGAACCGCTCGCTTCAAGTGCAGCCAAAAAGGCATGACATAAAAAGGGCTGCTCTTCACTCACCAGCGCATCCCACTGGCTTGCCGCAACGGCATCAATCGCAGGTAGAATGGTAAGGGACAGCGAGCGTGAACGCATAACATCTCCCATGGCACACTGGCATAGGTTGTGAATCGTTTACTGTACCATCAAGGCCATGACAGCGTACCAACCACCTTGTTTTGCTTACGATCTTTTGGACCGATAAACACTGCACCCACGCGCAATGAAACCAGCACTGTCAATAACGGATGATTCCAAGGAGAGGCTATGAAGCGCGACCTGACGAGTATGTTTAATGCTCAGCGTCATACGGCTGGCCAAGCGCCATTTCCAACGTTAGGGGTGCGCCGAGAACGTTTGGCCCGCTTAGCCAAAATGACGAAGCGCCATCAGCAAGAGATCGTGCGAGCAATCCAAACCGACTTTGGCCAGCGTAGCGACGTAGAAATACACCTTGTTGAAATTAGCGCTGTGCTGCAAGCAATTCGCCATGCACGCCGCCACTTATGGCACTGGATGCGCCCTCGCCGAGCAGGCGTACCTTGGAAAATGTGGCCCGCTCGTGCTCACGTTGCCCCTCAGCCCCTTGGCATTGTGGGAGTGATGTCCTCCTGGAACTACCCTTGGCATCTTGCTTTGATGCCGGTGGTAGATGCGTTCGCCGCAGGTAATACGGTCCTGGTAAAGCCCAGTGAGCAGGCGCCACATACCAGTGCTCTATTGGCCAAATTGGTGCCTCAATACTTCACCGACGAAGAGTTTGGCGTGGTGGAAGGTGGCGCTGATATCGCCACTGCATTTAGCGCGCTGCCGTTTGACCACTTGCTCTTTACCGGCTCAAGCGCAGCGGGCCGCCAAGTAGCTGCTGCCGCGGCAACCCACCTCACCCCCGTCACGCTGGAGCTGGGTGGCAAATCACCTGCGCTTGTCGCGGGTGACGCTGATTTAGAACAGGCGGCCGCCGCGATTATCTTTGGCAAAGGCATGAATGGGGGGCAATCCTGCATAGCGCCGGACTATGTACTGGTTGAGAGCCGCCACCTTGACGCCCTTACTCACGCTCTAGAGCGAGCCATCCAACATCAGCGGCCAAACGCAAAAGAGGCCACCGGCTATGTGAGCGATGCCCACCAAGCGCGCATCGAGCAGCTATTGGATGAAGCACGCGACCACGGCTGCCGTGTAATTGACCAAGGCGCCCATTCCCCCGCGCTCGTCATCGACCCGCACCAGGGTTTAGCGCTAATGCAGAAGGAGATTTTTGGCCGCATCCTGCCGCTTATTAGCGTTAAGCAAATGGACGACGCCATTCGTTTTATTAATGCTCGCCCTCACTCACTCGTTCTCTACGCGTTCACCCGTAACAAGGCGCTCCAGGAATCCCTTCGTCATACCACCCGCTCTGGTGCGCTGGTGTTTAATGAGACGCTGCTGCACCACGCCGTTTCCTCTTTACCCTTTGGCGGCGTTGGTGAAAGCGGCATCGGGGCTTACCACGGCCGTCACGGTTTTGAACGTTTTAGCCATTTGCGCGGCGTCTTTTATCAATCCCAGCGCCCCACCAGCCGGTGGTTAAGGCCCCCTTATCGACGTTGGTTGCTGAAATTACTCGGGCTTGACTAAAGCTATTAAGCTAATGTCCGATATTCACTTAATACGCCTTATAGTTACAGGCCACTACGTTTAGGAAACATTATGCAAGCCGCCGACCTACCTAATAATGAAACACAGCGCCTGACGGCCTTGCATGCACTCAATGTTCTCGATACACCTGCCGACACAGCCTTTGATCGCATCACTGAGCTGGCCTGCGAGCTGTTTGAAGTGCCGATTGCTTTAGTATCGTTGGTTGATAAAGAGCGCCAATGGTTTAAAGCTCACAGCGGGCTTGAGGCCTATGAAACCAACCGTGAGATCTCATTTTGTGCCCATGCCGTAGCAACTAATCGCCCCTTAGTCATTGAAGATACCAAAAACGACCCGCGCTTCGCTGATAACCCATTGGTATTAGAGCAGCCTCATATCCGTTTTTATGCAGGCCACCCGCTTTGCCCCAGCGATGACCAGTTACCCGTTGGTACGCTGTGCTTAATTGATGAACAACCACGCACCTTTACTGAGCGTGATCATCGCATCCTGCACAATTTAGCCAAGCAGGTAGATGAATTGCTCCGCCAACATGAGCTTAAGGAGCGGCTTTCACGTACGGCAAAACAGTTTGAAGCACTCTTTACCAAAAGTGCGACAGGCAAACTACGCGTCGATCGGGCGGGAAATGTCATCGCCATTAATCCATTTGCACTCAACTTATTGGGCTACCAAGCTGAAGAAGTTGTCGGCAACAATGTGGGAATGCTCGCCTTCCCAGAGACCGCGGAGAAATACAATTATTTAATTAGCCGCTACTTCTCTTCTGATGCTAATGAACAGAGTGTTGGAAAAGGGCGCGAAATCGTGGTGCGCCACAAGCAAGGGCATGAGATACCCGTACACTTGGCAGTAAATGCCATCCACAATGACCGCCAGGAATTTGTTGAGTTTCTAGCCATACTGACTGATCTTTCAGACATCAGTGAAGCAAAACATCGCGTAAACCGGGAACGCCGCTTATTACAAGTGCTTCATCAGGGCATTACCGACTACCAGGCACTAATGTCCGGCGAGCGGCTTTGGACCTTTCTGATGGAAGCACTGCGTGAGCTAACCGACAGCGACTACGCGCTGATTGGTGAAGTACTACCAACTGAGACCACCAACGCGCTGAAAATACACGCCATTACCGATCTCTCGTGGAACAAAGAGTCCCGCGAGCTGATGGAGAAGCTGCGCAGTGGCGATATGATGCTTACCAACCCTAACTCCTTGCTAGGGCAGGTTTATGCCTATGGCAACGTGGTGATTACCGATGATGTGTATAGCCATGCCAAGCGTGGCGGTTTCCCACCGGGCCACCCACGGATCAATAACTATTTGGGCGCGCCTATTTTCAACGGCGACCAGCTGATTGGCATGTTCGCTATTGCCAACAGCCAGCAGCCTCTTAGCCAAGCGCTGCTGGACTGGCTACAGCCGTTTACCGACACCTGCGCCCTACTGATTAATCTCTATCGCCAAATGGCCGAGCGCGAACAAGTCACCAAAGACTTAGCGGCCGCACGGGATCAGGCAGAGAAAGCGAATAAGGCGAAGAGTGAATTCCTCTCTTCCATGAGCCACGAGCTACGTACCCCGCTAAATGCAATCATTGGTTTTGCCCAGTTACTCAGTAAAGGGCGACGCGACCCTCTTAGCGAGAAGCAACAGCGCCAGGTCGGCCAAATTGAGAAGAGCGGCCAACACTTGTTAAGCTTAATTAACGAAGTGCTTGATCTAGCGAAAATTGAAGCTGGGCATATGACCCTCTCCATAGAGCCGATCTCTATCGAAGGCGTTATTGAAGATGCTTGCAACACGTTAGAAGCTAATATGAATGCCACTGGCATTCAGTTAATTCGCTACCCAATAAACAGTACCTGGTCTGTCTCTGCTGACTACACCCGCACGAAACAGATACTGCTCAACCTGTTATCTAATGCCATCAAGTACAACCGCGAGCACGGCACCATTACCATTGGAGTAACGCAGCAAGATTCTGAACTACGCTTCAGCATTAGCGACACAGGACCGGGTATTGCCCCCGAGCGGCAAGAGGAACTCTTTGAGCCGTTTAATCGCCTAGACGCTGAGTACGGTACCATCGAAGGCACGGGTATTGGGCTAGCAATCACTCGAGAACTGGTTGAGCGCATGTCGGGGTGTATTGGCGTGGACAGCCAGCCGGGCGAAGGATCTACTTTCTGGTTTACGCTCCCTGTTGCCAACGTTGCCCCACTAACAGAACAGACCGCAACACGCACCTTGGCCGATGCGGAAAAAGCTCAGCGCGATTATCGACTGCTTTATATTGAGGATAACCCCACCAACCAACGCCTGATGGAAGACATTATTGATGACTTCCCCCACGTGGACCTTCAAACCGTTAATAGCGCTGAACTCGGGCTTGAGATTATGCGTCACTCACCGCCTGATCTTGTACTTATGGATATCCACCTGCCGGGGATGAACGGCTACCAAGCCCTCGCTGCCATACAAAACGATACGCAACTGAAGCATATTAATGTAGTTGCGCTCTCTGCCAATGCGATGGAACGTGATTTAACCCACGGCTTAGCCGCTGGTTTTGCTGATTACCTGACCAAACCTATCGATATCGACAAGCTATCGGCAACGCTCAGCACCTATTTTTCCGCTGCACCGGCAACAGACGCACCAAGGAAGGCTCCATGATATTTATGAACAAACACCTGCTTGTTGTTGACGACAACAGCGTGAATATTGAGCTGCTTCTCGACCTATTAGACGATCATGGGTTTGACAATGTGCATGGGCTAAGCGACCCGCGTCACGTACTTGCCTACTGTCAGCAGCAGTTGCCCGATTTGATTTTGCTCGATATCCGTATGCCTCATATAGATGGCTACGCGGTGATGGAGCAGCTGCAGGAACATTTTGCAGACCAGACGCCCCCCGTCATTGTACTGACCGCCCAAATTGACGACGACACCCGCCACCGGGCGCTTAAAATGGGCATTCGTGACTTCCTTACCAAACCGTTTAAGCACGATGAAGTGCTCCAACGCATTCGTAATACGCTTGATGTCGAGCATCGCTACCAGGTTCGCGATAAACAAGCAGAAACCCTGGAGCAAATGGTTGCCAAGCGGACAGAAGAGCTTGATCACCAGTCACGCACCGACCCCATCACACAGCTACCCAACCGGCGGGCACTGACACAGCTATTGCAAGAAGCCGCTCAACGAGGGCACGGCACTGGGCTGCTGTTTATTGCTTTGGATCACTTGGACGATGCGGTTCGACTCCATGGCTACGGTATTGCAGACCAGTTAATGATGCATATCAGCCACCGCTTAAACGCCCAATTATCCCCTAAATGTACATTAGGACTCTGGGGCGGCAGCGAGCTACTGGTGATCACCCAAAGTGCTGAGCTCACCGGGCTACGGCAGTTAGCCTCTCGTCTACTAAGCTGTTTCGACCATGACCAGACGCTGGGCGATTTACTGCTACCGCTCAACGCCCGCATGGGTATTAGCTGGTCCCATGGCCATTTTGAAACCGAGCGACTTGTGCACATGGCCGCCCTAGCCCTGCCCCAAAACGGCTCTTTACGTATCCAAAACTACAACGAAACTCTGGAAACCCAGCAGCGTCATCGCCTACACCTGCAACAGGCGGTTCGCGGGGCAACCCAACGGGGGGAAATGTCACTGGCGTTTCAGCCCAAGCTATCGCTCGCCACCCAGCAAGTCATCGGCGCGGAAGCCCTGCTCCGCTGGTACCATCCAGAACTTGGTCATGTGTCACCTGCAGATTTCATCCCCCTTGCCGAGGCAAGCGGTGATATTCTCTCCATTGGTGAGTGGGTGCTAGAAGAGGCCATGCGCTATATTGTGCAGTGGCGCCAGCAAGGGCTTCTTAATGACCGCTTCCATATTGCGGTTAACGTGGCGGCCCGCCAGCTGGCACGTAAGGATTTTGCTCAAAACCTACTAACACGCTTAGCTAAGCACAACATTCCTGAGCGCTTTTTTGCTTTAGAGGTCACCGAATCCGGCCTGCTCAGCGATATGCACAACGCGCGCATCCAGTTAGCTCAATTGACCGAAGCAAAGATTGCTGTTGCCATCGATGATTTTGGTACCGGGCACTCCTCGCTGGCTTATGTAAAGACACTACCTTTTTCAACCCTAAAGATTGACCGCGCCTTTGTGCTGGACTTGGAAAAAGACACGGTGGATCGCCAACTGGCTCTGACCATCACCCAGTTAGCCCATGCAGTAGGCTGTAATGTGGTGGCTGAAGGCATCGAAACCGCAGCTCAAGCAGACTACTTACGTTCTATTGGTTGCGAAGCTGCACAGGGGTATTACTATGCTCGTCCGTTGCCCGCCGATGAATTTTATCGCTGGTGCACGAATTGGAAACCTCACCCAAACTTAACGCCTGCCACGGAGTCTGTTAATGGCGCATGACCTGCTAGACCGCTTACGGGAACGCTTAGAAGAGTTGAACCGCTCAGAGCGCAAAGTCGCGAACGTAATTTTGGAAGACCCCGCCGCGGCCACCAGCCTGAGCATCGCAAGCCTTGCCCAGGCAGCTAGTGTCAGCGAGCCGACCGTTAACCGTTTCTGCCGTAACTTTGGCGCCAAAGGCTACCCGGATTTTAAAATCAAGCTGGCCCAAAGCTTGGCGGGGGGCACGCCCTACGTCACCCGCGCCGTTGAGCCCGGCGATACTGCCACGCAGTACACCCATAAAATCTTTGGGGCCACCATTGCCGCGCTGGACGAAGCCCAGCGTGAAGTGGATATGGCCGCCGTCGAGCGGATGGTGGATTATCTGACGCAGGCCAAGCAGATTCACTTTTTTGGGCTGGGTGCGTCAGGTGCCGTGGCGCAAGATGCGCAGCATAAGTTTTTCCGCTTTAACCTGCCGGTCATGGCCTATGTAGACGTGCTGATGCAGCGCATGGTAGCCGCCGCCTGCCACACCGGCGATGTGGTGGTGATCATCTCTTATACCGGACGCACCAGGGAGCTGGTGGATATCGCCAAAGTGGCCAGGGAAGCAGGCGCCGTCGTACTCGGCATTACCGCACCGAACTCTCCGCTCTCACAGGAGTGCACCGCCACGCTTGAAGTCGCCACTCCAGAGGACACCGACCACTATATGCCGATGACCTCACGAGTTATTCAGCTCACCTTAATTGATGCGCTCGCCACCGGGGTAACGCTTAGGCGCGGCGAAGATTTTCTGCCGCACCTGAAAAAGATCAAAGACAGCCTGCGCGATACCCGCTTTCCAGCGGAAAAGCCCACTAAATAAGCGTCGCTAGTGGTTACGCGTCCACAGCGGTGGTGACGGTAATTTCCACTTTTAACTCGTCGGCAGGCATTGGCGCGCATACGCAGGTGCGTGCCGGTGCATAGCCATCTGGCACCCAGGCATCCCATACTTCGTTCATCGCTGCGAAATCGCCACCATCTTTCAGGTAGATAGTGGCACTTAGCAGCTGCTCGCGGCTGGAGCCAATCTCTTTTAGCAGCGCATCTACCCGCGCCAGCATGCTCTCAGTTTGCGCTTTGATGTCGCCATGGCGCGCCTCAGGACCCGCCACCTGACCGCATAAATAGGCAACGCCCTGGTGAATCACGGCGCGGCTCATACGAGCTTTTGTATCATGACGCTGAATGCTCATAGATTAATCTCCTAAGAAGATGAAAAAAACTAGTGTAAACCGCCACCAAGCCACTGCCTATGCTTCGTCAGCCAACGCGCATTAGGTGGGCACGGGACGATGCTCAAACACGCGGCGCAAAACGAAGCTCGTATGGGCCCCGGTAACCCCTTCAATTCGGTTGATGACGTGCAGCAGCAGGTGCTGGTAATCATCCATATCCTTCACCAGAATTTTGAGCTGAAAATCCGCTGCTTGCCCGGTAATGATCAAACACTCCACCACGTTGGGGATAGTGCGAATATGTCGCTCGAAGTTATCAAACCGCTCAGGGGTGTGCTGGTCCATCGAGATGTGCAGCAATGCCATCAGCTGAAACCCCAGCGGGCGCGCATCCACCACCGCACGGTACTGGGTAATCAGCCCATGCTCCTCCAGCGCCCGCACCCGGCGTAAGCAGGGCGATGGCGAAAGGCCAATACGCTCGGCCAACTCCTGGTTACTAATGCGCCCTTCCACCTGCAGCACATCCAGAATACGCCGATCAAAACGATCCAGCGTCAAGGGTGATACCGTCATAGCCGACAGCTCCTACCAATAAAAAAGCATATATTGATACATTCTGCCACTTACTCTCAATAATGCCATTTTTTCGCAATAACCTTTCAAGGCAAGTTGAGTAAACTGGTGTGACTGTCACAAGCAGGATCGTCTTAAAAGCGGCTGACGCCACAAGCGGCCGCCCCAAACAACTCAACGTTTTCAGGAAACTTACCATGGCTGCTTTTGATCATCGCAAATATCGCCCTGCTCCGCGGGTGCCCGCCTTTAACCGCCAGTGGCCCGACCGGGAGCTTACCCACGCTCCTATCTGGGTAAGCGAAGACCTACGCGATGGTAACCAAGCCCTACTGGAGCCCATGACAGTTGAGCAGAAGCAGCGCTTTTGGCACCAGATTATTAAAGTGGGCATTAAGGAAGTCATGGTGGGCTTCCCCTCCGCCAGCCAGCCGGATTACGACTTCGTGCGCTGGTTGATCGAAGAGGACCAAATCCCTGAGGACGTCACCATCGCCGTGCTGGTACAGTGCCGCGAACACCTGATCGAAAAAACGTTTGCTTCGCTGGTGGGCGCTAAACGCGCCATTATCCACCTGTACAACTCCACCTCGACCATTCAGCGAGAGCGGGTGTTCGAGATGGACCGCGATGGTATTACCGATATCGCCGTGCAAGGGGCGACCTGGGTGAAAACCTATGCCGCGCAATATCCAGACGTTGATTGGCGCTTCCAGTACTCGCCGGAGAGCTTCTCCAGCACGGAAATCGACTTCTCACTGGCTATTTGCGAAGCGGTGATGGATGTCTGGCAGCCCACCCCAGACAACAAGTGCATTCTTAACCTGCCCACCACAGTAGAAGTGGCTGGCCCGCATCATCACGCCGACCAAATCGAGTATTTCTGCCAGCACATTAGCCGCCGCGACAGCGTGATTATTTCAGTGCATACCCATAACGACCGCGGCGGTGCCGTGGCCTCGGCTGAGCTTGCACTGTTAGCGGGTGCCGACCGGGTAGAGGGCACCTTGCTGGGTAACGGCGAACGCACCGGCAATATGGATATTGTCACGCTGGCGATGAACCTCTACAGCCAGGGGATTGACCCCGAGCTGGATCTTTCCAATCCAGACGAGATCATTCAAGTGGTTCACGAATGTACCGGCATTACGATGCACCCCCGCCACCCCTGGGTAGGCGAAATGGTCTACACCGCCTTCTCAGGCAGCCACCAGGATGCGATTCGCAAATCGCTCAAACACCAGAAGCCCGACGAGCCATGGCAAGTGGCCTACCTGCCGATCGACCCTCATGATATTGGGCGGGACTACCAAGCCGTTATTCGGGTCAACAGCCAGTCGGGCAAGGGCGGCATGGCCTTCCTGCTAGAGCGCGACTACGGCATTAACCTGCCCCGCTGGATGATGCTAGCGCTGGCCCCTTACGTGCAGAAAGAGAGCGAGCGACGTAACAGCGAGCTCTCTAGCGAGATGATTCGCCAAGTGATGTTCGATAACTTCTCCCATGACGCCCCCCTAGCGCTGGCCGACTACCGGCTCTCGAAGGGGCAGCAGGAAGGTATCGATATGACGCTGTGGCAGGGTGCCGAAACGCTGCGCTTATCCGGCACGGGAAATGGCGCGATGTCATCATTCACCGACGCCTGGAAGAAACATACCGGCACCCATGTGGCCATTCTCGATTACAGCGAGCACTCGCTAGGCGGCGACAGCGAGGCCAACGCCATTGCCTTCGTGCAGCTTAATATTGATGGGCAGCGCATCTGTGCCGTGGCGGAAGATAGCGACACGGTCAGCGCCTCGCTTAAAGCGGTGCTATCGGGGATTAACGCAGCGCAAGCAACCCGCACCACTCAGCCAGAGGCCGCCACCAGCCTCGCGTAAGCCGCCTGGCCGCCGCTAAGGGGTAGCGGCGGCCAGGGTTTAGCGTCAACCGCTATTCAGCGCAGTATCAACACCGGTAAATGCGCGTTACGCAGCATTGCCGTGGTGGTGCTGCCCACCAGCAGATGGCGAATGCGCGAGTGGCCGTAAGCCCCCATCACGAGCAGGTCAATGTCCTTTTCTTGCTTATAAGCGCGCAGCGTCTCTTCCACCTCACCGGCGCGAATAGCGCCTTCGGTTTGGTGGCCTGCGGCCTGGAGGGTATCCATAGCCCACTGCAGCTGCGAGTGATTCTCTGCAGTCTCTGCGCCCACAATCACCACATGGCACGATGCGTCATCAAACAAGGGGCTTTTCGCCAGCATTTCAACGCCTTTTCGCGCTGTTTTGCTGCCATCGAAGGCCATCAGCACGCGTTTGGGCAGCGTAAACGCCTTCGGCACCATCAAGATGGGACGGTGAAGCTCACGTACCACGCGCTCAAGGTTAGAGCCCAAGTGGCCGCTGGCTTGGTGGGCCGTTTCCCCTCGCTTTCCTAGCACTAGCAAGCGGATCTCTTTTTCATGCTCGGCCAAGGTATCCACCAGGGTGCCATTGCGCTGCATACAGGGCGGCTCTGCAAACCCAGCCGCTTCTACCCGCGCTTTTGCGGCATCCAATATCAAGCGCCCCTGCTGGCGAGCAAGCTTGCCGCGCTGCTCTTCAATATCCGAGAGCTGCTCCAGAAGATGTTCCCGCGTGCCCAGGCCTAGATGGCCGGTTAAGTCGGGCTCCGCCACCTGCGTGTGGTTATCAACGGTGTGAAGAAAACGCAGCGGTGCCGAAAGCGCCGTGGCTGCCCAAACCGCATAGTCACACACACTTTCTGCATAGTGGGACCCATCAATGGCTGCTAACACGTAATCAGACATACTGGCTTCTCCTTGAAGAGGGTGCACCAAACGTTGTCGTTATTCTGACTCTGTTGTACACGAAGACGTTGGACAGCAACACCGTCAGCGGCACGTTTTTAGGCGCTCCGCCCTTGATGGATACAGATGCTACAATTAGCCGCCTATCAATAGATTCATCATAGGGCGAGGAGCAGCATGGGACATGGCATCACCAGCGTATTACTCGTGGCACTGGGCGGCGCACTGGGGGGTATCGGGCGCTTTGCCATTTCCAACGCGATGGCTCATGCGCTGGGTAAAGCCTTCCCCTGGGGAACACTCTGCGTCAATGCTAGCGGAGCGCTATTAGCAGGTTGGCTACTAGGCGTTTACGGCGTGGCTAATACGCAGTCGCTTTGGCTATTTGCGGTAGCGGGCCTGTTAGGCGGCTATACCACGGTGTCGTCGTTTAGCTTGCAGACCCTTGAGCTGTGGCAGCGCGGCCAGGCAATTCGCGCCGCGCTCAATATGGTCGCTACGTTACTATTAGGCATCGCCATGACAGCGCTAGGCTGGTGGTTGGCCCAGGGTTAGCAAGGAGTCCTTGATGAGTATCAACGCCTATCTAGCCGTCGGCCTTGGCAGCGCTATAGGAAGCGTTCTTCGCTATAGCGTTTCGCTGGCTTCAATGGTCATGCTGGGTACCCACTTTCCCTGGGGAACGCTATTGGTAAACGTGCTGGGCTCCTGCCTCATCGGCTGGTTAGCCGCGACAGCGTCTCGCGCGCCACATGGCAAACTGGCGCGCTGGCAGCCGCTGTTAGTGGCAGGGTTTTGCGGCGGCTTCACTACCTTTTCGCTCTTCAGCCTGGAAACGCTGCACTTGGCACAGCAGGGCAGTATGGGGCTGGCGCTGCTGTACGGCATAGGCAGCCTGCCCCTCTGTGTATTCTCCGCCTGGATGGGCGAGCGTTTGGCCTTTTCACACCCACCAGCGGCCTAACCTTTTGATACGCGGGTCGCTCGAACAGCAGCAGCCCTAGGTTTATCTCTCCTTGATCCTCTGGCTGCCACAAACTGCTGCCGGGGCGAGTGGTTAGCTAACACGGGAGTATCCACCAAGTATCCCTTGCTTGCTCATCACTAGTTGCCAGAGCTGAATTTGCCGGGCGCGAAAAGCCCCTGCACACACCAGCAGGTAATAGCGCCACATGCGGTAAAAGCGCTCGCCATACTGCTCTTTAAATCGCGGCCAGTGGGTTTCGAAGTTATGGTGCCAAGCCATTAAGGTGCGATCATAGTCAGCCCCGAAGTTATGTAGATCTTCAATAACAAACAGTGCTTCGGCGGCGTCTGTGATTTGCCCTAAGGTAGGCAGCTCACCATTGGGGAAAATATACTTATCAATCCAAGGGTCGGTCACGGTATTGCTTAAGTTTTTACCAATGGTATGCAGCAAAAATAGTCCATCATCTTTTAAGCAGCGGTGAACAACACTCATATACTCGCGATAATTTTTATGACCTACGTGCTCAAACATACCGATACTCACTACGCGGTCAAACGTCTCGCTTTCATCACGATAATCCTGCAGGCGAAACTCTACCGGTAAGCCTTTTCTTAGCAGCCGCTGCCCAAATTCAGCCTGCTCCTTAGAAATGGTCAGGCCCACACACTCCACCCCATAATGCTCGGCAGCGTAGCCCATAAAACTGCCCCAGCCGCAGCCGATATCCAGAACACGCATCCCTGGTTTTAGCTGGAGCTTACGACAAATAAGATCAAGCTTGGCTTCCTGGGCTTCATCCAGCGTTTGGGCATGTTTCCAGTAGCCACAGGTGTAGGTCATCCGCTGGTCGAGCATCGCGGCATAAAAGTCGTTGCCGAGATTGTAGTGCTTCTCCCCTACTTCCCACGCCCGCTTCGCTGTTTGGCGGTTGAGCAGGCGTGAACGTAGCGAGTGGTAAATCAGCTGGGTGGGCTTAATGCGTTGGCCAAGCTGGGCACGCATGATGCGGTAAAACAGCTCATCTAGCCGTATGGCATCCCACTCCCCTCGCATGTAGCTTTCGCCAAGTCCCAGATTACCTCGCGAAAGAGCACTATCGATAACGCCGGGTGCGTACAGCTGTATATCCCAAGGGCGGCTCCCATCCAGTTGAATGTCAGCCTCGCGCAATAGCTCGGCAATAAAACGGTGAGAGGGTGAGGTTGCATCAAAGCCAATAGGCGATTTTTCCAACGTTGGCACGGCAGGCTCCTCGCTATTCCAGAGAGTGGATAGGTAACAACCTGCCTAACAGCATAGTATCGAATAGCACAGTATTGCACTGCAGCATCAACAACCTCCCACAAAAAAGCCGGGCTGCTCTTACGAGCAGCCCGGCTTAAGCGATGTTGATAAGCGGTTAACGCAGTATTAACACAGGTATCCGGCTGCTTCGCAGCATGGCCGTGGTGGTACTGCCTACTAGCAAATGACGAATGCGCGAGTGCCCGTAGGCTCCCATCACCAGTAGATCAATACCGCTTTCCTGCTCGTAAGCTTGCAAAGCGTCATCCACTTCACCCGCGCGAATCGCGCCTTCTGCATGATGCCCTGCTTCACGCAAAGTGTTTAGCGCCCACGCCAGCTCACTGCGGTGCTCGGCTGTTTCTGCTCCTACAATCAGTACATGGCAGGTTGCCCCCGCAAATAGCGGCGAGCGGGCCAGCATCTCCACCCCTTTGCGGGCGGTTTGGCTGCCATCAAAGGCAATCAGCACCTTTTCCGGCCGCTGAAAGGCTTTCGGCACCATCAAAATCGGGCGGTGCATTTCGCGCACCACCCGCTCTAGGTTAGCGCCCAGGTGCCCACTTGCCTGGTGGGCGGTTTCGCCGCGCTTGCCTACCACTAGCAGGCGCACGTCTTTTTCCAGCTCTACCAGTGTTTCCACTAGCGTGCCGTTTAACTGGCGGGTCGTGGGGCTACTTACCCCATCTTCCACCGCCCTGGCCTTGGCCGCTTCGAGCATCAGCTTGCCTTGCTCACGATTTACCCTGGCACGCTGCTCATCAAGCGCTGAGAGTTCTTCCATCAGCTTTTCGCGGGCACCGAAGCGCAGGCTGCCGGATAAGTTTTGCTCTTCGGGTGCCCAAGAGTGATTATCTACAACGTGCACAAAGCTTAGCGGTGCACCCAGGGCCAGGCTTGCCCAGGCGGCATAGTCGCAAACGCCTTCGGCAAATTGGGAGCCGTCAATGGCGGCGAGTACGTGTTCAGTCATGCTGCTCTCCTTGCCTGGCTTAGTGGCCGCCCATCAGTTTTTCAACGGCTTCCGGGTCGTTATGAACGGCGTAGCGGTCCACCACGGTGGCGCTTGCTTCGTTTAGGCCTACCAGTTCAACCTCGGTGCCTTCGCGGCGGAATTTAATCACCACGCGGTCAAGCGCCTGAACGGCGGTCACATCCCAGAAGTGCGCCTTCGATAGGTTAATGATCACCTTATCGATGCTCTCTTTGAAATCAAACGCGGCCATAAAGCGCTCAGACGAGGCAAAAAACACCTGTCCAACCACTTGGTATTCGCGCTCTTTACCGGCCTCTATTTCTTTTGAGCCGACGTACATGATGTTGCTAACTTTATTGGCGAAGAACAGCGCCGCCAGCAGCACGCCGACAAAAACCCCCATAGCTAAGTTATGGGTACCGACGGTCACCGCGACAGTCGCCAGCATGACGATATTGGTGCTCATCGGATGCTTTTTCAGATCGCGAATGGACTCCCAGCTAAAGGTACCAATCGAGACCATAATCATCACCGCGACCAGCGCCGCCATGGGAATTTGCGATACCCAGTCTGACAAGAACACCACCATCAGCAGCAGCACCACGCCCGCAATCAGCGTCGATAAACGCGTCCGGCCACCCGATTTAATGTTGATCACCGACTGGCCAATCATCGCGCAACCAGCCATACCGCCCATTAAACCAGCGCCAATATTAGCCACCCCTTGGCCTTTACACTCGCGGTTTTTATCGCTGGGTGTATCAGTAAGATCATCCACAATCGTGGCGGTCATCATCGACTCAAGCAGGCCCACCACTGCCAGCATCACGGCGTAGGGAAAAATAATCATCAGGGTTTCAAGATTTAACGGCACGTTCGGCCATAGGAAAACCGGCAGCGTATCCGGCAGCTCGCCCATATCGCCCACGGTGCGAATATCCATACCGCTCACCATATACACCACGGTCAGCACCACGATGCACACCAGGGGCGAAGGAACCGACTTGCCAATCTTCGGCAAATAAGGGAACAAGTAGATAATCCCCAGGCCAGCCAGCGTCATGGCATACACATGCCACGTCACATTAGTAAGCTCCGGCAGTTGCGCCATAAAAATCAGGATCGCCAGCGCATTCACAAACCCGGTGACTACCGAGCGGGAGACAAATCGCATCAGCTCCGCCAGGCGCAGGTAGCCCGCGATAATTTGCAGCACGCCGGTCAGCAACGTGGCGGCCAGCAGATACTCCAAGCCATGCTCACGCACTAGCGTTACCATCAAAAGCGCCATGGCACCGGTGGCCGCAGAGATCATACCGGGGCGGCCACCGGTAAAGGCGATAATCACCGCGATACAGAACGAGGCGTAAAGCCCCACTTTCGGGTCCACGCCCGCGATAATTGAAAAGGCGATCGCTTCAGGAATTAGCGCCAGCGCGACGACAATACCTGAGAGCGTGTCGCCCTTAATGTTAGAGAACCACTCATGCTTACTGAAAAGTGCCATTCAGGGAGTCCATGGTTAGAGGTTTAAAGACATTGCGCGCCGCAGCCGCACACAAAGGCAGCACAAGAGCGCACGTTAGTAATAGATTGTCGGATGAGTGCTACCAATCGAAGACGCAAACGCGCCGGTAGCCAAATAGCGGCAACGGGGTGCCATAGCACCGATATAACGCGAAGAGCGTTATGGCGCTAATTAAGGAGGGAGAACCTAGGGTGGAGTCATCAGCCCTGGTGCCGGCAGAGCAACGGCTGCCATTACATTGATCATTACAGATAAACCTTGCTGTTTTAACATCGTTATTCAGGCGACGGGGTAGCCGCTAAGTGCTTAGGTCACCGTGAGCGCGGCATTCTATCAATAAACAAACCGATTCGCACCCGCCACCCTAGACGTTTAGACGATGACCTGATCCCTAAGCTTGGCTTACCATGGCACTCAAACGGCGGCCCCACCGCCCTTTCCTCGCCACTTTCTACCCTACCAACGAGAGGACCCGCTCATGAGCCAGACAGTCGCAGTGATTAAAGGCGATGGCATCGGCCCCGAAATCATGGATGCCACCCTGCAAGTGCTAGACGCCCTTGAGTGCGGGCTGAACTACGAGTTTATCGACGCAGGTCTGGTAGCGCTTGAAAAGCACGGCACGCTGATTCCACAAGCCTCGTTGGACGCCATTGAAAAGCACGGCATTGCCCTGAAAGGCCCGCTCACCACGCCGATTGGTAAGGGCTTTTCATCCATCAACGTGCAGTTACGCCGCCATTTTGACCTCTATGCCAACGTGCGCCCCGCCATCAGCTTTCCGGGCACCCGCTCCCGCTACGATGATATCGACATGATCACCGTGCGGGAAAACACCGAAGGGGCTTACCTCTCCGATGGCCAAGAGATGCTCGACGACGGCAATACCGGCATCTCGGTGATCAAAGTGACCCGCAAAGGCTCCGAGCGCATCGTGCGTTACGCCTTTGAGCTAGCCAAACAGAATGGTCGCAAGAAGGTCACCGCCGTTCACAAAGCCAACATCATCAAGACCAGCTCCGGCCTGTTTTTAGACGTTGCCCGTGAAGTGGCCAGCGAGTATCCCGAGATCGAATTCCAAGAGATGATCGTGGATAACGCCTGTATGCAGCTGGTTATGAACCCTCACCAATTCGATGTGGTCGTCACCACCAACCTGTTCGGCGATATCCTCTCCGACCTGTGCGCTGGACTCGTGGGCGGTTTGGGCTTAGCCCCAGGGGCGAACATCGGTGAAAAAGCGGCCATTTTTGAAGCGGTACACGGCTCGGCGCCGGACATTGCAGGCAAGAAAATTGCCAATCCCTGCGCCCTGCTGCTTGCCGCCGCCCAGATGCTCGACCACCTCGGCATGACCGCCAAGGGGGATGCCATTCGTCAGGGGATTCGCGCCGTGCTAGAGAATCGCCGCGATATGGTCACGCCCGATATGGGCGGCACCGGCACCACCGATACCTTTGCCCAGGCGCTGGTGGAGCACCTAAAAGGCTGAGCCTAGCCCAGCCATACATCGAGAAACAGCATGATCACCAAGCCCATCGCCAGGCCAAACGTCGCTTTCTTCTGGTGGCCACAGCGATGGGTTTCGGGAATGATTTCGTGGCTAATCACGTAGAGCATGGCACCCGCAGCAAACGCCAGGCCCCAGGGCAACAGCACTTGAGAAACGGTGACGACGCTGGCGCCAAACAGCCCGCCAATCGGCTCAATGAGCCCGGTCAGCGCCGCAATCGACCAGGAGCGCCACTTGGAGTAGCCTTCCCCCATCAGCGCCACGGCTACCGCTAACCCTTCCGGCATGTTCTGCAAGCCAATGCCAATTGCCAGCGGCATCCCGCCTTCTAATCCATTGGCACCAAAGCCAACGCCGACCGCCAAGCCTTCCGGCAGGTTGTGAATTGCAATAGCAAACACAAACAGCCATACCCGGCGCAGCGATGCGGCTTCAGGCCCTTCCCTTCCTTGCTGAAAGTGCTCGTGGGGTAAGCGCTCGTTGAGCAGTGCAATCGCCGCCATACCCAACAAAATAGCGGTGCACACCAGTGCCGCCGGAATTGGCCCGCCCGAATAGTAGATCTCTGCGGCATCTAGCGCCGGAATAATTAGTGAGAAAAACGAAGCCGCCAGCATCACCCCGGCCGCAAAGCCCAGCGCTAAATCACGAAACCCCCGACTTGGCGTTTTGCCCAGCAGCACGGGCAACGCCCCCACGGCGGTCAATAGCCCAGCCACCAAACTGCCTAAAAATCCTAATAACAGCGTATTTTCCATGAATATCGTAAACTCGATGTGCGATGAGAAGGAACCAGCAACGACAAGGGGACACTGTGACCATCACCGCTTCACTGGCCGCCACGCATTTCAGCTACATGCGCCCTCGCCTACTTGCCTTTGCGCGCTTACAGCTAAGGGACTCAGCCGCCGCCGAAGATGCCGTTCAAGAAACTTTACTGACCGCCTTTGAAAAAAGCACGACGTTTGAAGGCCGCTCAGAGTTTGAAACCTGGGTATTTGGCATCTTGAAATTCAAGATTCTAGATCAGTTACGCCACCAGAAAAAACAGGGGCGCTGGCAGCCACTAGAAGAACCCGCCTAGCATAAAAAAAGCCCCGACAGTGGCACTGGCGGGGCTTCCAATCGACTGCTTGTCGCGCGATTAACGCAGCTTGGTCTTGCGTAGGTAAGGCAGCACGGTGTCAAACTCACCAAATTTCTGCTTGGCGTCCTCGTCTGAGACGCTGGGCGGGATGATGACATCCTGGCCGACTGTCCAATCCGCCGGGGTGGCAATCCCATGCTTTGCCGTGGTTTGCAGCGCATCCAGCGCACGCAAAATTTCGGCAAAGTTACGGCCTACGGTCATCGGGTAGGTCATGGAGAGCTTTAGCTGCTTATCCGGGCCGATGATGAAGACCGAACGCACGGTGGCGCTGTCCGCTGGCGTGCGGCCATCGGGCAGGTAGGCATCTTCCGGCAGCATATCGAACAGCTTGGAGACTTTGAGGTCTTCATCAGCAATGAGGGGGAAACCCACGCTACTGCCGCTCGCGGTTTCGATATCGCCTGCCCAGCGATTGTGGTCTTCCACGCCGTCAACAGAAACACCAATTACCTTAGTGCCGCGCTTTTCCCATTCGGCACTCAGTTTCGCTACTGCGCCCAACTCAGTGGTGCACACCGGTGTGAAGTCTTTGGGGTGCGAGAAGAGAATCGCCCAGCTATCGCCGATCCAATCGTGAAAACGAATCGGCCCTTGGCTGGTTTCTGCTTCAAAGTCAGGTACGACTGCATTGATACGTAATGACATCGTTGCTCCTCGTTAAAGTGAAGTGGCTCTCATACCTTATATGACTTTCAACGCCTTCACTATAGAAGAACGTTTAGCGCTAAGACAATGAGGTTATGGCAGCGTTCACTCTGCTGGTTTCACATTCTTATCTTCGCGTTTAATACGTTTGACCCAACGCTGTTTCGCATAGTGGCGCAGGTTCGCCACGCTGTCAGTTTCATCGACGATATCTTGGCCGAGAATGGTCTCAATAATATCTTCCAGCGTGTTGACCTCCTCCCCTTCCTCAGCTTCTTAGGAAGCTGCCGCCTGCGGCGGAAAGGAAGGGGATTCCCGGTTGTTGCCTTCCGGGTTCCTGCTTCACAGCCCGTTGCCCTTGGTGATGGCACCTCAGG
>Ga0256829_1000337_pt1 | contig 50830 bp, 51 predicted proteins | sample 131447metaG_FD_185979 | JGI IMG/M metagenome (GOLD analysis project Ga0256829, IMG submission 185979) | Hydrothermal vent microbial communities from Lau Basin, Pacific Ocean - 131-447 | ecosystem: Environmental > Aquatic > Marine > Hydrothermal vents | place: Pacific Ocean: Lau Basin | collected...
TACATGTCGTCACTGTGGACAAGATACACTACTTTGTGAAGTAGAATCTGATGAGGTTACCAAAACCCGTCTAAAATAAACGATAAGTGTACCTAAGTGTACCCTATAGACTTTATTTGAGTTGTGTATGATATAATAATAAAAAAGGTTTCTTTCTATGCAAAAATCGCAAAAATTATTACTGACACTCGCTTCTTTTTCTATGGCAATACTTGTCTCAGGTTGTGGACAAGTGCAACCTTATGTCAATACAGATACTTCTGATGAATGTGCAACCGTACAAAAGAAACTTAGACAAGTAGACACCTTTACAAAAGTGGTTAATGATACAAGTGCTTTTCACTTAGATGAGGCTGCTGATGCCATTACTACACCTGGTATCACCGTGAGTAACAATAAGCGTCAAATGTTAAGAGATGCAAAGAAAAAAAGAGCAGTACTTACAGCTGAAAAACAGTCACTCGGTTGCAAAACAGCAGAAGAATAAAAGCGCTAAAGTTTTCCTTTACATTATGATTTTGACGAAATAGATGCCATAGTTGAACCTTTTAATAACGAAAAAGTTGAGGTTCGTAGCTTGGCATATAAACTTTAGAGATTACCTTTAGTCACTTGGACTAAACTAACTTAAAAGAAATCTTGCATAAAAACTTGAAATATTTACCAAAATAGTATATAATCCCACAAAATTAAATATATGACAGGAGAAACACCATGGCAAAACATCAGTTTCAAACAGAAATAGGGCAGCTTCTAAAGCTCATGACACACTCTCTTTACTCAAATAAAGAAATCTTTATAAGAGAACTTGTTTCCAATTCTAGTGATGCACTCGATAAATTTAACTATCTTTCTCTTACAGATGATAGCTTCAAATCAGAAGAGTGGTCTGGAAAAGTATTTATCAAACTAGATAAAGAAGATAACTCTCTTACTATTGGCGACAATGGTATCGGTATGAACGAAGCAGATTTGATGGATCACTTAGGGACTATTGCTAAATCTGGTACCAAAGCATTTATGGAAAACCTTACAGGTGATGCTAAAAAAGATTCTAATCTTATAGGTCAGTTTGGGGTAGGGTTTTACTCAGTGTTTATGGTGGCAGAAAAAGTAGATGTCATCTCTAAAAAAGCAGGGGAAGAGCAAGCTTATATGTTCTCAACCGATGGCTCGGGAGAATATGAAGTAAAACCTGTGACAAAAGAATCTCATGGTACGGTGATTTACATCAAACTAAAAGAAGATGAAAAAGAATTTTTGGACAAATGGCGTACGCAAGAAGTGGTAAAGAAATACTCTAACCACATTGCGTACCCTATCATGCTGAACTACTCCGAAGAAGAGACAGAAGGTGAGGGTGATGATGCTGTAAGTAAAATGGTCAATAAAACAGAACAAATCAATGCAGCCACTGCACTTTGGACACTTTCTAAATCTGAACTCAAAAAAGAGGACTATGTAGAGTTTTACAAAACCATCGCACATGGTGATGATGAACCTCTTACCTACCTACACAACAGAGTAGAAGGAGCCAATGAATTTACGACACTCTTTTTCATCCCTAAAACTGCACCGATGGATATGTATAGAGCAGACTATGAAGCTGGTGTGAAGCTTTACGTTAAACGTGTATTTATTACCGATGATAACAAAGAGTTGTTGCCACCATATTTACGTTTTGTGAAAGGGATTATCGATTCTGAAGATTTACCACTGAATGTAAGCCGTGAACTTTTACAAGAAAATAGAATCTTGGCTAACATCAAACAAAATGCTACAAAGAAGATACTCCAAGCTATTAAAAAGCTTTCAGGAGAAGATGCCGAAACATTTATATCTCAGTATAACAGAGTGATAAAAGAGGGTATCTATATTGACAATACCAACAAAGAGCTTTTACTCGACATCGTAAAATATAAGTCTTCGACCCAAGAAGGGCTTGTGAGTTTTGACGAGTATGTGAGCCGTGGTAACTCTGAGAAAAAAGAGATTTACTACATCACGGGTGAAGATGAAAAAGTCTTAAGAAACTCGCCACTGCTTGAAGCCTATAAAAAAGCAAATATTGAAGTGCTCATCATGGATGACAAAGAGGTAGATAGCATCGTTACCCCTATGATAGGGACGTATAAAGAGTGGAGTTTAAAAGACATCACTTCTATCGAAGCACCAGATTCTAAAACTGAAGAAGAAAAAGAAGAGGTAGCCAAAGAGTTTAAATCGTTGACAGATAAAATCAAAGAGGTGCTTGGTGAAGAGGTAAAAGAAGTTAAAACATCAACACGTCTTACTTCTAGTCCATCGTGTGTACTTAAAGATCCATCAGACCCTATGGCAGGAATGGCTGCTATGTTTGCACAAATGGGACAAGAGATGCCAGAAACACCTCTTATCTTAGAAGTCAATCCTGAGCATGAGATGATTAAGAAGCTTGATAGTCTTGAAGACAAAGCACTTTTTGATGACTTATCATGGATACTTCTTGACTCTGCGAAACTCTCTGAAGGGCTAGAGCCTAAAGATAAGGGTGCATTTGCCGCGCGTGTGGCATCATTGGCTACGAAGGCACTGTAAATCATGACTATACCCTTAGATGAACTTTTCGTCTTTGCACTACTTCTGTTAGGAGTAGTGGGGGTATATTATGCGCTTAAACTGCACTATGTCTTTGCTTTTGGTTTGGTGACTAAAACTTCCATAGATGCACGTAAAAAACAAAAAATTGAGAAGATTAAATTGTATGTATTTATTTTTCTGAAAGTTTTGTTGGGGTTAGGCTTGGTTGGGATGTTTACCTTTGGAAGTATCGACCTTGTGGAGGGTATCAGTTTAAAGCATGTTGTGTTGTCGTATTGGCAGCAAATACCAGAGGGGTTTTGGTTGCATATGTTGGTAACCTTGGTACGCATTTCCGTGCTTATTGCAATCATGCGTTATGTACTAAAGTGGATATTTTCTTCTTTAGATAAGCATGAAGAAAAAACACAGTTAAAAAAACGCTATAATGCAGATAATATACGTTTGGTGTATCTTAGAATACACAATATGATTAAATATACTTTTGTGCTGGGAGTGGTATATCGTATTATCCATTTTTTTCCGTTTTTAGCAGAAGTGAGTGAAGTCTTTTTATGTGCGTTGATACTCTTTTTTATCTCGGCACTCTTCATCACACTTCGCGAAGTTATATTGATGCGTAAAACAAGGAATTAAATGAAAATGTCACCTCAAAAAAAAGCCACGGTTGTTTCAAGTTTAGTGGCAACGCTGCTTGTGTTTGTCAAGTTATTTATCGGGGTAGCCAGTGGTTCTGTGGCGGTACTGGCTTCTGCTATTGACTCGCTTTTAGACACTTTGGTTTCTGTATTTAATTTCTTTGCCATTAAAAAAGCAGAAGAAGACCCAGATGAAGTGTTTCAGTATGGAAAAGGCAAGATACAAGCCATCGCAGCAGTCATTGAAGGTACAGTGATTACAATGTCTGGGCTTTATATTATCTATGTAGCCATAGATAAACTGACACGAAATACTACAACAAGCTTACTGACCCCTTCACTTTTAGTGATGACATTTTCTATCGTGGTTACCTTTATTTTGGTACGCTACTTACTGAAAGTTGCCAAAGAAACCGATAACCTTGTCATCAAAGCAGATGCCCTGCATTACCAAACCGACCTTTGGTCAAATGCCGCAGTGTTGTTGGCATTGGGGTTGGTTTACTTTACAGGGCATGATACTATAGATGCTATTTTTGGTTTGGGGATTGGGGTATATATTATTTACTCTGCGTATGAGATTATCCATGAGGGGATAGAGATTCTTTTAGACAAAGCACTTGATGGTGAGACGGTAGCTAGCATCGGTGAAATCATTTCTCAACATTCTGAAGTAACGTCTTACCATTGGTTGCGTACCCGTACAGATGGTACGACAAACTTTGTAGAGTTTCACATGGTACTGCGTCCCAATATGTTGTTACTTGAAGCACACCGCATCGCAGATGAGGTTGAAGATGCGATAAAACTTCTCAATACGAAGAAAAAATGGATTATCACCCCACATTTTGACCCATATGATGACGAATTGGTTAACAATGCCATGTTGCATGGTAGAGCTGTAGAAACACTTGAAAAGGTACAGGACTAATGTCCAAAGAGATTTACTTACTCTCACCTACCCCCAAAGAGGGTACTATCTCTTTACCTATGATTGATTTTACATTGCTATCACAAAAGGTAGATGTTTCAGGGTATGACCTCTTGCTTTTTACTTCTAAACAAGCAGTAAAAAGTGCAGAAGCATTGAACCCCTCCTGGAAAGACATACCTTGTTTAGCCATAGGATCTGCAACAGCGAGAATTATAGTGGCTTGTGGTGGCACAGTAGTCTATCAACCTAAAACATTTTATGCCAGTGTTTTAGGCGAAGACATCGTAGAACGATTTAAAACTAAAAAGATTCTCTACCTTCGCCCCAAAGTTGTCTCGTTTGATACCAAAGCATTTTTAGCGCAATCAGGCATAGAATTAGACGAAAAAATCATTTATGAAACAAAATGTCGTTCCTATAGTAAAGAAGAGAAACCTAAAAAAAATGCCATTATTATATTTACCTCACCCTCAACCATACATGGTTTTTTTGAAAATTTTGATTGGGATGAAAGCTATACTGCTGTGCTTATAGGGGAAGCAACACGAAAACATTTACCTAAAAATATACAGTACAGTGTAGCCGATGAAGCAACAATTGATGGGTGTATACGTAAAGCCAAACATCTTCTAACAGCAAATAGGTTATAATTTACCTAACCTAGGTGATGCGACGACTGTATTTGGGGTCCAACATTAATCTTAGTGGGACATGTAGTCTCTTGGTGTGAGGATGTTTTCGTTTGAGTCTATTGATTTAGGCAAGAAATTATCCCCTAAAGAGAGACTCCCTCCTACACCGTTGGCTTATTAGGGCTAACTTTCACAGAACGCTCACCCGGGGCTTTATTAGTAACGATATTTGCACGCATAGAAGTTTGTAAAGCTTATCGACGAACCATATGTTCGCCTCAAATCTTTCCAAACTCCTCTACACACAACTCTCGTCACTACTAAATCCCCTTTTTTATGGTTTAGATAATGATATTTCGTGGAGAAAATAGATGAATGTATTGATTTTAGGTGCAGGTGGTAGAGAATACTCTATAGGTTTGGCGTTAAGTAAAGATGAGAATGTAGAGAAGATTTATTTTGCTCCGGGTAATGGTGCGACAGATGCTCTGGGAGAAAACCTTGCTATGTCTGATTTCTCAGAGTTGGCAGACTTTGTGGAAGCCAATGCTGTAGACTTGACTATCGTTGGTCCAGAAGGTCCTTTGGTTGAGGGTGTGGTAGATGTCTTTGAGGCACGGGGACTAACTATCTTTGGTCCTTCCAAGCAAGCGGCTCAGCTTGAAGGTTCTAAAATCTTTATGAAAAACTTTTTAGCACGCCATAATGTACCGACTGCTGCTTATATTGAAACAGACTCTTTACAAGATGCCTATACATTCATTGAAACATTAGAAGTACCTATTGTCGTAAAAGCAGATGGGCTTTGTGGGGGTAAAGGTGTTATTATCGCTCAGAGTCATGATGAAGCGAAAAAAGCTGCAGGAGAGATGCTCTCTGGTAATTCATTTGGTGATGCAGGAACTAAAATAGTTGTAGAAGAATTTTTAGATGGTTATGAACTTTCTGTGTTTGCCATCTGTGATGGGGAAGACTATGTGGTACTTCCTGCTGCACAAGACCATAAAAGACTTCTGAACAATGATGAAGGACCAAATACAGGTGGTATGGGAGCGTATGCACCTACACCTTTGGTGAATGATGAGATTTACAGAAAGTTGGATGAACGTGTTATTGTGCCTACCTTAGAAGGTATGAAATCTGAGGGTATGCCGTTTAAAGGTGTACTTTTCATTGGGGTGATGGTGGTAAAAGGTGAGCCGATTATCTTAGAATATAATGTACGTTTTGGTGATCCTGAATGTGAAGAGCTTATGCCTTTATTGAAGTCTCCAGCATCTGAACTCTTCTATAAAGCAGCAACAAATGACTTGAAAAATGCTACGATTGAATTTTATGACAAGTATGCAGTAGGTGTGGTGATGGCATCAAAAGATTACCCTTATAAAAATACGCCAATGGTAGAGATTATTGTAGATGATATCTATCATGAAGACTTAAAAGAAAATGCACATATTTCTTATGCGGGTGTGACACGTGGTGACGATGGAAAACTCTATGCAAGTGGAGGAAGAGTACTTGTATGTGTAGGTGTAGGTGACAGCATAGCCCAAGCACAAAAACGTGCCTATATGCTAGTAGGGCAAGTACATTTTGCAGGAAAACAGTGTCGGACAGATATCGCGTATCAGGCACTTTAGGCTACATGATGGGGATGATTTGGTGTATTTTAGTTAGTGTGGTGTAAAGAGTGGGTTTACATAGATTGAAAATTTCTATTATCATTTTTTATGTCTTTAGTGCTTTTTTATATGCTGCAACAACCAATAACACTATTGAAATTACAGCCAAAAAGATACAGGGTACAAAAACATCTGTAAGAGCTAAAGATGGTGTATTGGTCTACTATAATGATGCAGTGATTAAAGCAAATTCTGCCTTCTATGACAAAGTAAAAAAACTTTTAATTTTAGATGGTAAAATAGAGATTATAGGATATGAGGGAAGCAAAGAACATGCCAACCATATGGAAATCTATACCCAAACCCAAGAAGTCAGTTTTGATGAACTTTTTTTAGTCAGTGAGAATGATATTTGGCTATTTTCTGGGGATGTCCATAAAAAAGATGGCAATTATACTTTAGGGCGTTCTATGCTTTCTAGTTGTGACGTAGATGACCCTCTTTGGAAAATGGTTTTTTCAAAGTCACTGTATGATTCTAAATCCAAATATATAAAACTCTATGATGCCAAAGTGTATTTATGGGATGTACCTATTTTTTATTCTCCTTATTTTGCTTTTTCTACCGATAAACAACGAAGTTCTGGCTTACTTTTTCCTGCGTTGGGTTACTCTAGTTTAGAAGGGTTCCTCTATGAACAGCCTGTATTCTGGGCGATATCGGACAGTATAGATATGGAGTTTAACCCTCAGATACGTACCAACAGATCTGTAGGGATGTATGGTACTTTCCGTTTTGTAGACAGTGCTGAGTCTTCTGGACAGTTGCGTTTAGGGTATTTTAAAGATAAAGCCAGCTACGCCAAAAGTCAAAATCTAGCCAATGACAGTCACTTTGGTCTGGAATTTAACTATGAATCGTTAAATATTTTTGATAAGTATCTTCCTCAATACTATGAAGATGGTCTGTATATAAACAGTACTTTTTTAAATGATATTGACTATTTAAATTTACAGCAAAGTAGTTTGAGTCACTTTGGACTTACCCCTTTGCAAGAGTCACGGCTTAATTATTTTGTACAAAATAATGACTACTATATGGGACTTAATGCTAAATATTTTATCGATACGCGTGTGGGTGTTAAAAAAGATGAAACTATTCAAATCTTGCCTTCACTCCAATTTCATAAATATTTAGATCATTTTATACTCGAAAATTTTACATATAGGGCAGACTTTAAAGTCAACAATTTTGAACGAAAAAAAGGTGCTACTATGCATCAAGCAGAACTTACGGTGCCTTTAGAATTTACCGCAGCATTTTTTGATGACTTTTTAAATGTTTCTTTGGGCGAAACTTTTTATTATAGTAAATTTTTCTTTGGTAATGGTAGTTTTAACTACAATGAATTTGAGTACTACAGTACCATCCATAATGTAAATATTTTTACGGATCTCACCAAACAATATGATGGATTCATCCATGTATTGCAACCCTCTATACGTTACATCAAGCCAGGAGTTGAGACACAAAACCCTGTAAAATTTTCATTTTTAGATGCAGGACAAAAAGAACTTTTTGCAGTAGGTTTACCAGAAGAACAGTATAGTTTTGACTTGAGTCAATATTTTTATGATGATGCAATGCATTTAAAATTTTATCAAAGGTTTAGTCAAAAATATTATATTAATAGAGCTTATGGACTAGTAGACATGAGTAATGAAATGCAATATAATCTAGCTAATTGGTCACTTTATAGTAATCTTATCTATTCACATGAGTTTGGGAAGCTCAGAGAGTCTTCAACCCGTCTATCGGTACATGAAGAGAGCTATTCTTTGTCCGTGGGACATACATTTACCCAAGTACTTCCTGATCTCTCTAATGCTACAGCAGCCAATGACATAGATTTGAGTTTTACCTATACCTATAATGATAGATTTCTTTTTGATGGTGCGATTACGTATAATCTTAATAATGCATCAAGCACACAGTGGCGTTTTGGTGGTACGTATCATCGAGACTGTTGGAGTGTCTCCACGTCTATTAGGCAAAATATTACACCTAGACCTACGGGAGTTACAACGGACACAAACTTTTATGTACAATTTAACTTCATCCCTTTTGGTGGTGTAGGTACGGGAGAATAGGTGTTTGGTCCCGTAGAAGAGATAGAAAAAGCTTTAGATGTATTGGTTTTACCTAAGCTTATTAGTCGTTCTGAGATTAAAAAACAGTACTATTCTTTAGCAAAGAAAAATCATCCAGATCAGGGAGGTAGTGAAGAAAAAATGGAACAGTTAAATCATGCCTATACCCTTTTGATGAACTACATAGAAGAGTTTCGTTATACTTTTGATAATGAAGAGATAGCAAAACAATACCCAGGAGCGGACTATGCCCAACGATTTAAACCCTAATATTTATTTTGAAAATAGAGAAGATGCTTCTTTACAACTGATAGAAACACTGCCCATAGAGTTACTCTCAAGTAATGAAACGGTGGTGATTGGAGTGAGTGAAGGAGGTGTCTATTTTGCAGATAAAATAGCAAAAGCATGTAATGCTCAAATGGACATTTTACTCACTGAAGCCATTTTGGCACCCAATAATGCTGAAGTACCCATAGCTATGATTTCAGAGACAGAAGAGGTAGTGATGCATAAAGCATTGGTCGATGCCTTTGATATCAATGAAGACTATGTATACAGCGAAGCCCACCGTAAATATGAAGAAGAAGTACTAAGCTATGTTTATAAGTATCGCAAAGGAAAAGATTTGCTTTCCTTAGAAGGGAAATATGTTGTTTTAGCAGATGAATGTATAGAAACTGGGCTTACTATGATGGTCGCACTTAAGTCAGTCATCGCACGTGGGGCTAAAAATATTTATATTGCTACCCCCATTTTAGACATCAATGTTTACCAAAATTTACTCACGGTATGTGATGGTGTGTTTTGTCCTCATAAGATACAAGACTATATTTCGATAGAATACTACTATCAAAACTTTGAAGTCTTATCTTTTGAAGAGATATGTGATATCGTGAACAAATATGAAACACAAAGTAAAAAAATAGAAATTAATAGAATAGGAAATAAATAAATATGAACGCAAAAACAGTAGAAATAAATGTCAATAGTCTTGATGAAAAATATGAATTTAATAAAATAGCAAAACAGGCATCAGGTGCTGTGATGTACAGACAAGGAAAAGCAGTTCTCATTGCAGCCGTTGCCATAGATGAAAAAGCGGTCACTGAAGATTTTTTACCTCTTACCGTGCAATATATGGAAAAATCGTATGCCTCAGCAAAAATCCCTGGAGGATTCATAAAAAGAGAGACTAAACCAGGTGATTTTGAAACGTTGACATCTCGTATTGTAGATCGTTCATTACGTCCATTGTTCCCCAAAGGATTTCACTACCCAGTAACGATTACAGTGATGGTAGTAAGTAGCGACAGTGATGTTGATATGCAAGTCGCAGCGCTTCATGCAGCAAATGCAGCGTTGTATGTTTCTGATATTCCCGTACAAACAAGTATCGCAGCAGTCAGAGTGGGAACAGTTGGAGATGACATCGTGATAAACCCAACTTTGTCTCAACAAGCAGCGTCAGAGTTAGATTTACTAGTGGTGGGTTCAGGTAAAGACGTGGTGATGATAGAAATGCGTACTTTAGCAACCCAAAATGATGGTGTACAAAGTGCCAATGAGTTTTCAGAAGAAGCGTTAGTTGATGTTATCGCTATGGCAGCAGAAGCGATAGAGCAATCTACCAATGCTTTTGTTGATGCTTTTACTCCGTTGGTTCGTGAACCTTTAGCACTCGTCATAGAGGAAGAGAAAGTAGATACAACACTCTATAGTATGATAGAAACTGAGTATGCACAAGATGTAGAACAGGCCATAGCGCATATGGCAAAGTCTGAACGTTCTTCAGAGTTAAAGAAAATACGTACACGTATTTTGGAGAAACTGGAGTCAGAAGGAAAAGAATCAGAGAAAGAAGTTGTCGCTAAAGTACTCGAAGCCTATAAAAAGAGTGTCGTACGTGCGATGATACTTGAAAAAAATGTACGTGCAGATGGACGTGCTATGGATGAAGTACGTCCTATCAGTATAGAGACCAATATCTTGCCTTCAGTACATGGTTCTTGTCTCTTTACAAGGGGACAAACACAAGCACTCGTTACCGTGACCTTGGGCGATAAAAAAGATGCACAGATGTATGAACTCATCACAGAAAAAAATTCTCAGTCTGAAAAGTTTATGGTGCACTATAATTTTCCTGGATATTCAGTAGGAGATGCCAAATACATCGGTGCACCAGGACGTCGTGAACTTGGGCATGGTAACTTAGGTAAACGTGCGATGGAACCGACGATTCCTTTAGACTATGATGGCAGTATTCGTCTGGTATCTGAGATATTAGAGTCTAATGGTTCTTCGTCTATGGCGACTATCTGTGGTGGTGCTTTGGCATTACGTGCAGCAGAAGTTGATACGACTAAACTTGTAGCAGGGATTGCTATGGGGCTTGTGAGTGCGGGGGAGAAGTATGCTGTACTTACTGACATTATGGGACTTGAAGACCATGATGGTGACATGGACTTTAAAGTGGCAGGTACACATGAAGGTATCACAGCGCTTCAAATGGATATAAAATTAGGGGGCATTGACCTGTCTGTACTTAAAGATGCTCTCGCTAAGGCAAGTCAAGGGAAAAATCACATTTTAAATCTTATGGAAGAGGCTGCTGAGGGTATTGAAGTAAGTGATGCCTTACCAAGTACAGAACACTTTTTGGTACACCCCTCTAAAATAGTCGATATCATCGGTAAAGCAGGGGCTACGATACGTGAGATTATAGAGAAGTTTGAAGTCAGTATTGACCTTGACCGTGATGCAGGTGGAGTAAAACTTTCTGGTGGAGACAAAACAAAAGTAGCCCAAGCTAAAGCACATATAGAAAATATCGCTGCTTCACCTGTGAAAAAACAGATGGAGTATAAGGTAGGTGAAAGTTATGAAGGTAAAGTAAAACGTATCGTTGACTTTGGTCTTTTTGTTGAAATGCCAGATGGTTTTGATGCTTTACTTCACATCTCAAAAGTGGCAAAAGAACGTGTGAACAATTTACCTGAACGTTATAATGAAGGTGATGCCATCACCGTAGTAGTTATGGAACAAAAAGGTAAAAAAGTAGAGCTTGCAACGCCAGACTTTTTGGCATAAGATATTGCATTTTGACAGTGATTCATACTGTAGCACTGTCAAATGAGTAAAACAACTATAGATTATTCTTATGATTCTTGTGTTTTTAGCATACTCTAATTATATTTATCTTACTATTTATTCTATAGGAAGAGACACGATAAATTAGATTTTACTAAGGTCATAATGCAATGAATCAGTCCTCGCAAACACCAACTTCACTACTGACGGGTATTCCCGATTTATATCTTATCGCTATTATATTATTTTTATTTTTATTACTTGTAGGGATTTACTTTTATTTTACGGCAAAGCTTTCTAAACAAAGTATAGAGTTTAGAGAAACAGTTAGTAAGGCAAAAGAGCGCGAAACAACACAAAATGCACTCCTTTCTGACTTGAGTGATAATATTTATAATCTTAGTAAAAACTTAGTGGATACACCATCAAATGAAGACGTAAGTGTTGAAGGAGAAATCCTTACTTCCGCTAATAATTTACGTGAATTACTTAAAATTCAAGCCAATAAAGTAGAACAGCACGAAGAAAAGTTTGTCTTTAGCCATGTACTCGATGAAGTGTCTGCTGATTTGTCGTATACCTTTTCTGAACGAAACACAGAACTTATTTTTGATATAGATACCGATGTACCACGTTATTTGACAGGGGATGTGACACATTTTAGCCGTATTATTAATAATATTTTAGAGTATGCTATACAGGTTACGCCTCAAGGCAAAGTGACGTTATATATCCGTGCAGACCAAGCTATAGGAAATACACTAATTTTAAATGTCTCTATTACCGATGGTGCGAGAGGATTTAGCGAAGATCAACTGAGTGGATTGTTTGAACTAAGTTATGATGAACAAAGTAATGAACAAAAAGGCTTACAACTCTATATTGCTAAACGACTAACCTTGGCGATAGGGGGGACGATAGACGTGTCACGAGGCATGGCTTCAGGAAATACATTTAACTTACAACTTCCTATGCATTTAAATGATGAGTCTAACTTGCAGGAGTTTGCTGGCTTTAAAGAAGGGTTAGCACCTAAAAAAGTATTGATTTATTCTGATAAAGTGTCAACAGGCAAATCGTTAGAAAAACTGTTTGGTTATTTTTATAATGATGTGAGTATCGTAAAACGCGAAGAGATAGATAAGCGAAAAATAAACCTTAGTGACTTTGATATCGTAGTGCTTGATGATATCTTTTTTAATGCAACCAGCAATGAACATCTTAAACTTGTAAAAGGTAACAAAGAGATCTATATTGTGGCATTTTCTAGTATTTTCTCAAAAAGAGAGCATGAAGAAGATGCCCTCGTTGATAGCTACCTCCAAACCCCATCGAATTTAGAACAAATGGTAGAACTTATCGCTAAGTTTAATACGGAAGATACTGAGGTTCATACGCAACCTATTGCGACACCAATAGTAGATATACCTAGACCTGTAAACCCTGAAAAACTTCTTGTGTATAAAGAACCTGTAGAGGAAGCTCGGAACATTGATATTGATTGTTTTACGTACTTTAAAGGCTCAAGACTTTTAATTGTTGAAGATAATTTAATCAATCAAAAAATCCTTGTGTCTGTGCTCAAGAAATCAGGTATCGAAATAGAGATTGCAAACAATGGACAAGAAGCATTAGATATGCTATTTGTTGAGAGAAAACAGTTCGACATTGTGTTAATGGATATTTCTATGCCTGTGATGGATGGGCTTATCGCTACACATTACATTAGAGAGCGAGAGATGTTTGATAGCATGCCTATCGTTACTTTTACCGCATTTGCTATGGGTAAAGAGATAGAACAAATGTTTGAAGCAGGGGGTAATGCTTACCTTACCAAACCCTTGAATGTTAAAAAACTTTATAACGTCTTTGATATGTTTTTAAAACCGACACAAAGAGAAGTCTCTTTACACAAGAGCATAGAGATAGAAGGGCTTGATATCGTAAAGGGTATAGAACTTGCTGATGAAAGTGAAGCACTGTATAAAGAAACACTTAAAGAGTTTATGCTTGTCTATCAAGATATGGCAGAGTCAGTACCTAAATGGATACAGGAAAAACGTTATGATCGAGTGAAGTCAGCCTGTCGAGAAATACAAGGTATCTTAGGTGCCATAGGTGCCTATGATATGAAGGAAATTGTAGATGAAATGCACAAAAATTTCCTCTACAACAATGAAGTATTCTTAGACAAATATATTTTACTCTACCCACAAAAGCTTAATACCCTTATGGATGCCATTACACATTATTTGGAACATTAAGCCTTTAAGTATACCCTTTATAGAGATGAAGAAAGGAGTGAAAATTTTGAACAGGAGTTGTTTTATCGGTGCTCTTTAATCTAGTTTAGCTATAATTTCGCGTTGATTAAAGTAATCAGTAGGGAAACAGCTCGCATTTATGTGGTTGTTGGCAATGGAAACATTGTTTACGCTATCCGAACAGACTTTGAGAGATAGTCGAAGAGACTTAAAATCTATAATTTAAAGGATTTAATATGAAAAAGTTTTTTTTACTTTTCTTAGCACTTGGTGCTGTTGCGTTTGCAGGTGATGTAGACGGTCAATCAATGATTAAAGCTTACTCGGTAGTTGCTGCTGGTGTTGGTCTTGGTCTTGCTGCTCTTGGTGGAGCTATCGGTATGGGGCACACTGCTGCTGCAACAATCGCAGGAACTGCACGTAACCCAGGTCTTGGTGGTAAACTAATGACTACAATGTTTATTGCTCTTGCAATGATCGAAGCGCAAGTTATCTATACATTGGTAATTGCTCTTATCGCTCTTTACGCTAACCCATTTATTGGATAGAACGTAACAGAGCAAAGCTCTTTATACTACGCTAACGCTGAGTTAACTTCAGCAGTTGGCTCATTCAACTTGTTGAATTAAAGAGTCTAAAAGGTTGTGGGGGATATAATCCCGTCACAACTTTTTGTTACCCTCATTTTTAAAGTCTCAGTAGTACTTTTAAACTGCTTTAGTCTATGTGCGCACGTGGTGGAACGGTAGACACGCTACCTTGAGGGGGTAGTGCCCTATGGGCGTGGAAGTTCAAATCTTCTCGTGCGCACCACTTTTTTATTCTCTCTAAATGTCACTCAATTGTCATCCTAAAATCATAGCTAGCAGAAAAATGTCAAAATTACCTATAAATCACGTAAAATAGGGATTTTTATTCATTTTTTATCTTTTCTTAAGAGAGTGTTGTGCTATAATGGCTGCATCTTAAACAAAAGGAAGAAAGAAATGACAAAATCAGATTTCGTAGAACTAGTACAAAAGAATGGTGAGTTCGATAGCAAAGCAGCAGCAGAGAGAGCGGTAAAAGCATTTATTGATTCTGTTACAGAAGCACTTGTAAAAAAAGAATCAGTATCTTTGGTAGGATTTGGTACATTTTCAACTGTAGAAGTTGCAGAAAAATCAGGTAAAGTTCCAGGAACTGACAAAACATATACAAAAGCAGCACACACTGCACCTAAATTTAAAATGGGTAAAACACTTAAAGACGCAGTAGCTAACGCGTAATTAAGTTAACCTTTTTTAACTATCTACTGTCTAGGGGCAGTAGATACACTTCATTTTCATTTACTCCATTTATTTTCAAAACACAAACTAATCATCACTAAGATATACTTCTACATTATTATTGAAGGATTTTTCTATGCCATTAAAAGATACTATATGCTTCGGTGTTGCGGGTAATTTTGCACATCATTTGGAACAAGCAGGTGAGCTTGAAGATTTTAAGAATGTGGTAACTGAAACAGCAGATGCCCCTAAAGGTATATTTCCTTTTTATCTGCCTAATTCTGATAGTTTTTTAGGGCTCTACTCTATAGGGACAAACATCCTCACGTTACCAACGTATGAAGCCAATGCACAGGTAGAACCTGAGATAGCAGTACTCTTTGATATAGTCTATAATGATGCAAATGAAGTTATTGACTTAGTTGCAAAACAATTTACTACATTTAATGACTGTACCATACGTAAAGAAGGTGCAAAGAAAATATCTGAGAAGAAGTCTTGGGGAGAAAACTCTAAGGGGATAGGAGACAAGTGGATAGCCATAGACAGCTTTGAAGAGGGTGGGGTAATGGACAACTACCACCTTTGCTCTTTTGTGAAGCGTGATGACATTGTGTACCCTTATGGAGTAGATGCTCCACTGCTTGGGTATTCATATTTTTATACGAGACTCAAAAATTGGCTCATAGATAAGATGAATACGCAAAAAGACTTTGGGCCACTAGAAGATATCGCATTACATCTTAAAAATAGTGCGTATCCGAAACAAGCACTTATCTCCATAGGTGCTACAGCTTATGCAGAGTTTGGTGAGCATAACTATCTGCAAAGTGGTGATGAAATATATGTGATAGCTTATGACACACGAAGTGATAAGGCAGATTTCACAGAATCAGAGAGTAAAGTCATACTACAGCAAAAAGTTCAATAACACGTAGGGTGGATTTATCCACCACCCTTAATAAAATGATTATCCCTTAAACCAAGACTTAACTCTGTCAAAAGCAGAATCAAATGTAGATTTGTGAGGGCGACTCTCTACCCCGTAGCTCTCTTGGAGTTTTTCGAGGAGTTCTTTTTGTTCTTCATTGATTTTCTTTGGGAGTATCATCTGTACTTGTGCAACCAGGCGACCTTTGCGTCCCCCATGGACATCTGCAACACCTTCATCATGAAAGATAAACTGTTCTTTGTCTTTGCTACTTTGTTTAAGTTCTAACTCCAACTCTCCATCTAATGCAGGGATAGAGATAGTCTCACCAAGTATGGCTTGTGTGAAGAATACGGGTACTTCTATATAGATGTCATTCCCATTGCGGATAAAGTGTTCATCTTCTTCTACGATGAAAGTCATATAGAGGTCACCACGCTGACCACTTTTACTTTCGTTACCATAGCCTTGTGCTCTAAGCCTGTTACCTGAATCAACACCTGCTGGGATGTTGACTGTGACAGTATCTTCTTTGACATGAAAACCTTTACCACTACAGCTTCCACAGGCTTCTTTGATACTTTGTCCTTGCCCTTGACATTTTGGACAGGTCTGTGCAAACTGCATAGGTCCTTGGCGCATAAGTACTTGTCCTTGTCCTTTACAATAGTCACAGGTATCTAGTTTTGCATCTTTGGCACCTGTACCTTTACAGTCACCACAAGAGGTTTTATAGGTGATGTCTATTTGCTTTTCACAACCAAAGACTGCTTCATGGAACTCTAGTTGAAGTTCTATCTCAAAGTCTAGGGCATACTTTTGGCTAGGGTCACGGCGTGATTGACGACCAAAGCCACCACCCCCACCACCAAACATAGAGTTAAACATCTCCATGATGTCATCCATATTTCCTCCACCAAAGCCACCGCCACCCATGCCACCTTGACCTTCGAGTCCTGCTTTACCATAGCGGTCGTAGATAGAACGTTTTTCATCATCTGAAAGTACCTGGTAGGCTTCATTGACAACTTTAAAGTTGTCTTCTGCTTCTTTGTCATCGGGGTTTCTGTCTGGGTGGTATTTCATCGCTAGTTTACGGTAGGCTTTTTTCAGTTCAGCTCCCGAACAATCTTTACTAACTTCCAATACTTCATAATAACACATTTCTGTCATAGATATTTCTCCATAAAAGTGGGAATAATTTTACTAAAGAAATAATCGGTAGACCGACCACTTCGTTTTATTTTCGCGAATTCTACCATAAATTTGCTATAATGCCCCAAAAGAGTTTAAAAGGTTTAAAATGCTTGTACATATCGTTATGTTTAAATTTAAAGAAGAGAATAAAAAAGCCAATATTATACAAGCCAAACAGATGCTTGAAAATCTTATGGGAGCGGTACCGAGTCTAAGAAGCATAGATGTGGGTGTGAACTTTATAGAGACGGATAGAGCGATGGATTTGAGTATCATCGCAGTCTTTGAAGGTAAAGAGGGGTTGGATGCATATGATGTGCATCCTGAACACCAAAAAGTAGTGACTTTCATTAAGTCTGTCGTAGCGTACTCCAAAGCATCGGACTATATGAGAGACTAATGCCAAAACACTATAAAATAGAAGCATTTGAAAACCTAGTGGATGCTTTTCAGTCCTTGCCCTCTATAGGAAAAAAATCTGCCATTCGTATGGCATACCATGCTGTTATGGTAGATGGCTTTGCTGCTATGAAGCTGGCACATGCACTTGAAACTGCTATAAACACCATACAAAAGTGTTCTAAATGCCATAACATGAGTGAAGATGAACTCTGTACTATCTGTTCAGACCCTTACAGAGATAGCTCTAAACTTTGCATAGTCCAGTCTGCTAAAGACATTTTGACTATAGAAGAGAGTGGGCAGTTTAAGGGTGTGTATTATGTAGTTTCTGAAGTGCGTGATCTTGATGAAGCACATCTTTTTTATGCTGTAGGGGGAGTCGATGAAATCATCTTTGCCTTTCCACCGAGTATCGCAACCGATACCATGATACTTTATATAGAAGATAAGTTACAAGGATTGGATATAAGCTTTACAAAGATAGCCCAAGGTGTGCCAACAGGTGTTGAGCTTGAAAATATAGATATTATGTCACTCTCACGTGCCCTGCAAGCGAGAGTGAAGATTTAGAAGATTTATTTTTTAGCAGGTGTGAGTTTTTTAAGCTCTGCTTCTACCATAGCTTTCATCTCTGGCATGTGTTCCATCATACGACTTTGACCTATCTGTGCAGAAGCTGCTGCTAGTTGTGGCATGATTTGTACTGTTTTTTGTCCTAGTGGCGTTTGGTAAAATTTGTTGAGTTCTTTGAGCTCTTCTACTGTGTAGTTCTTAGCATAAAGTGCTGCTATATCTCCACGTTGTGCTTCCCAACCCATGTATTTTGTAAAAAATGCTTCTATAGTAGGTTCTATGGCTTTGAGTTGAGGGTTTGATTGTACTTGCATCTGTGTGATACGTTTTATCATACCTTTGTAGCTTTCTCTCATGTTCATCGTTGCTAGTAAGGTAAGTGCTTCAGAGTTTGCCTGATGTGCCGCGATGGTTGTTTTAGCAGGAGCTTTTTTAGTAGCTGTTTTAGAGTCTCCACATTTTCCTTGTCCACATTTTGCAGATTTGGGTGCATTTTTTGTTGCGCTTGGTGCAGCACTTCCACATTGTGCTTGAAGTGCAAGAGGGAGAGCTAGAGTAGCCGCTACGAGTAGTGTTTTAGATGTTATTTTTAACATTGTTGTCCTTATATTTTTGAAAGTAAAAAGATTATAACTTACAATAGTTAATGGTTATATAAGATGGAAATAGATTTCTTGTATGCAACGTGTTTTTATGAAATGTGTAGTGTAAGGTAACGAGTATTTTACACTACAGTAAAGCGTTTACTTTCTTATTTTTCTATATTCTTATCTGAAGAACATTTCATACTATCTTTCTTTTGCATATTCATCATTCCTCCACATTTACCATTGGAATTAGGCATCATTGACATCATCATTGGCCCACATCCTGTAAGCGATAGAGTAAGCAGCGATATAGCTATAAATTTTGAAAATACGTATGACATATTGTTTCCTTTTTGTTTTTATGGAAATGACATCATACAAGATATTTGTTACTTTAGTGTTAGCAGATACTATAATGAAAGATAAGAGTGAGTGTAGTCCTCGAAAAAGGACTCTGGATAGCGTCAAAAATTTTCTGTAAATTCTTCCTCAGTATTTCAGTTTATATATCAACATGAATAGCCCGAAAAACAGGGGTAGATGAATGAGATAAACGAGTAATGCATGTCTTCCTAAAAAAGAGAGCAGGGTATTAAACTTGTTTTTTGAGGTCCAAAATGTGTGTTTGAAAAAGGTGTAACTCCATCCATACTGTGTCATAGCGATACCTATAAGCACTGCGGCAAACCATGGAAAAGGGTGGAGTACATCTTCTGTGTAGGTAGGGGGAAGATGCAGTGGGGTTTTAAGCAGTGCAAAGAGCCACTGTGTATGTAACCATCCTTTAGCACTGCCTATAAGGATGACAATAGCAGTGCCTAATGCCAATCTTGGGTAAGGTAAAAAAGGAAGACCCAGCCATGAAGCAAGCAAGATGAAATGTATAATGCCAAAGTAGACCCATGAATGAGGAAAGACAAAGTAAGTTGCTACCGTAATTACAAGAGAAACTGCACCCAAAATGCGTGTACGTTTGAACATCTTAGACCAAAGTATTGTGGGACTATGAACCAAGGTTAAACTGATGCCTACAGAGACTAAAAACATTGCGACGATGAGGTAACGAAAGTTCACCCAAAATATCTCTTTATGTACTGCAACTGATATAAAATGAAAGTAATTCAAATCAAAAGTGATATGAAATACCATCATAAATACGATAGCCCATCCCTTAAATACATCAAGTCCAATAAGGCGTCTTTTTAGTAGAGAAGAGGAGTGCATGAGAAGCTTCTTTGTATTTAGATAAGCATATTATACACTTAAAACCAAAAGCGTATCACTTAGTTTACATCGATAGTGTGTATGTAATGTGTATATTGGAGGTAACAAAGTATTAACATATTGTCCATATAATATGGCTATCATAACGATAAATGTGTGAACATAAAGGAAAAAATATGCAACAAATCAATGAATTACTTTTAGATGAAAACAAGATGGCTTTTCATCCTATGATGGGGAATAGCTATCAGTTAAATGATGTAGGGATAGAAATTTTAAAGTATCTAAAAGAGGGAAAAAAGAAGCCAGAAATCATCGAGATTTTAGCGGAGCGTTATAGTATCTCTAAAGATGCGCTTTTTATTGATGTAAGTGATTTTATGTCAAAACTTAAAATCTATGGACTGATGGTATGAAAATAGCCATTAGTGGGTTGAACAATACAGATAACCCTGCCCCAGGCATACCTGTTATCAAGAGTTTGCAAGAAAATCATACACTCATTGGATTTTCGTATGATCCCAATGAACCGGGAAACTTTATGCAGATGGTGGACAAGACATATTTGATGCCTTATCCTTCTTTAGGTTTTGAAGCCTTAAAGTCTCGTCTATTGGAGATACAGGGAAAAGAGGGTATCGATGCGATTATCCCTAATCTTGATGCAGAATTGCCTTTATATATTAAATATCAAGATGAAATCAATGCGATGGGTATACAGCTTTGTTTGCCGTCTGAAGAAAACTTTGAACTTAGAAATAAAAACAAGCTAGATGTACTTTCTAAACAGTTAGATATTACCTATCCTAAAACGCATGAGATTAGTTCTTTAGCAGAGCTCGTGAAAATTAGTACAGAAACACAGTTCCCTTTGATGATAAAAGGAAATTACTATAAGGCATACAAAGTCTATAACTTGGATGCTGCGATAGAAGCTTTTTATAAAATCTCTAACGAATGGGGATTTCCTATTTTGGTGCAAGACGTGGTAGTGGGTGAGGAGATAAATCTTGTAGGTGTTGCCGATGGAAAAGGTGAACTAAAGGGTGCCGTAGCCATTAAAAAACTTACAACAACGCAGATAGGGAAAATATGGACAGGGATTACTATCCAAAATGAAAAGTTAATTCAAATTGCAAAAGATTTTACAAAATCGACTTCATGGAAGGGACCATTCGAGTTAGAATGTATGATTAATATGAACCATATCTATATGATTGAAATCAATCCTCGTTTCCCTGCATGGTTGTATTTTGCTACGTCTATAGGCATTAATTTACCTCAAATGCTTACGGACATTATGGCAGGTAAAGAGGTAGAAACAAAGCTTGAATACCCTTCAAATAAAATGTATGTACGTTTTGTAGATGAATTGGTCACAGATTTTACAGATTTTACAACGCTCTTAAGTAAAAAAGAATTATAGGAAAGAATGATGACACACACATATGAAAAACCAACGATAAACAAAATTGATTTTGCTATGGCTTCAAAATATGGAAGCCCTTTAAAAACACAAAAAATTAGACAGCACATAGATGGTGTCAATTTAGATACATTAACCGAGCAGTTTGGCAGTCCATTGTTTGTTTTTTCTCAGCAAACGATAGAAGAGAAATACCATGCACTCAATACAGCATTTACATCACGTTACCCTGATGTACAGTTCTCGTGGAGTTATAAAACCAATTATCTCAATGCCATTTGTAAAATCTATCATGACTTAGGCTCTATCGCAGAGGTTGTGAGTGAATTTGAATATCAAAAAGCCAGAGCATTAGGTGTAGAAGGAAAAGATATTATTTTCAATGGTCCATATAAGCCAAAAGAAGACTTGAAAATAGCAGTACAGGAAGGGGCTAAGATACATGTAGATAACCTTTTTGAACTTGGAGACTTGGAAGAAATAGCAGATGAGTTAGGCATACGTATTCCCGTAGCCATACGTATCAATATGGATACAGGGGTATATCCTCAATGGAGTCGTTTTGGTTTTAACTTTGAAAATGGAGAAGCTTTTGATGCCATTGAACGCATGTATGACAAAGGAAAAGTGTATTTGGTAGGTATCCATAGTCATATTGGTACCTTTATGTTAGATGCAAATGCCTATAGAGTTGCTACGATGAAAATCATGCAACTCAAAACGCAAGTAGAGTCAGCATTTAATGCCCAAATAGACTACATCGATTTAGGGGGTGGATTTGCTAGTAAAAGTAACCTAAAAGGTGTGTATCAGTCTGCTGAGGTAATAGTCCCAACTGTTGATGATTATGCTGAAGCCATTACAGGTGCCATTTATGAGTTTAATACCAGTGACACTCTGCCAAAACTCTACTTGGAAACAGGTCGCCATCTCATCGATGAGGCAGGCTACCTTTTAACGTCTGTACAAGGTTGGAAACGTTTTCCTGATGGTAAAAAAGGCTATGTCTTGGACGCAGGTGTCAATCTACTGTATACTTCTACCTGGTACAATTTCAACATCGAACTTGATAAAAGATATGAAGGAGAAAATGAACCTTCTATGCTTAACGGTCCACTGTGTATGAATATTGATATTATTGAAGAGAACCTTATGTTACCTGCACTCGACAGAGGAAGTATTTTGAGTATCTCACCTGTGGGTGCATATAACTATACGCAAGCTATGCAGTTTATCCGCTACAAGCCAGCGGTTGTACTCATAGATACTAAGGGTAAACCCAGACTCATCAAAGAAGTAGATGATTTAGCAACCATTAATTATAAAGAGGTTTAAACTAAAAAGACATGAAATCTTACAAAGTCTTAATGAAAGAAATATTAAAACCCTATAGCGCCATTTTATTTTTAAACAATAGAGTGGCAGGTGTGTTAGTCCTTGCTATTACATTTTTAAACCCCTCTGTGGCATTAAGTGGTTTGATTGCTGTGCTGACTACGGTACTGTTTGCAAAACTTATAGAGATAAAAGACCACTATTTGGAATATGGTTTTTATATTTATAACTCATTGCTTGTAGGCATGGGTATAGGGTATATCTTTGAAGTTTCTTTTAAAAGCATTGTACTCATCGCCGTGGCGTCTGCTTTTGCATTTATGTTTTCTTTTATGCTAAACAGGTTGTTTAGTCTGTATAAAATACCTATCTTGTCACTGCCCTTTTCTATCGTTACGATGTTTGTTTATTTGGCATCTTTAAAGTACTCAACACTCTATACAACCCTTGTCAATCATGCCACAATGTATGACATAAGTCTACCCTTAATACTCAGTGCTTATTTCAAATCTGTGGGAACCATATTTTTCTTACCCAATAATTTAGCAGGGCTATTGTTACTTCTTGTGGTACTGTACTTTTCTAGAATTATTTTTCTGATGTCTACTGTAGGCTTTTATTTTGGAGTATTGAGTCATAGCTTCTTCATAGGTTCTTTTGAACAAGCACTGTATGATCCTTATGCGTTCAATTATATTTTGGTAGCTATTGCTTTGTGTGGTATTTTTTTATTACCAACTTTAAAAAACTTTATCATCAGTCTGATAGCGATAGTCATGAGTGTATTATTGACAGATGCCATTGGGACGTTGTTTCATTATTATGCTATCCCTGTATTTACCTTACCGTTTAACCTTACGGTGATTACGGTTATATTTATTTTATCTATTACGTACTACAAAGAGTTTAACTATAACATCAAGTCAACACCCGAAGCATCGCTTTCACATTATTTAAATACTATATTTAGATTTGGGGCTATCCATGCAAAGGTAGCATTGCCTTTTTCAGGAGAATGGTCCGTGTATCAAGCCTTTGATGGGGAGTGGACACATAAAGGGAAATATGCTTATGCCTATGATTTTGTGAAACGCAAAAAAGGCAAAAGTTATCAGGGGGAAGGCGTACATTTAGATGAATACTATTGTTTTGGCGAATCTGTATTGTCTCCTATCGATGGATATGTAGTGGATGTCCGTCATGACTTGGAGGACAATTATATAGGCAGTATCGATAGGGTCAATAACTGGGGGAACTATATTATACTTCGTAGTCCAAGTGGTTATTTTATAGAGATTAGCCACTTGATGCAACACTCACTGAATGTCAATATAGGAGATTATGTAAAGGTGAACACGCCTTTAGCCAAATGTGGAAACAGTGGCTACTCCCCTGAACCACACATCCATATACAGGTACAAGATGTGGGTGTTTTAGGAGGGTTTACTAGAGAGTTTTGTTTTACTGAGTATTATCAAGAGAATGTCTTAGTCTCTAATGCAGTACCTAAACATGATGAAAATGTCTCTTCTGTGATTATAGATAAAAGTATTCAGTCTAAACTATTGTTTATTTTAGATGAAAAATATACGTATGATATCTTCATTGATGAAAAGTATATAGATAGCTATACTTTTAGCGTAAAAATGAATACTTTGGGGGAGTTTTACTTTGAAGACTACGAACACAATAAACTCTACTTTAACAGTACTCCGACACAGTTTTATTTTTATCACTATAGTGGTGTTGAATCTCATTTAAAAAGAATGTTTATTCTCTCCCCGCGTATTCCGTTTGTACGTAAGGACTTTGTGACCTACGAAGATTACCTTCCTCTCAACCTTATGAAGGGGAGTTTTCAAGTGCTCATGTTAGAACTAGCATCTATCGTACAGAAAAATCTTGCAAGGCTAGAACAGCAGTATACGCTCACTTCTGAGACAATACGCTCAGAAAATGGCAAAGTAACCTTGGAGTCAAATAAAAAAGGCTTTAAAACTATAGCGTATAAAAATGTAGTACTGCGTCGGGTAGCTTAGTCGGGGTAACAATGAAGTAACATTAGTGGTTTATAATGTGGGTGAAATTACACAAGGAAACACAATGAAACTAACACACAAACTACTCCTCGGAACCCTAATGATGACAGGGTCACTTTTTGCAGAAGTGACAACACTTCTGCCTTATGCAGCAAGCCTACAGTATGATAGCTCTCCCAGCAAGTCTACTAAAGACAATGGAAAGATGGCAGGTCTTTATTTTAGTTATGGAAACTTAGATTATCTTTTTGAAATGGATTATGCAAAAACAAATATAAAATATAAAAATGCAACAACAAGTAATTTGGTACAAGATGATTTTACAGTTGCGTATAGCTTTTACTCTGACACACACTTTTTGAAACTAGGCTTACATCATATTAGTACAACCGATACTGACCTTGGAAATGGCAATACATTTATCCTGACATTTGGAGAAAACAGATGGGATGGATATGACAAATATAGTTATGCATTAGAAACATATTATTCTGTGTTTAAAGATGGTTTTAATGATAGAAATATATCTAAAAAGATAGCGTTGCTTCAAATTACACCGAGTTTTACTTTTTCAAAATCCATAGATATCAATACACGTAATACACTTCATATAGCAGGAAACTGGGTACATACCAATGATTATACGAAAAATAATTATTATTCATATGAGGTGCAAGATACACTCTACTATAAGAACTTTTTTGTAAATGCTAAATTTTATGGTGGTCAAATGATTACAGGTGTAAAAGATGGTGGAAATACAGTATTTAACACAAAAGATGTACTCAATTCAGGGTATGGTGTAAAATTAGGGTATTATTTTACACCTAGTAGTATTTTGGCTATTGGTTATGAAGTAAACAAGTATAGAGAGTTTTTAAGTACTGCAGATGGCTCATACAGTGTGGCACTTTTGACGTACACATATAGTTTTTAAGAAAGAGATATTTTGAAGTATATTGTCCTTTTATTTTTAACCCTTTCTTTGTATGCTGAGCATGTAGATGATGAGATTAAAAATCTTTACACAAAATCTTATGATTATGAAGGGGTAGGGAACTACAGTGAAGCCTTAAAAGTACTGGCTCCACTGTATGCAAAATACCCTAAAGGATATACATTAAATTTACGTTTTGCTTGGCTTTTTTATCTGGATAAAAAGTATAAAAATGCTGAAACATATTATAAAAGTGCAGCCTTAACTAGCCCTTATTCTATAGAAGCGAAGTTAGGACTTATCTCTGTATACTTGGCAACCGCTTCTTTTACAGATGCAGAATTACTTAGCAATGAGATACTCAAAAAAGACTATTATAATTACTATGCCAATATGTATGCCACCCAAGCACTCATCGCACAGAAAAAATACCCAGAAGCATTGTCCAACGTACAAAAAATGTTGGCACTCTACCCTACAGATGTAAGTTACTTAGAACTTTTGGCTGTCATTTATAAAGCAACCAAACACGACTACTTGCATGAACTCTATGAAAACATATTGATTCTTGATCCCAATAATGTATTTGTAAAAAAGATTTTATCTGCACCAAAACATATTTAAATGTACACACTCTATGCACGTTAAAGCTCTATCATAATCCTATATCAATAGATGAAGGAGTGTATGATGGATGTAAAAATTAAAGATATCGTATGTGGCATGGATATTACAAAAGATACAAAATTTCAAAGCATAGAAAATAATGAAACGTATTATTTTTGTTCTACGAACTGTCAAGGAAAGTTTGACAAGCATCCATATCTCTATATACATACACATGAGAAAGAAGAGGACTGTCCTTCTTGTGCGACGTTAGAATATGCAGATATATCGAAAAAGAAAGTAAATAAACCGGAATACACTGATGCTATATATACCTGTCCTATGCACCCTGAAGTTCAACAAAAAGGACCAGGGGCATGTCCTAAATGTGGGATGGCACTTGAACCTATGGTGGCTGAGCTTGGCGAGGAAGACACCTCTGAGCTAGATGATATGACACGCCGTTTTAAAGTAAGTAGTATTTTGGCATTTCTGGTGTTTCTCTTAGCGATGACGGCTGACCTTATGCCAAGTTTATTGCCTTCATGGTTGGAAATGTCTTTGGTACAGTGGATTATGTTTGTATTCGCAACACCTGTGGTACTTTGGGGTGGATGGCCATTTTTTGTAAGAGGTGTAAATTCTGTTAAGACATGGAATCTTAATATGTTTACACTTATTGCACTAGGCGTTAGTGCTGCGTATAGTTATAGTTTAGTAGCACTCTTCCTACCCTCTATTTTCCCTCCTCAAATGCAGATGCAAACATCTACAGGGGTGGGACTTGTGGATGTCTATTTTGAAGCTGCTGCAGTCATCGTAGCACTTGTTTTACTAGGGCAGGTACTTGAACTGCGTGCACGTTCTCAAACCAATACAGCCATACAGATGCTACTTGGACTTGCTCCAAATACTGCACGACTTGTAAAAGCCGATGGTACAGAGATGGATGTACCTTTAGAAGATGTAGTAGTGGGTGATATCTTACGTATACGACCGGGAGACAAGATACCTGTAGATGGTGTAGTCACTAAGGGTGAAAGTAATATAGATGAATCTATGGTGACGGGGGAACCTATAGCTGTTGCTAAAAAAGAGGGTGATAAAGTGATAGGTGCAACGGTTAATGCCACAGGTTCTTTACTCATACAGGCAGAAAAAGTCGGTGCAGATACTTTACTTTCTCAGATTGTAGATATGGTTGCGAATGCACAGCGTTCACGTGCTCCTATACAAAAACTAGCAGATATTGTTTCTGGATATTTTGTACCTATTGTTGTCCTTATCGCAGGTTTAGCCTTTGCGGGGTGGTATATTTGGGGACCTGAACCTAAATTAGCATATGCAGTAGTAAGTGCAGTAGCTGTGCTTATCATCGCTTGTCCTTGTGCTTTGGGTTTGGCTACTCCAGTTGCTATTATGGTGGGTACTGGAAAAGGTGCTTCTATGGGTGTGCTTATCAAAAATGCCGAGTCTTTAGAGGTGCTGGAAAAAGTAGATACGCTAGTGGTAGATAAAACGGGAACACTTACAGAGGGTAAACCTAAACTTGTTACTGTTGAGGTAGAAGAAGGAGTAGATGAAAATGTACTTTTAAAGGTCGTTGCAACACTAGAACTCTCCAGTGAACATCCTTTGGCAGAAGCCATTGTAGATGGTGTTAAAGAAAGAGGTATCAACCTTAGTAAAACAGAAAACTTTAACTCTATCACAGGTGAAGGTGTGACAGGTGAAGTAGATGGGATGAAGGTAGCGATTGGTAATACTAAACTCTTTGATTCACTTGACATAGTAGCAGGACACTTACCAAACAAAGCAGAAAACTATAGAAAAGAAGGGCAAACCATTATGCTCATAGCACTTGATGGAAAAGCTGCGGGTATCATAGGTGTGATGGATCCTATCAAGGAGAGTACGCCTGAAGCGATTGCGCAACTTCATGAAGAAGGTATCACCGTAGTTATGCTTACAGGAGACAATAGAACCACTGCAGAAGCAGTTGCCTCTAAACTAGGCATAGACAGGGTGCAAGCAGAAGTTTCACCAGAACAGAAGTCTCAAGTAGTCACAGCACTACAAGAAGAAGGTAAAACTGTAGCCATGGCAGGAGATGGTGTAAATGATGCTCCCGCTTTAGCCAAGGCGCATGTAGGTATAGCTATGGGTACAGGTACCGATGTTGCGATGGAAAGTGCAGGAGTGACGTTGGTGAAAGGTGACTTAACAGGTATCATCCGTGCTATAAAGCTAAGCCACGGTACGATGTCTAACATCCGTCAAAACCTTTTCTTTGCCTTTATTTACAATGCCATAGGTGTACCTATCGCTGCGGGTGTCTTATATCCAGTATTTGGCATCTTACTCTCCCCTATAATCGCAGCAGCTGCGATGAGTTTTTCCTCTGTTTCTGTGATAGCTAATTCCTTGCGGTTGAGGAATTTGGAGTTGTAAAAGGAAGCTTAAAAAAGAAGTATAATTCATAATTAAGCTAAATTAATATAATATATGAATTATACTTCTTATGGAGAGATGATTGAATATACTTGAACTTGGACAGCAGATTAAAAAACTTAGACAAGAGAAAAAGTGGTCACAGGATATGCTTGAACAGTATTCAGGTATTAGCAAACGTACGATAAGTAAAATAGAAAACGGGTTTATAGATGAAGTAGGTATTAAAAAGGTGGTGACAATTCTTGATTTGTTAGGTCAGGAACTCTCCTTGCGACCTAAAGGTAGACCTAGAACGTTAGAAGAGTTACAAGAGTAGAGGGAGCAAGATGAAAGTATTTGTTAATAGTGAGGAAGTAGGTCATCTGCATAGAGAAGAAAAATATGTCTTTAATTATAGTACAGATGCCAAAGGTATTATAAGCCTTACCATGCCTATTCGTAGTGAGAGTTGGACAAGTGAAACTTTGCATCCTATTTTTCAAATGAATATGCCCGAAGGGGCATTGCGTGAGGTGATTAAAAATCATTTTTCCAAAATAGAAAAAATGGACGATATGGGTTTTTTGAAGATTATTGGTCCTTATGTTTTGGGGCGTGTTAAATTTCAAGAGATTGCAATCTCTCAAAGTAATTTGAGTTTAGATGAGATACTTAACTCAGAAAAAGAGAATCTTTTTGAAGAACTTATGGAACGCTTTGCTATACGCTCAGGTGTTTCTGGTGTGCAACCTAAATTATTGCTCACTGCACAAAATAAAACGACGATGCATTTTGAACACTACATTGTAAAATCATGGCAGGCAGAGTACCCCCAACTGGCACTCAATGAATACTTTTGTATGCGTGCAATACAGCATGCTGGACTCGAGACACCTGAGTTTTACATTAATGATGATTTGTCTCTTTTTGTGATGAAACGTTTCGATATCATGGAAAATGGAAAATACTTAGGCTTTGAAGATATGTGTGTCCTGACAGGGCGAGGTACCGATGATAAATATGAAGGCTCTTATGAAGAGGTAATAAGGGTGATAAAGGATGTTGTTTCTCCCCCTCATAGAAAAAGAGCCATAAAATCATTGTTTACAGCACTTGTCATGAACCATTTTTTACGTAATGGTGATGGACATCTTAAAAACTATGGGGTGCTTTATGAAAATGATTATGAAGATGCCCGTTTGGCACCTATTTACGATGTGATAACAACGACATGCTACATAAAAAAAGATATTCCTGCACTGCGTATGAGTGATGCAAAACTATGGTGGAAACAAAAAACCTATAAAACATTTGCCAAACTTTCTTGTGGATTGACAGATAAGGAGTATGGTGAGGTTATACAGAAATGTCAAAATGCTATAGCCATAACTAAAAAAGAAATACAATCCTATACATGCAAAGACGAAAAGGTGAAAGATTTTTTGGTGCATCTTGGTAGTTGTTGGCGTGATGGGTTTGAGAGATAATACTTTATGTGCACATACTATACACATAAAAGCATTATGATAGTAGCAGAAAAATAGAGGAAAAAATATGAAAATACTACTCATGGAAGATGACCCCGTTTTAGGGGAGATAGTGGCAGATTATCTGCAAGGATTTTATGAAACAGATAGGGCATTTGACTCTGCTGAGGCGCAAGAATTCATTGATGAAAAGCGTTATGACTTGTTCATCTTTGACATTAATGTTCCAGGGAAGTCAGGTGTGGAACTACTGGAAGAGTTACGTTCTTTTAATGATACAACACCTGCTATTATCATCACAGCGTATGCCGATACAAAACACTTAAAAGAGAGCTTTGATGCGGGAGCACATGATTACATACGTAAGCCTTTTGAGCTAGAAGAGTTGAAGCTTCGCATTGAAAAGAGTAGGGTATTGTTTCATATAGAGCAGGATGTACCCATGCAGATTAGTGAAACGTTGACGTACTACCCTCGTAAACATCTTGTAAGTGATGGAAAAAAAGAGCAAGGGTTACGCCCAAAAGAAGCAAAGATTTTAGACTACTTCATCGCACATCCTCAAAGGCTCATTAGTCAAGAAGAGTTGGTGCAGAACATTTGGGGGTTTGATGAACTTCCAAGTGATGCAACCTTGCGTTCATACATTAGAAAGCTTAGAGAGGTGATAGGGAGTGAAAAGATAGTCACACAAAGAGGTTTAGGCTACCGATATGAATGATTTGGAAAAAAAATCCTTTTACTCTTTTCTCGGATTGTATATTATCTCTTCTCTTCTCTTTTTAGCAGGCATTGGCTACTGGTATTATACGGCACAAAAAAACGCCTTTCAAAATGAAACCTATTATAAATTACAGCATATTTCTGACGTGATAGCAGGCGATATCATCATGGCACACATGCAGGGGAAACCCTTACATGAGTCTAAAGTACCTGAGGGTATACATTTGGCGCTGATTGATACCGAGGGAAAGGTAGTCAAGGGTAGCTTGGTAGTACCAGAGCTTGACGAAAAAGATTTACTAAACAAAGATTTAATGAAAAAAGAGGGCTACTTTATGCAAAATGGTTATACCATTTTCATATCAGATGCTCCTAAAGACCACCTCAATATCGCGTATGTGGTGGCACAGTCCAATAGCCTGGGGAAAGAACTAACGTTACTACGTTCTCGTGTACTTAAGGTGTTGTTGTGGGCAGCATGTTTTGTGGTGCTCATAGCCTGGGTACTTTCAAAACTTTTCATGAAGCCTGTACATCAGCGTGTGGCACAGATAGAGCGTTTTATCAATGACATTACGCATGAACTAAACACTCCCATCACCTCTTTGTCAATGTCCACTAAACTGGCACTCAAACAAGGTGAGTGTACCTCTAAAATGTTGAACAACATTTCCATAAGTACCAAGCAACTCTATGACATTTACCGTTCTTTAACCTACCTCAATTTCTCAAATAAAAAAGAGATAGCCGAAGCCCTAGATATGAAAGAAACATTGGAAAAAAGTGTAGCGTACTATTGTGCCCTTGCAGAGATAAAACGTATCTCTTTTGACGTAAAACTTGAATCTACATTGTTTTCTATTCCTGAGGCACAAGCCACGTTACTTTTTGGTAATCTTATAGGCAATGCCATTAAGTACTCCTCCCCCAAATCTAAAATAGAGATTGTACTTAAAGACAATGTTTTGATAATAAAAGATGAAGGAATTGGTATAGAAGAGGCACAACAAAAGAAGATTTTTGACAAATTTAAACGGGGTACAGAGTATTCTGGTGGTTTTGGTGTGGGCTTGAGTATTGTGAAGAGTATTTGTGATGAGTATAATATACGCATAGTACTCAATTCAGTTTTCGGAGAATATACTGAATTTAGATTATATTTTTAAACCTATTTGATATCCTGTCTTACTATTGTTAAGTATTATTTCAGGCGTAGTTGCCTTTCTGATACGATAGACAAGTGAACGTAACGCTTGGAGTGACATGGGTCTTTCCCATAGTGTATCAAGTATCGCTTCAGCTTGAAGTGAACAATGTTTATTTTTGCAAAGTAAGGCGATGAGATTGAGTGCTTTGGATCCGAGGTAAACCTTTTTTGAATGGTGAAATAATGCATGTTTGTCTGTATGAAAACTATAATCTCCAATGAGCCTAACAATAGTTGACGGAAAGTTTTTTTTCGTGTTCAGTAAGAGGTCGTTAATATGCGATTGTGCTAGAGCGAGTGTAGCGAGTATCTCTTTGTCTCGGTAAGGTTTGAGTAAATATCCAAAAGCTTTAGAATCTACAGCAAAATCTATCATTTCTTTATCTGAATAGGCTGTAAGAAAAACAATTAAAATTTTGGGATTATATCTGCTTATTTCCAGTGCTGCATCACAACCTGATATATTATCTTCAAGCATTACATCCATGAGTATGACATCAGGGTTTTCTTGTTTTGCAATACGTATGGCATCTGCACCTGTTTCAACACTTTCAAGTACTTCATATCCTTCGAATTCAAGTAATTTTTTAAGATAATTTGCTGGAATTATCTCATCTTCCACGATAAGAATTTTCATTCAATGTCTCCTTGAAAAGTAATCTCATAGATAAGTCCCTCGTTATGTTGTATCGTTAAATCAGCTTTGAGTTGTTTCACTGACATTTTGATGAGTTTTTGACCAAACCCTTCATTTTCTTCTTGTATACCAATGCCATTATCTTGGTAGATAAACTTATAATAATATTCATGTTTTTGTAAACAAATATCTATCATACCTTTTTGATTTTTAAAAGCATATTTTATAGAATTCGTCATCAGTTCATTGACAATAATCCCAAATTGTATCATAGACTCAATATTGAGTTCCAATGGTATGATATCTAGGGTTATGTCAACGGCATCACTATAGGATTCTGTAATCAGAATATGTTTTGAAAGTTTGCTAATATAGGTTTTAAAGTTGATATGTTCTAAATCCTCACTTTGATAGAGTACCTCATGTACCATGGCAATAGACTCAATACGTAGTTTATTTTGGTTGATGAGTTTCTGCAATTCGTCAATATTACTTTCAAACTTTTCAAGTCCAAGTATAGAGGAAACAATATTAAGATTGTTTTTAACACGGTGATGTATTTCTCTGAGTAAAAAAGCTTTTTGTTGGTGTGCTTTTTGTAGCTCAATATATGACTTTTTGATAGATTGGTTATAGACTAAACTTAATCCCAAGATAAAGAAAAAAAGTAAAAAGAAGGCACTTAAAAAGTCAACGTCATTGAGGTAATGGTATTGTGATTTGTGTAAAAACCCATAGAGCATTACAATAAAAAACAGGGCTAAAAAAAGAGAACCATGATAGAGAAAGTCTTTATATTCTAGTAGTATTGACGCAGTAAGAGGTACAAGGAGTATGAGTAAAATATGTAAACTATATTGAAAATAGATAATAAAAGCAAAGATAACAAATGTTGCAAGCCAAAAGAGAGAAATGATGGTGAGTGAAAAATGCCGTTTTTTTTCATAGTGGCGTATAATAAAATACCCTATAAAAAGTGCTATAGCATCTATAATACTCACCATATATTCATGTGTATAAATACGTATAAATGCAGATAAAAGGGCTCCTGTAATAAAAATAATGAGAACACCATAGAGGTATTGTTCTTTATCAGAAGTATAATCTTTTTTATTAAGCATTAGTATCCTTGCGCGTGATTTTTATTATACCATAATGAAACAGAACACTTACGTCATTATTTTTTCTTATAATATAAACAAGATGAATTCGAATTTCAAGCGAATTCACCCAACTGAAAAAAAAGGATAAAAAATGAAAACAATCATACAAACGCTCATACTCACACTAAGTTTCGTCTTGTTTACCGCTTGTGGAGGAAGTGGTAATACTACGACAAATACAGGAACATCAACAACCACTACTATTACCTATAATGGTACGACTTATGGCTTTGTCACATCTCCCTATACAGGCAAAGTATGGCTAGACAGAAACCTAGGTGCTGCACGGGTATGTACCAGCTTCAATGATACAGCCTGTTATGGTGACTATTATCAGTGGGGGAGAAACTTTGATGGACATCAAGATAGTCTATCAGCCACGACAACGACACTTGCCACTAATGTCAATAGTGCAGGTAGCAGTTTTATACTTTCGGGATTTCCATTCGATTGGGCATCCGTAGATGCTAATGGGTCTATACGCTCAGCAAACTGGTCTAAAACAGATGGCTCTTCTGTCTGTCCTGTAGGATTTAGGGTACCAACCATTACAGAACTAAACGCAGAAACTATAAACAATGGTGTAACCGATAATGCCACTGCCTTTGCAAACTTCCTGAAACTGCCCTCTGCTGGTTACCGCGTCGGCTCAGCTCCCTTGTCCAATCAGGGTTCGTGGGGCTATGTGTGGGCTAGTTCGGCCAGTGGTTCTTCTTCGCGCCGCGTCAACTTCGACAGTGGCACTGCGTACGCGTACTACGACGCACGTGTCAATGGCTTATCTGTACGTTGTTTGAAGAATTAAGATTTAGTACTTGCAAGCTTCAGCTCTCTTGAAATTTTTTTGAAGTGATATGTCCTAAATTATCACTTTAATAGAGTACTTCCTCTCGTGACGACGTTTAACGTCGTCACGAGAGGAAACAGAACACTTACGTCATTATTTTTTCTTATAATATAAACAAGATGAATTCGAATTTCAAGCGAATTCACCCAACTGAAAAAAAAGGATAAAAAATGAAAACAATCATACAAACGCTCATACTAACACTAAGTCTCGTCTTGTTTACCGCTTGTAGTGGTAGAGGTAATACTACGACAAATACAGGAGCAACCACAACCACTACTATTACCTATAATGGTACGACTTATGGTTTTGTCACATCTCCCTATACAGGCAAAGTATGGCTAGACAGAAACCTAGGTGCTGCACGGGTATGTACCAGCTTCAATGATACAGCCTGTTATGGTGACTATTATCAGTGGGGGAGAAATGCTGATGGGCATGAGAACTCTATAAGTGGTACTGTAGGTGTACAGGCTACAGATGTAAACAATACGGGCAACACCTTTTTTGTCATAGGGTTTAGTGATTGGGCATCAGTAGATGTTAATGGAAGCCAACGCTCTGCAAATTGGTCTAAAACTGATGGATCTTCTGTCTGTCCTATAGGGTTTAGAGTGCCGACACTTTTTGAGTTAAAAGCAGAAACGTTAGATCAGAATGTAACCAATAGTGCCACAGCCTTTGCAAATTTTCTTAAACTTCCGTCTGCTGGATACCGAAGCTACATCGATGGCTCTATGGGTAATTTAGATTTGGCGGGATTTTTGTGGGGTAGTCCAGGTGTTGGTGTGACCTCTTTCGCATTTGTTGGTGCAGGGTGGGGCAGTGGATCTAGTGGAAATGGCTTATCTGTACGTTGTTTGAAGAATTAAGATTTAGTACTTGAAAGCTTTATCTCTCTTGAAATTTTTTTGAAGTGACATTGGAATCTAAAGTCGGTCATGGGACAACTTTTAGGTTGAGATTTGGTCACCTCTAATAAAAATAGGGTAACATTGTACTAACAAAAGTATTTTATAATACCAAACAATAAGGAGTAAACGATGATGATTAAATATTTTTTAATCGTACTGACTACTTTCCTTATGTTTGGTACTAGTGCTTACGCACAAACAAATACGGGAAAAGAAGAGACTATAAAAGCGCTTGTAGAAAAAGTAAAACAAGCTCCCCCCTCGCAAAAGAGGGTTCTTATGAACCAGTTAAAGGTTAAACTGCGTTCTATGAGTAAAGAAAATAGACAACAAGTCATGATGGACTTGCGACATGCCTTTAACGCAGAACGTCGTATACAAGGTGTAAAAGGGATGACAACATCCATGCAGCAAAGTTCTGCATCGATGATGGATGCGTCTAAAAACATGAAAGATGCCATGAACCAAGGCATGATGAATAGAAACAATATGTCTGGGGGCGGAATGCCCGGAGGTGGCATGCCAGGTGGTGGTATGAACCCAAGTCCAAATATGGCTAAAGGACACTAGTTAATGACCTTGCGTATGCTGATTGTACTGTGTTTTATGGTAGTTACCATGGGGCATGCATACGTATATAGTGATTACGACATAGATGGGGTGGAGGACAGTAAAGATGCCTGCCCCAATACCCCTTTCGACCTCACAGTCGATGAATATGGTTGTGCAGAAGGAAGCAAAGCAAAAGGCACATGGACATTACTTACAGGTACCATTACCGGTATCGATAAAGATGCAGATACACTTACAAACTTTTTACTTTATGTAAATTATCGTTATAAAAGTTGGGATTTCTCAGCCTCTACGTTTAATGATATCCAAAATACTACGACACAGCTACCAAACACGCTATATCTTACAACTGGGTACCGATTTAAGCCCGTAGAAAATATACAGATGAAAGTGTCTGTAGGAACAAAACAGTCAGATGTGCAAGATGACTATTATCTTTCGACAAATGTAGATTATGCTTTAGATGAAGATAAAAATCTTTTTCTTTACTACGGCTATACGGTTGCACAAGACAGTAGTACACAAAAATATGATAACTTTCATACACTGTCTTTGGGTGTGGGGTCTGCGTTGACTGACTATTGGTACAGTGCTGTTTCTTATGACTACTCTGGTGCAACCTTACGCAATACAGATGACTATAAGGTATTAAGCTGGGTCAATACATTTGCATTGACACCCAAATATTATTTTGTTACCAACTATAGTTATGGACTCAATACAGCAACAACAGACCATACTATCAGTGTACAGTTTGGTGTGAAGTTTGACTAAGCTTTTACTTCTTGAAGATGACCCAAATCTATCTAAAACACTTGTAAAGTACTTAAGCAAGCATGGTTATGATGTTGACTGGGCAAAACATGGAGAAGAAGCGTTGGACTTTGCATATGAGCATAGTTATGCACTCTATCTATTTGATATTAATGTACCTCTTTTAAATGGGGTTGATTTACTGGCATCTTTACGTGAAGCAGAAGATTTTACACCTACTATCATCATCTCGGCGCAAATAGACATCGATTCGGTAACAAAAGGGTTTGTCGCTGGGGCAGATGACTATGTCAAAAAGCCTTTTGACCCAGAAGAGTTACTGGTACGTATCAAAGCAAAAACAGCGGTGCTTAAAGATACGCTTACGCTTAGAGATTATGCTCTTGACAGACATACGCAAACGTTGAGCTATAAGGGAGAACCACTCTATATGGGAGAGGTTCAAAAAAATATATTTATGCAACTGCTTGTAAACTATCCAAATCCTGTGATAAAAGACGTGTTATTGGATTGTTTGGAAAAACCCACAGATTTGGCGCTACGTGTCAATATGGCAAAGCTCAAGAAAAATATTAAGCTCGATATCTCATCCGTTCGAGGAGTAGGTTATAAAATTATCTGAAAAAGAGTCACTGTTTAAAAGTTTTTTACTTTTTCTTGTGATGATAGAACTTTTTTTAATGTTTATTTTCTATCATTACTATAAGATAGAAGAGGAACATATTCATGACAATATCTTTTTGGAAATGAAAAACTATAGTCTTTCGTTTGATGATGACCGTTTTGATATCGATATCATACCTAGAAAAAATCAAGCGTTGTATGAGCTAAATCAAGATGATACGAGTCTATACATTTTGGTGCCGTTTCAAGATTCTAAGGAAGATTTATTAAAGATATTTTATCCTAAAAAGCACTATAGTGTCTTGCTCAGCGCCTTACAAAAAAACCTCTCTATACAGTTTACTCTACTCTCACTCATTGCGATGATTTTAGCGATATCTGCTGCATTTTACACATTAAAACCCATACGTTCAGCATTGCGCTTACTTGAAGATTTTATAAAAGATATCATACATGACCTCAATACCCCATTGACGTCTATACTTATAAACCTTAAAATGATAGACACACAAAATGAAGAGATAGAAAGTATCTCACGTTCGGCTAAAAACATAGCGATGTTACATCAAAATCTTGACAGTTACCTACGAGAAAACACGATACATTCTGATACCTTCGTACTCAAAGCATTGATGGAAGAGCAGGTCGCATTTTTTGCACCATTGTATGACTATCTTACTTGGGAAGTAGACTTAGATACACGTACAGTAGTAACCGATAAAAATGCCTTTACTCGCATCATTTACAACCTTTTGAGTAATGCTTGTAAATACAATACCTCTAATGGGAAACTTTCCATCTATATAAAGCAGAACACTTTGGTGATAGAAAATGATAGTTATGGCATTGCCCAACCGCATAAGGTCTTTGAACGTTTTTATAAAGAGAGTGAAAGAGGGTTAGGGATAGGTTTGCACATCGTTGAGAAGTTATGCGAGGAACTTTCTTTGACTAAAACATTCGAGATAGAGGGTACTTTGGTACGTGTATCACTTGATTTGGAAGAGTTAACATCGAGTTAACAAAACCTTTTTATAATGTTGCTTAACATTTATTTATAAAAAGGGGAATAAGATGAAAAAACTATCGTATAAAATGATTTCTGTCTCACTTTTAGCTTCTGCTGTATTAGTAGGATGTGGGGGAGGTGGTGCAGATGCTATAGCTGCACAAAGCCTTTCTGGTTCAGCAGTAAAAGGACCCATCAGTGATGCCAATATCACACTTTGGGATGCGAATCGTACACTTATAGCATCGACACTCTCAACAGGTGGTACATTTTCTTTTCCTACTATGGCTTTAGACAGTGATTACTATGTATTAGAAAGTAAGGGTGGTTGGTATACAGATGAAGCTACCAAAGCCAATGTTACTATGACCGACGCTCAAGGACTTAGCACATTGGTAAGTAAAGCTGAACTTCAATCTATGTTTAGTACAGGCACATATGCAGCACTTACACCTGAGACTACTATCTATACACAACTTGTAGAAAATTTGTTAGATGACAATGTAACACTTTCTGATGTACAAACACAGGTGAAAGACCTTATCACTAAAGTAATGATTGAGGGTACTTCTCCACTGTCTGTTTTACCCGGAGATGCATTTTTAATGCAGGGTGATTTGACAAGCCCCTTCCCTAAAAACCAGACAGAAGCTTTTGCGAGAAACCGTTCTATTTCTATGTCTTATATGACACGTGATTTAGGTTTGGCTGCGGAGCGTGTCTTTGACCTCATTACTGCAATTGTAGAAGATTTGAAAGATGGCACTTCTGATGGTATTTCTATTGATGCGCAACTTGATCTGAATGTGACAGAAGAGTTTGGACTCGCACGTGCAAAACTTTTTCAAGATACAACAACGAAATTACGTAATGGAGAGTTGTCTGATGCACAAAAAGAAGAGCTAAGACTTATGGGTTTTGATGTCGATGCCTTTGCTGGAAGTTTAGCAGACGACCAAGCAATTTTGGACGCAGAAGTAGCAACATACCTAGCTTCAGATACATTACCAACATTACATGTGTTAGATACCCTTATAGATGAAGATGGCAACAACACTGATGGATAAGCAACCTATACACTGACTGCAAGTAAAGATGTGAATGTCACCATAGAAACCCCAGATGGTTCATGGATAACCCCAATGTGGAGATACAATAACAATGCCTTACCTGTGATTATCAGAACAGATAGAGGGAATGCTATGACTTTAAATCTTGACAATCAACTAGACTCTAACTCAACCATACACTGGCATGGATTTAAAATACCAGCAGCGATGGATGGTGGACCAGATACGCCAGTTGCAGCCAATGGTACAAAAGCATATACGTTCACTATGGATCAGCCAGCAGCACCATTATGGTTCCACCCACATCCAGATATGGAGACGGGAAAACAAGTATATATGGGACTAGCGGGTGTGTATCTACTTGAAGATAACATCACAAAAACACTAGAAGCCAATAATGCATTGCCTTCAGGAGACAAAGACACAGTACTTCTTGTCCAAGACAGAAGATTTGATGGTAATGCTACAGATGCAGTAAGAAACCTAAAATACATGGATATGGACATGGATATGGATGGTATGTTGGGTGATACCATTTTGGTAAATGGTTCAGTTGTTCCAAAACAAAATGTAAGCAATACCCTACACCGTTATAGACTTTACAATGTTTCAAATGCAAGAAACTATAAATTTGCCTTGAGTGATGGTAGTGCATTTAAAGTTATTGGAACAGATGGTGGACTTTTAGATGAGCCAACAGACGTTACAAGTGTTACTTTGGGTGCAGCAGAGCGTGTTGAAATAGTCATTGACTTTTCAAACTATGCAGTAGGTAGTAAAGTTATGCTTGTAAGTCAGCCATTTAATGGTGACATGATGGGTATGATGGGCGGCATGAATGGTATGAACGGCATGGGTAATATGGGGAACATGAATGGAAACATGGGCAACATGAACAATGGTATGAGTGCAGGGTCAATGGCAGGTATGGCAGCCAATGGCGCAGGACTAAGCATCATGCGTTTTGATATCAATGCCACTGAAACCGAAACTGTGACACTCTATACAGCTCTACCTGCAAATGCAGAGATAAAAACAAGACATACTTCAATAGATGTGACCAACGCAACAGAACGTCAATTTCTTATGACTATGGGTGGCATGGGCAATATGCAAGATGCCAATATGTCACAAATGAGTTTTGTGATTAACGGTAAAACATTTGATCCAACACGTGTAGATGAGTTCATCGATGCAGGGGCAACAGAAATTTGGAACATTAGAAACATGTCACCAATGGCTCACCCTTTCCATGCACATGCAATTCAGTATCAAATCCTTTCTCGCAATGGTGTAGCTGCAACGGGAATAGACCTTGGGTGGAAAGATACATTCTTGGTACAACCAGGAGAAACAGTCAAAGTTATAGGTAAATTTGAAGCTATAAATACAGGTGACTACATGTACCACTGTCACATCTTAGAGCATGAAGATGCAGGTATGATGGGTTACTTCAGAGTGGGTGCTACAGGAGTATTGGGAGCGCAATAGTAACAACAGATGAAGAAGTGTTAACTACACTTCTCATCGATATAATTTTGTATAAACTTACGTACATCTGCATAGACAAAAGAGTCTTTGTATCCTTCTATCTTTCCTCCACTTGCATTGACATGTCCACCACCATTTCCGATATGTGCTGCCATGGCTGAGACGTCTAGTTTGTTGTTAGAGCGTAAAGAGAAGTTTCCTCTAAAATTTACATCCATGTAGAAAGCGTAGTCTTCGTTGGCTACCATAGAGGCGTTTCCTATGATGGAGGCATTACCTACATTGTAGCCCAAGATACCCTTATGACCTTTATATTCTATAGTTAGACGTTGTTTATCTGTAGTGAGTAAGTCCGTGACATAAGTCGCAACCAAGTTGTCTTTTGTGTCATTCTTTTCTTGTTTGAAAAAGGCTTTTTTAGTCTGGTGTAAAGCATCATCAAGTTTGATAGGTGCATCTTCTTCATCGACCAAATTTTTAGCCGCATCTATCATAGAGAGTTTAAATGCTCTGTCTTGTGCAGGGAAGAGTATACGTCCTATCTCTCTTGCTCCAGATATCATGCCTAACATGACTTTACCATACTCAAAGAGTTCGTCATCACTCACCCAAATGTCTATGGCATTGATGGCTTTGACGATACGTGCGAAACTATGCTCTTTATCAAAACCATAATGTGTTTGTAGCCAGTCATAGGTGATGAGTGTGGCACAACGGGTTGTGTCAAGTTTGTACCATGCAAAACGCTCTGCGGCAGAGGCTCCAGTGGCATGGTGGTCAAGAAGTTGAAGCTTTGCACCGATGCGTATGGCTTCTTTTTCTATCCAGTTTCCCTCTTTTGTCGTGAGGTTGAGGTCTGTGATAAGTATGAGTGACTCTATCGCATCACCATGTATAAACTTATCTTGTTCTATTTTCTTGACTATCTCACCCAAACGAGCAGGGACTTCTGGTCCATAGTTGGCATTATAGCAGTCTATAGTGTCAAAGCATTGTTGTGAAAGATATTGGCATCCATAGCCATCGAGGTCTATGTGTGAGAGGTGGTAAACGTGTTGTTTCATGAAAAAAACCTTATTGAAATTAAATATTGGGTGTATTATAGCGTAGGGTCGATATTATCGACCATTGCTTAGGAAATGAAGAGGATTAAAGTATATCGCTAAGCATCAAACCATTAAGAAAGTCATCTATCTTGGTTTGAAAGTTCGCTAAAAAAGGTGAAATGGCACAGGTACCAATAGTGCCATTTGGACAGGTTTCAGAGTAAGAGGTACAGTCAAACACAGTAGGAGACTTGCCTTCTGCTGCAAAGATAATATCATTTACCGATATTTCACTTACATCTTTAGCCAATATAAATCCACCATGTGCACCTTTACGTGACTCTAAAATACCCTGTTTCGCTAAACTTTGTAAAATCTTAGCTAAAAAACTTTTAGGAATGGAGAGTTCATTGGCTAACTGTTCTGCACCAAGAGGGGCATCAGCCTTACGTAATACATCTAAAGAGAGGAGCGCATATTCACTCGCACGTGTTAATAACATTATAGTGAGCCTTCATTTCAATTAGGAGTATTTTACTCTAATATAGATTAAGTAGGCATTATACTGCTCATATAAGGCACAGATAAGCTTAATCCACTATAATTGCGAACTCATTTTGAGAATTAAATACCAATCAGGAGGTCATTATGGCTTTAGATCAGGCGAAAAAAGCAGAAATTATTGCTAAGTACGCAAGAGGCGAAAACGATACAGGTTCTACAGAAATACAAGTTGCTCTTTTAACAGAAAGAATTACTTATCTTACAGATCACCTTAAAACAAACAAAAAAGATCACTCTTCAAGACTAGGACTACTTAAATTAGTTGGTCAAAGAAGAAGACTTATGAGATACTTGAAAAAAGTAAGTCTTACTAGATGGAATATCATCAAAACAGATATGGGTATCAGAAACTAATTTCTCATTCCGTATACATGATGTTGTCTCTAGGCAACATCTTTTAAATTCCCCTTTATTTTTATTCCCCCTTTTTTTCTTATTATTTAATAGTACGCATCCGTAGGTTCGATAAAATCGAACACAGTGTCTCCTATGCTTTTTTGTTTGATTTTATCGAACCTACATCGTATTTACTTAGTGGGGTAATAAGTTAGCATTTTTCATTTAAAATTATAGTTTAGTCAATTTGACTCAACTATGACTTGACAAACATACACTCAATGTTGTATAATACTCCCAAGCATTAGAAAATAAATGCAATATTTAGTACAAAAGGAGGTCTGATAATGAGTCAGGAAGAAGAAAATCTTGAAGCATCTGCACAGGCTGAAGAGCAAGTTGAAGCAGAAGTCACAGAAGAAGAGACAACCCAAGTTGACCCTTTAGAAGTTGCACTTGCCCAAGCTGCAGAGTATAAAGATAAGTATTTAAGAGCGCATGCAGACTTTGAAAACTCTAAACGCCGTTTAGAGAAAGACAAGATGAATGCAGTCTCTTATGCAAATGAGAGTTTTGCTAAAGATATTTTAGCAGTGATAGATTCATTTGAAAATGCTTTAGCCTCGATAGAGGGTGCGGATGAAGAGAATTCTTCAGAAGTATTGAAGCAGATGAAAGAGGGTGTAAACCTTACCTATGAACAACTTAAAAAGATATTGGAGAAAAACCATATCAAAGAGGTAGTTTGTGAAGGTGAGTTTGACCCAGAAGTGCATCAAGCTATTATGCAAGTCGAAAGCGACGCGCATGAAGTAGGTGATGTGGTTCAAGTAATGCAAAAAGGCTACACCATTAAGGACAGAATTTTACGTCCAGCAATGGTGAGTACCTGTAAATAGTCCTAGTTCACGTCATCTTTGAATGAGTAGGCTTAGTTACTTACTTATAGTAAGCGCCTTCGCTACAACATTCAAATCTAACGCAAACTAGAACAATTAAGAAATATAAATTTTAAAAGGATAATAATATGGCAAAAGTATTAGGAATAGATTTAGGAACAACAAACTCTGCGATGGCAGTGTTTGAAAATGGCGAAGCGAAGATTATTGCAAACAAAGAGGGTAAAAATACAACTCCTTCTATCGTTGCATTTACAGATAAAGGCGAGATTTTAGTGGGTGAGTCTGCTAAAAGACAAGCGATTACAAACCCAGAGAAGACTATCTACTCTATCAAGAGAATTATGGGTCTTATGATGAATGAAGACAAGGCTAAAGAAGCACAATCTAAGCTCCCTTACCACGTAGTAGACCGTTCTGGTGCATGTGCTGTTGAGATTGCTGGTAAAACATATACACCTCAAGAGATTTCTGCAAAAGTGCTCATCAAGATGAAAGAAGATGCAGAGGCTTACCTTGGTGAGACTATCACAGATGCAGTAGTCACTGTACCTGCATACTTCAATGATGCACAAAGAAAAGCAACAAAAGAAGCAGGAACTATCGCAGGGCTTAATGTACTTCGTATTATCAACGAGCCAACATCGGCTGCACTTGCTTATGGTCTTGACAAAAAAGAGTCTGAGCAAATCGTAGTTTACGATTTAGGTGGTGGTACATTTGACGTTACTGCACTAGAGACTGGTGATGGTGTTGTTGAAGTTATGGCTACAGGTGGGGACGCGTTCCTTGGTGGTGATGACTTTGATAATAAAATCATTGACTATGTAGCAGAAGAATTTAAAAATGAAACTGGTATAGATGTTAAAGCAGACGTTATGGCACTTCAACGTGTTAAAGATGCAGCAGAGACAGCAAAAAAAGAGCTTTCAAGTTCTACTGAAACAGAGATAAACCTACCGTTTATCACAGCAGATGCATCTGGACCGAAACACTTAGTGACTAAAATCACTCGTGCTAAGTTCGAATCACTTATCGGTGATTTGATAGCATCAACTATTAAAACAGTTGAGGGTGTACTTAAAGATGCAGGACTTAGCACTTCAGAGATAAACGAAGTTGTCATGGTTGGTGGATCAACACGTGTGCCATTGGTACAAGAAGAGATGAAAAAATTCTTTGGTAAAGAGCTTAACAAATCTGTAAACCCAGACGAAGTGGTTGCACTTGGTGCGGCTATCCAAGGTGGTGTACTTGCAGGTGATGTGAAAGATGTACTTCTTCTTGATGTTACGCCATTGAGTCTTGGTATCGAGACCTTAGGTGGGGTAACGACTAAAGTCATCGAAAAAGGAACAACTATACCTGCTAAGAAGTCACAAGTGTTCTCAACAGCAGAAGACAACCAACCAGCCGTAAGTATACATGTACTTCAAGGTGAAAGAGAGTTCTCTAAAGACAACAAGTCACTCGGTATGTTCGAGCTTAGAGACATTCCAGCAGCACCACGTGGCGTGCCACAGATAGAGGTAACCTTTGACATTGATGCCAACGGTATCTTGACAGTATCAGCATCAGACAAAGGTACAGGTAAATCTCAAGAGATTAAAATCACTGGTTCGAGCGGACTTTCTGATGAAGAGATAGAAAAAATGGTACAAGATGCTGAAGCAAACAAAGCAGAAGACGAAAAAAGAAAAGAAGTCGTTGAAGCTAGAAACCAAGCGGATGCACTTGTACACCAAACGAAAAAGTCGTTAGAAGACTTAGGTGAAAACTTTGACGAGACAGAAAAAGCAGCTATCGAAGCAGCGATTACTGACTTGGAAGAGACACTTAAAGATGATTCTGCAACAAAAGAGCAGATAGAAGAAAAAGTAAAAGCCTTGACTGAAAAGTCACACAAACTAGCTGAAGCAATGTACGCCAAAGAACAAGGTAGTGCAAACCCAGAAGCAAAAAAAGCAGACGATGACGACGTTATCGATGCAGAAGTAGAGTAAGTTTATTCTGCTTTATTTTAAAGTCTCCCTTGCATGAAGGGGAGACTAACTTCCTTCACATAAAACTCCTCCATTAATCACATTTAAGCTATAATATTTCTACTAACTTTTAAGGATAACTCTATGCAAATTAAACAGTGTAACACACTTAATGAAGCAAGAACAGAAATTGATAAAGTAGATGAAGAGATAATAAAACTTATTGCTAAGCGTAATGACTATATCAAGCAAATAGCCCATTTTAAAACAAGTATAGAGGAAGTAAAAGCAGAAGATAGAATATTTGATGTTATTTCCAAAGCAAGACAACAGGCTATAGAACTAGACCTCTCTCCAAACCTCATAAATGACCTTTATGTCAGAATGATAGATGGTATGGTAGAGAGTGAGATATCAGAATTCAGGAACGCAAAAGGACTCTAATTAACTTCTAAATTTCTTTTCTTTCTCCTTTGTGTACTCCCTTACACAGAGAGTATGTTACTATATCATCTATATAACACGTGTAAAGGTAAATTTATGAAAATATTGTTGTTGGAAGATGATGTCATTTTGCAGGAGATTATAGAAGAATTTCTTGTGGAACAAGGCTATGGAGTGGAAAGCTATTTTGATGGAGAAAAAGCTTTAGATGCCATAGGTTCAGGCTCTTACGATATGCTACTTCTTGATGTCAATGTACCAAATATAGATGGCTTTGAAATACTCTCGTACCTAAGAGAGATAGGCAATACTACACCGGCTATTTATATTACTTCCCTCGCGGGCATTGATGACCTTAAAAAAGGGTTTGACCTTGGTGCTGACGATTACTTACGTAAACCTTTTGAACTGGAAGAACTTAACGCTCGTATAGAACACATCGTAAGACTCTATAGACTTCAAGAAGAGATAGAATTTGATGGTATGAAATTCATCCCTAAAGCCCATCAGGTTTTCATGGGAGACAAAGTGATAGAAATGCGTCAAAAAGAAGCACAGGTTTTAGAGTATTTTATCCGCAATGCAGGAAAAATTATCTCTTGTGATGAGTTTATAGAAAATGTATGGGATGATGAGCATGTACCTACCCACGCAACTATTCGTACTTACATCAAAAATCTACGTAAAATGTTTGAAAAAGAGTATTTTGACAATATAAAAGGAGAAGGTTATCGTTTTAACGTCGTATGAAAGAAGCTCTCTTTTTAGGTTTCTCGCAGTTTATTTAGCATCGGTATTTGTCTTACTTTCTATCATTGGGTATCTGTTTTTTGAAAATAATCGTGCTTCAATGAAGTCTGCGATGAAGTTCGAGATGATGTACCAAGCACGTATGCTCACCTCAAAGATAGCAATGAAAGCGATGAAAAATGCAGAAAAAGACCAGAAAGTCTTTAATAAAAATGCATTCTTGAAAAACTTAAAGCACTGTCGTTTTGCTGCGGGTTACTATGATGCAGATAAAAAACCTTTATATACAGAGATAGGTAAAGTCGCTAGGTTTGATACAGATTTTTTTGTAAAAAACATGAAGTGTTATACTGTAACAGAAGATCCAAAGTCTCATCTAGGTGTACGATATATCGTACTTAAAGAGAGTGATTTGGCACAATCTTTAGCTGCTTTACGCATAAAAATCATAGGCTATTTGGTCTTTTCATTTATACTTATGGGTATCGTTGGGTATTTTTTAGGGCGACTGTTTCTTCAGCCTGTACGGGAACAAATAGAGTCTTTGGACAAGTTTATATCCGATACTACACATGAACTCAATACTCCCATATCTGCGATACTTATGACGATACAGTCTCTTAAAGACGTAGAGCCTAAAAAAATGAAACGTCTTGAAGCTTCTGCCAAGCGACTGAGTACTATGTATGGGTCTTTAACCTATAGACTTGAAGGAGGCATTGAACCTTCTGAAGATTTGTGTTTGGCGAAGATTGTTGAAGAACGTGTTGAGTTTATCAAAGAGCTGATAGAATCTAAACGCTTGAACATTGAACTGGATTTGGATGCTACGAAAATTACTATGCCTAAGCGATCTGTATATAGACTTATAGACAATCTTATCTCCAATGCTATTAAGTACTCTGATGTGGGTGACACCATTACAGTGACGCTTAAAAATAATGTACTCAAAGTAAAAGATACAGGGATTGGGATAGATGAGAAGATGCAGGAAGATATCTTTAGACGTTACTACCGTGCAAACGATGAACGTGGTGGTTTTGGTATAGGGTTAAACATTGTCTTATCTATATGTAAACGCTATAAAATAAAGTTGGGACTTGACTCAGAAAAAGGAAAAGGGAGTACTTTTAAACTCACTTTTCCTAAAATAAAGAGATAGTTTTACTCAACACTGTCCATAAGAATTTCGATAATATCTGTCATGGTGAGTATGCCTAGAAGTTCATTGTTGTCCACAACGAGTAGACGTTTGATACTGGAGTTTACCATCATCTTTGCAGCATACTTTACATTGAGTTGTGAAGAGACAGAAAGCGCAGGGATGGCTGCAATGTCATAGACATTGAGTAGATCTATATCCCCATCTTCTGCAACGATACTTTGTAAGATATTTTTAAAAGTCACCAGTCCATAAGCACCATCTTCTTGTGCTTTATTTACAATAATCGAACGTACGGAATGTGTACGCATAAGTTTCATAACCTCTCTTACTGTGGCAATTGGATTTACTGAAATGAGTTTTTCTTTTGGAGTCATTACGTCTTTTACAAGCATTTTATTTCCTTTATAGTGTACATTTAATATCGTCTTCAAACTTATGAAGCTCTTTGGTATCTAGTCCTGCAACGTGGCTTAGAGGGAAGGTAAAAGCAAAACCAGCATTTTCAGGGTTGTCTATGTCAAACTCTTCACGAAGTGCCTTCATGACTTTCATCGAGAGTTTACGTGGCAAGATAAACATAAGTGCAGAGACATTCTCTTCCAGGGTTAACCCAAAAAAGACTTTCTTCTCTTCAAGTCCGATGCTCTTACCATGCAAAATGGTGACTGATCCTGCGCCGTGTCCTTTGGCAACCTCTATGGCTGCTTCTTCATCTTTGTCTTGTATGACAGCGATGAGTGCGGTAAATTTCATGATACTTCTCCTTCAAGTTGGGATTCTTTTTTCTTTCTATAGTATTCTGCATGTATGCCATACCCCATCACTGTAAGCATGGGAAAAAGCGAGGCAAAAGCGATGAGACCAAAACCATCAATGAGTGGATTTCGTCCTTCAATGTTTTCTGCAAGTCCAAGACCTAACGCTGCTACAAGAGGCACCGTCACCGTAGACGTTGTAACACCTCCAGAGTCATAGGCGATAGGCACAATGTACTTGGGTGCAAAATAGGTAAAAAGTATAACCAAAATATAGCCCCCGATAATATAATAGTGTATAGGGTCACCCGATACCAGTCTATAGGCACCTAAGGCAATACCCACAGCCACACCAAGTGCTACTACCATTCTAAGTACATTTTGTTTAATATTCCCTTCACTTATCTCTTCTGCTTTAATAGCGATGGCAAGCAGAGCTGGTTCAGCCATAGTGGTGGAAAAACCTATGAGAAAAGCAAAAAGATAGATAAGTAGGTTATTCCCCATACCTGTTAGTTGTAAGGCGATGGTTTCTCCTATGGGGAAAAGACCCATTTCAAGCCCTACAATGAAAGCATACAGACCAAGTATCACCATGATGATACCCGTGATAATTTTATGTAAGTGCGCTACAGGCTTTTTGATAATGATATATTGGAAAAAGAAGATAACCACTAAAATAGGTGTAACATCTTTAATAGTACCTACCAAAGCCATAAAGGTATCGTAAGCAGAAAATGCATAGGCATTTGCAACAACTTTGTCTCCTTCTGTGACTACAGCAAGGGCAGTTTGTATCGTAGGTGCATCCATGAAATTATAGACGATGATGCCATAGACCTGCACAAATATCATAGGTGTCAGTGAAGCAAAAGCAATGAGCCCAAAACCATCTATGGCAGGGTTACGCCCTTTAATGCTTGACGCCAGACCGATACCCAAAGCGGCTACAAGAGGTACCGTAACCGTAGAGGTTGTTACTCCACCACTGTCATAAGCAAGCCCGATAATCTCTTTGGGGGCAAAAAAGGTGACAAGAACCACTAAAATATATCCACTGATGATGTAATAGGCGATAGGATGCCCAAGTAAAATACGCAGTGTTCCTAAAGCAATGGCAAATCCGACGGAGAGTGCTACGGTCATACGCAGCCAAAAAGCATCGATGAGACCATGCGAGATAAGCGCTGCTTTGTCTGCAATGGCTATGAGGGCGGGTTCAGCAACAGTGGTAGAAAAACCTATGGTAAAAGCAAAGAGTAAAAGCCAAAAGACTGAGCCTTTTTTTGCAAAGTCAACAGCGAGTCCTTCTCCAATAGGAAAGATACCCAGTTCCAAACCACGTATAAAGAGTGCAAGTCCCACTGCCACAATGACAAGCCCTATAACAATAGAGCTTAGGTTTGCAGGCATAGCTTGGATGATGGCACCTTGAAACAGGGCAACAACAATAATGATGGGAAGCAGGTCTTTAAAAGCGTTTTTTAAATCCCCTGCAA
>Ga0256829_1000338_pt1 | contig 50642 bp, 52 predicted proteins | sample 131447metaG_FD_185979 | JGI IMG/M metagenome (GOLD analysis project Ga0256829, IMG submission 185979) | Hydrothermal vent microbial communities from Lau Basin, Pacific Ocean - 131-447 | ecosystem: Environmental > Aquatic > Marine > Hydrothermal vents | place: Pacific Ocean: Lau Basin | collected...
TCCTCCACTTACAGGTTTCAAAAAGGCGCGTGTTACTGCGCTTTATCCTTTTGAAATCTGACGTTTCGGCGCATCTTGGGCAGGGGATGAAACATCTCACTCATATATACCTCTGCCTCTTGCAGGTACTGGGTGAAAAAACTAAAAAGAGACTTTCTGAGGAAGCTCTATTTATCCAACCGTCCTTTCATCCATGCAGGACTTCTGCGGCAATCCAATATGGCACACACAACCAAGATCACGTTCTTCAATCGTATAGTAAATTGCAAAAGGAAAACGTTTGGATAACATTTTATAATACTTATCAAGGTATTTGGAATGAATGCCATGGTAAATCATAAGTGAATCAATATCCGAAAATAGGGAGTCTCGGAAATAAGCCCCCAAACCTTGTGCTTGCGCCTCATAAAAATGATACCCATTAACCAAATCAGCATTGGCTGGTGCAAGCAGCTTAATATTCATTGTGTTTGCTTCAAAATATCCTGTTTGGCTTCTTCCCAACTCATTGGTTGCTCATTGCCTTGTTGACGAATCATATCTCGTTGTTGCAACACATCAGCATGCCATGATGGAGATTCAAGGTGTTGTTGACATAAATCATCCCAAAGTGTTTCCATAGTTGCTATTTTCTCTTCAACACTCATATCTTTTAATGCTAAATTACCCATTACCACCTCATGCTGCTTTGTTGGTTTCATATTCAAGAGAAAGTAGGATAGCAAATAAAGGAAAGAATCGCTACAACTGAAAACGCCTTAGAGCATTGGCAGTTGTAATCTCAGCCAGTTCCTCAACTGACATATGCCGTGCATCTGCCACACACTGAGCCACATGTTTTACAAATGTTGGTTCATTGCGTTTGCCGCGTTTGGGCACTGGTGCAAGATATGGGGAATCGGTTTCAATCAAAATTGATTCTTCGGGCACTTTGGCTGCAACTTCACGCAATTCATCATTGCGCTTGAATGTGACATTGCCAGAGAATGAAATCGACATACCCATATCCAAGGCTTGGCTTGCGGCACTCCAGCTGGATGAAAAGCAGTGCATGATACCACCACAACCTGCAATATTTTCTTCTTTAAGAATACGAAGCGTGGCTTCATCTGCGTCACGCATATGCACAATCACAGGTTTATTGACTGCGTGTGCTGCGCGGATATGGGTGCGAAAGCGTGCCTCTTGAATAGCAGGGTCAACATGGGCTCGGAAAAAATCCATACCAGACTCCCCTATTGCCACACATTTTTCATGCTGTGCAAGCTCACATAACTGCTCAACTGTCGGTTCATGATCCACTTCATGATTGGGGTGTACACCCACCGAAAACCATACATGATTACGCGACTCTACCAAGCGAATCAAACGTGGTGTTTGCTCTAATTCCACTGCAACTGCAACAATGCGTGTTACTCCAGCTTCTTGCATATGCTCAAATACTTCATTTCGATCATCATCAAAATGCTCGAAATCAATGTGACAATGGGTATCAAATAATTGCACGCTATTTTTCTGCACGATCAGTCTTCCATAATGCTTTGTAAGTGTGACAGTGTCACGTATTCAAGCTTATCTAAGCCATGTTTATTGCTTAAAACAGCAATGGCTTCACGATCAGGGTCCCCTAGCTCTGCGACAACCAAATCCGCGCCCTCAAAATCTTGATTGGCAGTATAGTCATTCACTGTAATCACAGTCTTCAGTTTTGCAGCATGTGCAGATAACCAGCCATTGCCAGAATCTTCCAAAGCAAGCGTATTTTCAGGAGCGACACTCAATTTTTCCATAGCATAATTATAAATATCTGGGGCAGGCTTCTTATTGGGCACAATATCCCCTGCTGCCAACACTGCAAAACGATCAAACCACTCTTTACCTAATGAATGTTCAATCAAAGCGTCCAAAGCTGCGGGTGTGGTGGTGGTTGAAATACCCAGTGTAATACCTGCTGCATAAGCCTCTTCCAATAAACGCAGCACACCAGAGCGTAAAGGAATCAAGCCATCAGCAATCAAGGTTTGGTAATGTATGGTTTTACGAGCATGCAATGCGGCAATTTTCTCAAAAGGCATATCCGCCATACCACCACGCTCAATATCAAACTGCATGCGCTCTTTGCCACCAGTGACTTTTAACAGTTCACCGTATGTGTCCACATCCCAACGGCGATCAAGCCCTGCTTCTTCAAATGCCATGTTAAATGCAACACGATGACCATCACGTTCGGTATCTGCCAATGTGCCATCAACATCCCATAAAATACATTTTAATTCAGCCATGATACTCTCCTATCGAAAAATATGATAATAGCCTCTATCATTGCGGCATGGATACAGACATCATTATAACGCCCGACATTCAAACAGAAAAACCTGAATTGAAAAAGCCACCCATGTATAAGGTTATCATGTTTGATGATGATTATACGCCGATGGACTTCGTTGTAGAGCTATTAATAAAGTATTTTCAACACAATGAAGACAGTGCAACAGATATTATGATGCATATTCATAAGAAAGGGCTTGGTATTTGCGGTGTTTATCCAAAAGATATTGCTGAGAGCAAGGTGACGCAGGTCATAGCCCATTGCCGCAAAGATGAATATCCTTTACGCTGTAGTTTTGAGAAGCAAACAAACGACTAGGTATTATAGCATGAGTCTTGCTAGTTACAGCTTATGGCAAAAGTCGTGTGGTGGTTTGCCGATAGTTACATTGAAATTAGGTTGAAGTATAAGGTGAAGATATGGGTATATTAAATGAAAACCTTGAACAATCATTAAATGATATTTTTCGTGTGGCTCATTTGCGCCGCAATGAATTTGTGACGGTTGAGCACCTTCTACTGGGTTTACTCGATAATATGGAAGCTAGGCATGTGCTGGAAGGCTTAAATGTTGATTCACAAAACCTGCGCGAAGAAATTGAGACCTTTATTCAAGAGCATATCGTAGTTTTAGCCGAAGATGAAGGCGAAACAGTTGCCAGTGTTGGTTTGCAACGGGTGATTCAACGGGCAGTGATGCATGTTCAAGCTGCTGGTAAACAAGAAGTTACAGGCGCGCATGCACTTGTTGCTATATTTTCAGAAAAAGATTCCCATGCTGTGTATTTTCTTAACCGCGCAGGCATCTCTCGCCTTGATGTTGTCGCATTCATATCCCATGGCACACTAAGTCTTCCTAATCAACCAGGTGAGCAAACTGGCACTGATGAAACATCACATAAAGCAAGTGATACCTCCCCGCTTCAACGTTTTTGCATTAATTTAAGCGAGCGTGCTTTGGCTGGAAAAATTGACCCATTGATTGGGCGTGATGATGAATTAAATCGCTGTATGCATATTTTATGCCGTCGCCGTAAGAATAACCCTTTATTGGTCGGTGAAGCGGGTGTTGGCAAAACAGCCCTAGCAGAGGGCTTGGCTTTGCGCATCGTGCAACGAGAAACACCTGAAGTATTGCATGATACCAAAGTATTCTCCTTGGATATGGGGTCATTGTTGGCGGGTACAAAATATCGTGGTGATTTTGAAGAGCGCTTAAAAGCCATTCTTAGTGCGATGGAAAAAGAAGATAAAGCCATTTTATTTATTGATGAAATTCATACCATTATTGGTGCTGGTTCTGCCAATGGTAGTGCGATGGATGCATCAAATTTACTCAAGCCTGCCTTGGCGAATGGTGAATTGCGCTGTATGGGTGCGACAACTTATCAAGAATATCGTCGTGTCTTTGAAAAGGAATCAGCACTTTCTCGTCGTTTTCAAAAGGTAGACTTAGAAGAGCCTAGCATTGAAGATACGGTAGAAATCCTTAAAGGCTTGAAAGATCGCCTTGAAGAACATCATGATATTCATTATAGCCAAACAGCTATTTTAACTGCTGCGAAATTAGCATCACGTTATATTCAAGATCGGCGATTGCCTGATTCTGCTATTGATGTATTGGATGAGGCTGGTGCTGCGGTACATTTAAGAGCTGAAGGTAAACGCAAAAAACAAATCAATATTACAGATATTGAAGCAACCATTGCTAATATGGCGCGCATCCCTACCCGTCAAGTATCCTCCAATGATAGACAAAGCTTAGAGCATCTTGAACGCAATTTAAAACTGGCTATTTTTGGTCAAGATGATGCCATTGCGAAGTTATCCGCCAGCATTCGTTTATCACGGGCTGGTTTGTCGCATCCAGATAAACCCATTGGTAGCTTTTTATTCTCAGGGCCTACTGGAGTTGGTAAAACCGAAGTTGTGCGCCAATTAGCACGTATTATGGGCATTGAATTGATTCGCTTTGATATGTCTGAATATATGGAATCACACGCTGTATCACGGCTTATCGGCGCACCTCCAGGGTATGTGGGTTATGAGCAAGGCGGTTTACTCACCGATGCGATTAACAAACATCCGCATGCTGTTCTTTTACTTGATGAAATGGAAAAAGCCCATCAAGATTTGTTTAATATTCTATTGCAAGTCATGGATCACGGGAAACTGACCGATAACAATGGTCGTTCAGCTGATTTTAGACATGTGATTGTTATTATGACCAGTAATGCTGGGGCATTTGAAATGCAACAAAATGCCATTGGCTTTAATCCACAATCAAGTGAAGGGCGTGATGAAGAAGCCATTAAACGACTATTTACACCTGAATTTCGCAATCGTTTGGATGCGGTCATTCCTTTTGCCGCCTTGAATCAAGACACCATCTTGCATGTAACCGATAAATTCTTGGTTGAGCTTGAAATGCAGTTATTGGATAAAAAAGTTGAGCTTGAAGTCAGTGATGAAGCTCGCCAATGGCTTGCCAAACATGGTCATGATCCACAGATGGGTGCAAGACCCATGTCTCGCTTAATTCAAGATACGCTAAAAAAGGCTCTGGCAGATGCCATCTTGTTTGGCGCGTTACAAAAAGGTGGCAAGGCGCATGTGATACTTGTCGATGGTGAGATAAAAATTGAATATCCCGCGACCATTAATGCATGAAACCAAAAAAAGAAGCTAAAAACTATACTGATGCCTTTCAAGGTGAAGAAAACAGCTCATTAAGTATTGAAATGCAGGCGATTGGCATGGTTCACAGCCCTTTCAAAGAGCGCTTTTCTGCACCGCGTCAGCCAGATTTATCCATGCCAAGCCAAGGGCGCATTGAGTTAAATGCTGGACTAAATTTTGAACAAGCCTTGTCTGATTTGGATAGTTTTAGCCATATTTGGGTGATTTATTGGATGCATCTCAATCAAGGTTGGAATCCTACAGTCATGCCACCACGCGGTTCAGATACTCGGCGCGGATTATTTTCAACCCGCGCCCCCCACCGCCCGAATAGTATTGGTTTATCGGTCGTGGCATTAAGCAGCATTAAAAAACGCACGTTATTTATTGAAGGCTTGGACATGCTTGATGGCACACCAGTGTTGGATATCAAACCTTATTTACCCTATGCAGATAGCCTTGAAGATGCTTCACATGGTTGGTTAGACCCTAATGCGCCCTTTACGTTTTCTTCTACATGCAAATAACATAGTATCGGCATAATATGACTCAGAAAAAGCATACATATACTTTCTATGAAGAAATTGGACGTGGTGGCATGGGCATTGTTTACCGTGCTGTACACAATGATACAAAAGAAGAAGTAGCTATCAAAGTGCTACACAGAGAACTTATTCACGATAGCAAACAAGTAGATCGCTTTGAAAGAGAAGCACGCTCTCAGGGCAAGGTGAATCATCCCAATGTCATTCGTTTTATAAGTGTCTATAAGCATAACGAAAGCTTGGGCATCGTTATGGAGCTGCTTAAGGGCTGCTCTCTAAAACAGTATGCCAAACATCATGGCGTGCTTAGCACCGCCGAAGTTCACACTGTTGCAGATGAGCTTGTTCAAGGCCTTGCTTCAGCACATGAACAAGATATTACACACCGTGATTTAAAGCCTTCCAATATCTTTATATGTGATGATGGTTGTATAAAAATTATGGATTTTGGTTTGGCAAAAAGCAGCTTAGCTCAAGATGATATTACTGATTCTGGGAATAACCCTGTTGGCAGTTATTATTTTATGGCCCCAGAGCAAGTGCTTGGTCAAAAACTTGATGCACGATCAGATTTATATGCCATCGGTATCATATTATTCAAGCTTGCAACAGGTCACTTGCCCTTTTCAACACATGGTGGTGGCGAATTTGAAATTATGGAAAAACAAGTGCGACAAGAGCCTCCCAAACCGCAGGATATACACGATGGTGTTTCAGATGTGTTATCCGATATTATTCTCAAGCTTTTGCAAAAAGACCCAGCACAACGCTTTCAAAATTGCCATGCACTATCCCAAGCTTTGCTTGAGCTAGGAGCAAAGGATCCTCTTTCACTAAGCGGTAAAAGTAACATTAAACATTTTTCTGATTTGCAATATCGCCCCAACCAAACTGTGAGTACCATGCCTTCGGTTCATTTTCATGAGCCTGAAGATGTTGATGAAGATACGGTGAAAAACACGCTGCTTTGGGCATTTAAAAGTATGTCTCCAAGCATGCCCATTGTACCACCTCTGGATTTAATCGCACCACCACCGATTGCTGTCACAACATTGCAACATTTGCGCCAAGGTATTGCTACCATTGCCCCATTACCTGAAATATGGCATCAAATTCAAGATACTCTAAACAATCAAGATGCCGCAGCATCGGATATTGCTAAATTGGTTTCAAAAGACCCAATTTTAACTGCGCATATATTGAAAGTATGCAATTCAGCTGCCTATGCCATACCAGGTAACCCACCTGTAACCCATATTGCTCTAGCTTTAACACGTTTAGGTATGGATGCTGCGCAAGAAGTTATCTTACAAATGCTTATGCCCGACATTGGCAACGAAACCTCACAAAATGATGTGCAATACCTATATTTTCATGCCCAAGCTATTGCTTTATTTACACGTACCTTGAGTGAGTATAGTCAGATTGTGGATCGTCAGTCTGCTAGCTTATTCGGTATGTTACATGATATTGGTAAGTTGGTTATCTTGCATGTTGAGGGAGAAGATAAGCTCAAACAACTGCGTGAAAGCATTGCTCAAGGCACTCCTGCATTAAAAGCTGAATGGGATATACTGGGTTACACGCATATCGATGCAGGCATGATGTTGGCTCTGCATTGGAAGTTGCCACGTAATATTCATCATTTTATTTATTTTCACCACCACACATGTTGGCATGATATGGATTCATGGCCGAATGATGTGCAACCAGCCATTATGCTTGTTCACCTATCGCATATTATGCTTTCAAGTATGCTTAGCGATGAAGATATGCCCAATATTTGGCAGCAAAATATGCGTAGTCATGTTCCAGAAAGTAAAAAGCTTTTACATCGCAGTCTGCATGTACCTGTAAGTGATGTGGGGTTTTATAATCAAATGCAGCACGAACTCAAACGTTTATGCCTACAATTTCCTGATTTATTTACAAGTGAACTCTCAAAAAAAGTGACTATTTAGGGCACCTCGAAAAACCTCAGCACTTCGCCAAACTTGTGCTTTTCACCCCTAGCTGCGTTGAATAAAATGGATAATAGCGATGCTATGACTCATTTTATTGCGCCTTGCTATGAGTAAAAATCAACGTCGTTTAACTCGTGCGATGTTTTTCGAGGTGCCCTTTAGATTAAACATGCCAGCCAGCATGCTTGGCTCGCTCTAACATTTCAGGGGTATCGACATCAAAACTTTCTTCCAATACAAGGCAATTTAACTGCTGCTTTTGGATTATTGCTAGAGTTTGCTTTAAAACATGCTCTGAACTCCAAGCAATATCCGAAAACAGCACCGGATAAGCACCATTCATGGCAATTAAATCATAACCACCATCTTCCACAGCACCAAGTACAACATCATGTTCATTCAAGGCTGAAGTAACCTGTAACAATCGTTTGTCAGGCATATGCGGTGAATCTGTGCCTAGAAATAATATTTTTTTATAGCCGTATTGCGAGGCTTGCTTTAATAAATGTGCCATACGCTCACCCAAATCACCCTCACCTTGTGCATAAAGAGGAAGTTCAAAGGTCTTAAAGAAAGGATGGGCTGTATCATCAACTGCTAACCAAACATGTTGAAACAAACGTTTGGCGCGTTCAATCACAGTGGTTGCCATGGCTTGATGCCACGCCATGGCTTGTGCGGCAGTATATTTCGCCATCAAACGTGTTTTTACTTTTCCTTCCACGGGAGCTTTGCACATAATAATAAGCAAACAATGGCTATCGGGCATGATGATATATATCCGCTAATTTTTCAGGCGGTGTTCCCAACCAGTATAATAAACGTAGTTTCCACATCAGTATGACGGTTTTTATCATGCCATGTTTTTCCCAGCGGCGACTGGATGTAACAACTTTATTTTTCAGGCAAGCAATTTTACCATATCGTTTTAGTTGTTTTGAAAACTCAACATCTTCCATCAATGCCTGTTCAGGAAAACCGCCCATCTCTTCAAACACAGAACGACGTACAAATTGGCATTGATCACCTGTTGATATGCCTGTCATACGCGAGCGAATATTTATCATAAATTCAATGATTCTAAATGTAAATTGATCACCTGACAAATGCACATCAAAGCGCCCTCCCACTATGGATTTATCCTGCATAGTCGCTTTCACAAGCTCAATATCACTTGAAGATATGGTCGTATCTGCATGAATAAAAACAAGAATATCGCTATCGCATGCAGATGCTCCAGCATTCATTTGCAAAGCACGACCGCGCGGGCTGTGGCAGTAATTCAAAGCATGCTTTTGTAACAAAACACATGTTTCATCATCCGAATCACCATCACAGAAGATGATATAACAATCTTTTTCCAAGGCTTTAAATTTGGCTATATGCTGTTGCAATGACTGTTCTTCATTGAGTACAGGAACAATCATAGCCACACTTAAATCCGTCATATATTCAATGATGCCCAACCACTGCCATCTTCACGAAAGTTGGTGACCTGCCCGCGCCATAAACGCCCTGCCACAGCAATCAAGCTCTCACCATGCATATACAGCCGCACATCAAATTTATATGACACATCATCGTGCTCAATTTGACTGGCAGGCACATAGGATTGCACGACAGTGGTTTCATGATCAAGGCTTTCAAAACGCTTACGGCTCATGGCTTTACCCAATACAACACCTTTACCACCATGCCTTGCTGCTGGTTTAAACACCCAAGCTTTGCGCTCTTGCCATAGTTGCGTCCTATCACAAGCCGAAAGCAAATGAATTTCAGGCACAACCGAGCGAATAAAGGCAACGTCATCGCTAGGCAAACACCCTTCTAACAAGCCTTCATGCCACCAGTCCACCATACGCGATTTATCACCCAATAAGGCATAGCTACGCGGATGTGGGTTTAAAGCCACATCGCCTGCCATCAATGCTGTGCGAATATGCGTAAGCTCGTTTGTATCTAAGTAAAAATCAGTATGGCGATTGTAAATACCATCTATGCGCTGATTCTCTACATATAAACCATCAGCTTTTAACTCTAAATTTTCAGGGCTTACAAGAAAAACAGTACGCCCAGCTTGGCGTAATAAATCCGCATAATGCTGCATTTCTGGGTACATATATTGCTCAGTTACATCTGCATCCATAATAGCAATGGTTTGCCAAGTATCAGGGAACATCTGTGATATGCGTTCTTCCAATGTGCCAGCAAGCTCTGCAATCACAGGCTGCTTCATCCATTGATTCCGACCAATATACAAACCACCTGCGTTATTGTTAATTTCAATCAAACGCGGTCCATCATTGGTTAAATGAAAGTCATAACCCATAAGTATGGATGCTTCATCAAACATGGCCGCTGCGGTTGCTGGAAGCTGCTCTTTTAATGATGTTATGTAATGGTCATTTTGTTTTAATTGAAACATCAAACGCGAAAATCGGAGCATTTTCTCAAATTCATTGCGTTGTATATTCACTTCTTCTAAAGCTGCTAAAGTATTCACGCGCACAAGCTATCTGAAATCATTCTGTATTGGAAAAGGCTTGTCATATACCATACGCATCATGAATAAGACTCTTGTGCAATTACCATCCCTAAACTTAGAAAGCCTAAAAAATATGGTTTCTGATTGGGGGTTTCCCGCGTTTCGTGCCAAGCAAATCATAGATTGGCGCAATAAAGGTATTTTAAACCCTGATGATATGCGTAATTTACCACAAGATTTGCGCACAACCCTAAATCAAAAATTATGTTGCCAGCCGCTTAAACAAGTGCAACGACAATGCTCCGAAGATGGCACGCGCAAGTATTTATTTTCGTTACAAAGCGGAAAAACCATTGAAACAGTGCTTATTCCAGAGCCTGAACGCGGCACTGTGTGCATATCATCACAAGTGGGTTGTGTATTGGACTGCCCTTTTTGTCATACAGGCACACAAAAGTTCGAAGCTAACTTAACAGCGGGTGAGATTATTGCGCAAGTATTGGCAGTCAAAGAAGATTTGCGAAATAATCCCCTGCCTTCGGATTTGCACGATCAAGTCACCCATATTGTTTATATGGGTATGGGTGAACCCATGGCAAATGAAGAAGCTCTGCATGAAAGCTTAAAGATGCTCATGGCAGAAGATGGTTTACACATCTCGCGCCGCCGTATTACTGTCTCAACATCAGGACTCACCCCACAAATTGAGCGTCTGGGTGAGATACACCCTGTAAATTTAGCTATTTCATTACATTCAGCATTGGATGACGAGCGAAATACCTTGGTTCCCATCAATCGCAAATACCCGCTGCAAACATTGCGTACATGCTTGAATCTTTATCCATTACCGCATCAACGCCATATTACCTTGGAATACCTTATGCTTGATGGTGTCAATGATCGCCAAGAAGATTTGCAAGCTTTGCTACAATTTGTAAATCCCGAACGTGAACGTGTTAACCTTATTCGTTTTAATCCTTATCCAGGCAGTCCTTACGAAGGTTCGCCCACAGAACACATGAATAAATTCGCACAAGACTTGATTTCTAAAGGCATTCGTGCAACCGTAAGGCGTTCGCGCGGGCAAGATATTATGGCTGCTTGTGGTCAACTTAAATCTTCGGCGGCGTAAACAAAGGGTAGCAGTTTAAAGGGAGGGGCAATGACGGTTACAAAACGTACCGGCATTATCGGTGGCAGTGGCTTGTATGCTATGCAGGGCATTGAGATTTTAGATGAGCTTGATATAGATACGCCATGGGGTAAGCCTTCAGCACCATTGCTGTTGGCTAGTTATCATGGGCAAGAAATCGTTTTTTTGCCACGCCACGGTGCAGGTCATGCGATTCCTCCCCATAAAATCAATTACCGCGCCAATATTTATGCGCTGAAACAAGCGGGTGTTTCACGTGTTATTTCAGTATCTGCGGTTGGCTCTCTGCGCGAAAATATTGCTCCTGGTGATTTTGTTTTGGTAGACCAATTTGTGGATCGTACGGTGAACCGCGAAAAAACTTTTTTTGATGGACCTATTGTGGCGCATGTGTCCATGGCTGACCCAATATGCTCCTGTTTGCAGAAATCTTTAATTCGCGCTTCAAAACAAGCCGCTATTCCAACCTATGAAGGTGGTACATATTTGGTTATGCAAGGTCCGCAATTTTCAACGCGGGCTGAATCCATGCTTTATCGCTCTTGGGGTATGGATGTGATTGGCATGACCAATATGCCTGAAGCCAAATTAGCCCGCGAAGCTGAAATGTGTTACGCAACTATTGCCATGTGTACTGATTATGATTGCTGGCATGAGGAAGAGGAAAATGTTTCTATATCTTCTGTCTTGGAAGTAATGCAAAGCAATGTTCAAAAAGTTCAAGGCTTGTTAGATTGTTATTTCAAACAGCCTGTGGATTCATGTGTATGTAGTTGCCAAGCAACATTGGATCACGGTATTTTTGCAGATTTAAGCCAACAAAGTGATGATGCATTACGCCCTATTCATGCATTAGTGGAGCGTTTATTATGATGCCTTTGATTCGTCATAGTTTTATTATTATTGTATGCATGAATCTTCTTACATCATGTCAAACAACAGGTTCTAAAGTTGATTCTGAACTAAAAAGTAAACAAGCCAAGATTCATTACCAAATAGGTTTGGATTCATTGCAGCGCGGCCAGCTTCCCAAAGCCTTTGATGAGCTTATGCAATCCAATAAGCTTGAACCTAATCGGGTGGAAACTTTGGCAACCTTGGCGTATGCGTGGCGTTTGCAAGGTAACTTGGAACAATCAGAAGTTTTTTACAAGCGCGCTATTGCAATTAAGGGAAGCTCTTCGACCTATACCAATTATGGCTCACTATTGGTCTCTCTACAGCGCTATAAAGAGGCTGAAACGATATTACACAAAGCTTTGGAAGATCCGCGTTATCGCAAGCAGTACCTTGCGCTTATTCTTTTGGGTGATGCATTACTTGGACAAGACAAACCCAATGATGCTATCAAAAGCTATCGCAAAGCAGCTTTGATGAATCCCAAGCAAAGCATTTCCCAACTTAAAGAGGCGGAGGTGTATGTGAAAATGGGTCGTTTAAACTATGCACAAGCTTTATATGAAACCATACTTCGTCAGCAGCCTACCCTACGTCCTGCCTTGGAAGGCTTGATAGGGTTGCTTATAAAAGAATCGAAAATTAAGGCTGCTCGTCAACAATTAGCAAATTACCTTGAAAAAGAGAAAAAACCGTTAAATCGAGCTTGGGCAAGTGATGAGCTAACACGTTTGGGGCATTTATAGATGTCTTCGGATGCGGAAGTTACCGTAGATAATCCTGAAACGCTTTCTCGGGAAGCAATTCTTTTGGAAGTTGGCGAATTATTAAAAAGTGAACGAAACAGAAAAACAATTTCCATTGATATGGTTGCCAATGCATTAAACTTTCGCAAAGTTTACCTTGAGGCATTGGAGGCTGGTGATTGGTCAAATATGCCTGGTGAGGTATATGCACTAGGTTTTTTGCGTCAATATGCAATTTATTTGCATTTGGATTTAGATCATACCATTGAAAAACTCAAATTAGGTCATTATCAACTTACCAAACCACTAACCTTCCCCGACCCACCTGTTGCACCAAAGAAATCTTGGATGATTATCGCAGCCTTAAGCTTTATTTTGCTATTTGTTGGATTAAATATGTTCAACCATACGCCTGCCCCCTTACCATCAGGGTTGATGCAGAATTCAGCTGTAAGTATGCAAAAATTAGATGAAGCTCATAACTCGTCTAATACTGCAATTCCCCCCAAATTAACAACAGCTACTGTCGTTAAACCTGAGGCTGTTACTCATACAATAAAAGCTACGGAAAAGCAGCCGCAACCAACACAAAACAGCAAGGTTAGACTCCATGAAATTCCTGCCGCCCAAGAAGCCCCCGCTTACAGCTATAAACTCACGGCTGTAACAGGTGATGTTTGGTTGCAGCTGCATGATAGCAATGAGCCGCCCGCACTGATTCGTGAAGTATTGTTAAAAAAAGGTGAGAGCATGCGGGTGACATCAGCAAAAGCTTTAAAACTTACCAGTGGTAACCCCCTTGCATTGGAAATTTATTTAAATAAGAAGCTTCTTGTACAAGTCAATCAACTGGGTGAAAAAGGCAAGGTTTTGCATGCTCACTTATTACAAAAGCAGGATTCCTTACCATAAATATCCATATGGGCACCTCGAAAAACCTCAAAACTTCGCCAAACTTGTGCTTTTCACCCCTAGCTGCGTTGAATAAAATGGGCAATAGCGATGCTATGACTCATTTCATTGCGCCTTGCTATGAGTGAAAATCAGTATCGTTTGACTCGTGCGAGGTTTTTCGAGGTACCCATATGCTTACAGCCATACCTTCATGCCGATTGAGAAAATCATTATTATTGCTAGAATGTGCTCTTTAAGTAAGGGAAAGGGGAAATCATGACTGAAATTGCTAGTAATCAAGGCGCATTAAATATTGCTCGTCGTAATATGGTTGAGTATCAAATTCGTTGTTGCAAAGTATTAGAACCTGAATTACTGGATATGCTAGATAGCATGCCACGTGAGGATTATGTTCCTGCTGATGTGCGTAGCTTGGCATATATGGAAGGTCATGTGCCTATTGCCTGTAACCAAGAGATGTTTAGCCCACTACAAGAAGCAAGCATTATGCAGAAATTGAACCTGCAAGGGCACGAGCGGATTTTAGAAATTGGTACAGGCACTGGTTATTTAACAACACTTTTGGCAATGCATAGCGCTGAAGTGACTAGTTGTGAATTGCATGCAGAGTTAACTGAAGTTGCGCGCAAAAATTTGTCTGATCATGGTATTGAAAATGCTACAACCATTCGCATCAATGCAATGAATGCTGAGGAAGTAACAAATCACGCTCATATTGCCACGGATTATGATGTAATTGTGATTGGTGCTTCTTTAAATGCTGTTCCAGAACATTTAACCGCCCTGCTTGCCGAAAATGCGCAAATGATTGCATTTATTGGCAAAAATCCTGTAGTTACCCTAACCCATACACAAAAGTCCACCACATCACACATCGAAACAGCAATGTGTGAGACATTGCTCCAAAATATGGAAGCACTTCCACAAAAACGTGAATTTATTTTTTAAAATTGGATGCATAGCTTACTAAACTTAAAGATTTATGAGTAATGCCTCTTATTGATGAGCGTGCAAATCTGAGCCTCACGCAAGGCAATAGTGAGTCGTATGAAGTTTTAAAGGAGCAAGTTTGCCTGCTCTATAAGCCTTCGCTTCTTGCTGCTAATGCGACTATTTTTACTTCTGCCTTTCTTGCTTATATACAGTGGAATGTAATAAATCACACAACCATATTTTGCTGGCTAACTATTATATGGGTGGTTGTCATAATTCGTATATTATGTTTTTTTGCCTTTAAACGAGAAAAACTTATTGCCTCACGGGTATCATTTTGGATGTACCTATATATTGTAATAACCATTTTCGCTGGGGGTGCTTGGGGCTCGGCGGGAATATTTTTATTCCCTAATGAATTTGAGCACCAAGCTGCCACCATCGTAATCCTTGCTGGTATGGCAGGAGGCTCGATCACAACACTGGCTGCCTTGCGAACGCCAGTATTTATGTTCTTAATACTTGTCATGCTGCCGCTGATTGTACGTCTCTTTTTTGAACAAACTGACATGGCAGTTTCTTTTGCAATAATATGTACGGTTTATACTGTGTTTTTATTAAACTCTGCCAAGCTCACTTATGAAACCCACGCACAAAGTATTACCCTTCTAATCAGAAGTTTGGAGAGAGAAACTGCTGCGAAGACTTCTGAGAAAACACTCTTAAAAACCTCTGAAATTCTAAAAATGATTGCACAGGGGCACCCTGCAAGAGAAATATATAATGCCATTGCACTATTGTATGAATCACGCCATTCAGGGTTGCGTTGCTCGATGTTGGAGCTAAAGGGCAATAAATTAATGCACGGCGGTGCTCCTAGTCTGCCAAAAGCATATTGCGAGGCTGTCAATGGATTAGAAAATGGCCCAAGCGTAGGCTCATGTGGAACATCCACCTATACAGGCAAACGTGTTCTTGTTGAAAATATTGAAACCGATCCTAAATGGGCAAAGATTAAAGAGGTTGCGCTTCCTCATGGTATGCGCTGCTGCTGGTCTGAACCCATCAAAGACCAATCAGGTAAAGTCTTGGGTGCATTTGGAATGTATTATGATTATCCTGCCCTGCCGAATAAATCTGAATTAGCCGATTTGGAATCAGCTGCAAGCCTTGCTGGAATTGTCATGGAAAGGCAGCAAAGAGAAGTGCTTCTGGAGAAGTTACATAGTGCTTTTGAATATGCGTATGATGCCATTATTATTGCAGATTTAGATGCACGCATTGAATATGTAAACCCTGTATTTGAAAAAATGACGGGTTATTCCGCTGAGGAGGCAGTTGGTGAATACTTCAGTATTCTACGAAGCAATAAACACCCCGAAAGTTTTTATGATGATTTATTACAAAAATCCCAAGCTGGTAAACCTTGGCAGGGTGAGATTATTATCAAATGTAAAGATGGTTCTTTTCTCGAAGTGGAAAGAAGTGTTTCTCCTGTACTTGATAAACAAGGCACTCCCCTATTCCAAGTTGCTATTCAACGTGATGTTACGGAGCAAAAAATACTTGAAGAAAAATTCCAGCAAGCTCAAAAGCTAGAGGCTATTGGAACACTGGTGGGCGGTATCGCCCATGATTTCAATAATATTCTTGCAGGCATGACTGGTAACCTCTATTTGGCGAAAAAGCTTACAACAAGCATTCCACGTGTGCAAAAAAAGTTAGAGAATATCAATAAACTTTCATTTCGAGCTGCTGATCTCATTCAGCAATTGCTCACATTTGCCCGTAAAGATATGGTTCATATTCAACCGTTATCATTGCTTCCATTTTTTGAAGATATTATAAAATTTTCCCATTCAATTATTCCAGAAAACATTACTATTCAGCATATGATCGATGTAAATTCACTGTTTATTAAGGGTGATACAACGCAGCTACATCAAGTTCTGATAAATTTACTTACCAATGCCCGTGATGCCGTTGAGGGCGTAGATAGACCCTGTATTCTCATGAGTCTGGATATATTTAAGACAGACAATGCATTTATTGAAAAACACCCTTACTTTAAGCCTGGCTCATATGCACACTTAAGTGTGCAAGACAATGGTTGTGGTATTTCAAAAACAGATATTGAACATGTTTTTGAACCTTTTTTTACCACAAAGGAACAAGGCAAAGGAACAGGGCTAGGTCTATCTATGGTCTTTGGAGCAGTCAAAAATCACCACGGATTTATTGAAATCGATAGTGTTGAGGGTGAGGGCTCAATATTCCATATTTATATTCCACGCCTTATGGATAATGAGCATGTTGCCTCTACTGTATTAACTGAAAAGGAAGTGACTGAAGGGCATGGCGAGTTAATTTTGCTGGTTGATGATGAAAGAGAAGTTCGAACAATCGGTAAGGAGGTGTTAAAAACATTAGGATATAAAGTATTAGAGGCATCCGATGGTCTAGAAGCAATTAAATTATTTACTGAACACCAAAATGAAATTTCCCTGATTATTATGGATGTTGTGATGCCTAAGCTGGGTGGTGTAAAAGCTATTGAACGTATAAGAATGATACAACCCAACATAAGTGTTATTTTTGCAACAGGCTATGATAAGGAAGCAACATTTCCAGATAAGATACCAACAAGTGGTGAGTTTATTCTTACCAAGCCTTATGACATAGAAGAGCTTAGTCATATCATTAGGCGTAAGTTGAAAGCATAATAAACAGCTTATTTATTCGTAACGATTCAGCATAGTCGTAAATGAGCCTGTAGCTCTGTTAGCATTTATTCTTCAAAAAACCAACGCACCTCAGCCAAATCATCGACAATACGTGCGGGTGGAAGGTTATGTGCTACATCTCTCCCATAACGTTTGTGATACAAACGTGAATCCAAAATAGCCATAATACCACGATCTGAATTGGAGCGAATCAAACGCCCTACTCCCTGCCGTAATACAGCAATGGCTTCTGGCAATTGAATATCCATAAAACCATTACCGCCTTTTTTCTCACAATGAGCCACGCGTGCTTGTAGTAAGGGATCACTTGGTGGTGCAAATGGCACTTTATCCACAATTACCATGGATAATGTTTCACCAGGCACATCTACGCCTTCCCAAAAGCTTCGTGTACCACACAAGATAGAATGCGTATCTTCGCGAAACTTCTCAAGAATCGCATCGCGGCTACCACTTTTGCCTTGAATCAATACAGGCCATTGCAAACGCTTACTCAAGCCCTCGCCGATATGATTGAGCATATACCATGATGTAAACAATACAAATGCTCGCCCTTGTGAGGCTTGCAATAAAGTCACCATTTCTTCCAATAATGCCTCTTTACCCGTATCACTTCGAGGATCGGGTAAATGACGCGGTAAATATGTCAAAGCCTGTTGCTCATAATCAAAGGGCGAGACATGAAACACCTCTTGAGCATCTTCCAAGCCCAAACGCTCACGGGCATAATCAAAACGCCCTGATACCCGCAATGTCGCTGAAAGCAATACAAAAGCTGCTGGGCGTGCCCATAAATGCTCATGCAAAACAGGTCCCGTTTCTACAGGTGCAAGCACATGTCGCCTAAACTCCCCTTCCCCTTCACTCCAAGCCACAAAACCTTTTTCAGGCTTTTGAATTGCTTTCATATCTTGTGCAAACGCTTCGGCTCGTTCAGATATTTTTTGTAAATCTTCACTGCGCTCGGCTCGGCTTGCAGCAAAATCCACTAAGACTTGCCATGCATCACTTACTTTAGATAAATCTGGTTCAAGCCATGCATCCAAAAGTTTTCGCCCTGCTTTTAATGCATCTTTTTTTAGTTCATCTTCATCACCCAACTCATCCAACAAGCCTTGAAAATCATTAAGCCAAGTAATCAAGCGCATACGATTAAGTTGAATACCAAAATGCTGACATGCCACATCAGGTAGGCTATGTGCTTCATCCAATACATAAGCATCAAACTGTGGTAAAACCTCACCAAAATCACCCGATTTAAGCGCAGCATCCGCCAATAACAAGGCATGGTTTGAAACCACAATATCCGCCTGCATAGCTTTTTCTCGGGCTTTCATGAGTGGACATTTTTTAAACTCAGGGCATTTGGAGCCGCTACATTGCTCTGCTGTTGCCGTAATCATTGCCCCAATACCCTTTTCAAAGGCATCAAAAGGCAATGTGGATAAATCACCATCAATACTATTCTCAGACCATTTCAGCACCTTTGACAATGGCTTTTTATGCCATAATTCAAGGCTTGCCGATGTTAAGCTCTTCTCTAATCGAAAAGGGCATAAATAATTGCTTCGCCCTTTTAATAAAGCTATTTTTCGGCGAACACCCATCGCTTTGACCACAGCAGGAATATCGCGATGCACCAATTGATTTTGCAGAGAACGTGTGTGCGTAGAAATCAGCACTTTACCATCTAAACGCAATGCTGGAATCAAGTAAGCTAGCGTTTTACCCGTTCCAGTTTCAGCCTCTGCCAGCAAGACAGTGCCATTATCAAAGCTATCGGCAATTTCACTGGCTAGTTTTACTTGCTCATCTCGATAGACATAGCCCGTAAGCCCCGTGGCTAGCGGAGAGTCTAGAGAAAAATCATTTTTTATTTGATCAGAAAAAGGTTGGTTCACGCCGAGAATCGTGAATCATCTTGCTTGATATGCAAGTTTATCATAGCCAAATGCTTTATCAGCAAGCCAAATTTGCGGTCATTGCAAGTGAAATCAGCATCAATAGAAGCCGTAAATGAGACTTCCGAAGTTTGCTCTTTGATATTTTTTATCGATAACCATTCAGCTTTTGCTTCTTGCTTGGGATGCAAGAGTTACGAAAAAATGAAGAATTTGCTGTAAATTTTTAGCTCCTTGCACCTCTATAAGCTTGCATTCAATACAGGCATGACGATTATTTTTATTGAAATATATGAGTTCTTTAGTTTCTAAGTAAAATCCAAACAATTTACGCCATATACTTCATGCGCTGCCTAGTGAATAATCGCCAACCATGATTGGACATATGAATACCCTCACCGTTATCAAAGAAGTTGATTTTGGCGTATACCTTGATGGCGGAAAGCTTGGCGAGATTTTATTGCCTATACGTTACGTGCCACAGGACTGCAAAGTCGCTGATAAAGTGGATATTTTTCTTTATCATGATTCCGAAGATCGTGTTATTGCGACCACCGAAACACCTTATGCCATGGTCGGTGAATGTGCATACCTGAAATGTATTGCCACCAATCATGCCGGTGCTTTTCTTAACTGGGGATTGATGAAGGATTTATTGGTGCCATTCAACCAACAAAAGCCGCCCATGGAAGAAGGAAAGTCATATATCGTCCATTTATATGTGGATGATCAAAGTGGGCGCATCGCCGCATCAGCCAAGCTGGATCGTTTTCTTTTCCAAGATAGCGATGAAGATTTTAAGATTGGTGAAGAGGTATCATTGCTCAATGCCAATAAAACTGATTTAGGGCATAAAGTCATCATTAATCATACCCATTGGGGGCTATTGCATGAACAACGTCTTAGCCGTCCTATCAGGCGTGGTGAGCGTTTTACCGGTTACATTAAAAATATCCGTGATGATGGAAAAATTGATGTTGCTATGCATCTCAATACTCGTGAAAAACTCGATGACACAGCTGAAGACATACTTAAAGAATTAAGGGTAAATGCGAATTTCTTGCCATTAACAGATAAAAGCTCTCCAGAAGATATTTTTAGCTATTTAAGTATCAGTAAAGGGCTGTTTAAGAAGAGTATTGGCACACTTTATAAGAAAAAGTTTATTCGTTTGGAAAGTGATGGTATTTATCTCAATGCAGATGTTCCTATGCCCAAAACCCAAGAAAAAAAGCCCGTAAAACGCATGCAAAAAACAACACCGCGCAGCATTCCAAAAGATGTATGGGGGAAGAAGTAAGCATGGCTGATATTCATATTCTTATTCCAAAAAAAGATCGCCCTTTATGGCATGAAGCCATCGAATCCATCGATATTGAACCTGAAGCAATGATGGACATTGACTTGCTTGGCACAGTCACGGCTGGGCAGCCGATGGATTTATTTGAATACAAAGAAAGTGTATCTGTGCCTGCCAGTATGGTGCGCAAGTCCAGTTATGCTTTACGTGTACGTGGTAATTCGATGATTGATGATAATATTGAAGATGGCGACATTATCGTGGTTGAAAAACGTGATTCTGCTGAAAATGGGCAATCAGTTGTTGCTATGATTAATGGCGATAGCGTAACACTGAAAAAATTCTACATCGAAAAAAATGGTATTCGTTTGCAACCTGCCAACCCCGACCTACAACCTATTTATATTAAAAATGAAGAGCTACAAATTCTCGGCATTGTGATTGGTGTCATTCGCAGACATGACTGAGCATCAATACGAAATAAGTGTCGATATTGCACCACTCATCAAACGTATCGCACGCGGCAAACATGGCTCTGAACATCTAAACCAAGAAGAATCTCAACTTGTTTTCTCCGAATTACTCAAGCCTGACGCGGATTTACTACAGTTGGGTGCATTTCTCATTGCCCAACGCATAAAAGGTGAAACATCCGCAGAGTTGGCAGGTTTTGTACAAGCTGCACGCAATCATGTGCCCCACTTTGCTGAGTCTAAGCCTATCCCAAGTGCAGTTGATTTACCCTGTTATGCAGGTAAACGCCGAGCAGCTCACGCCTACCTTGCTGCTGCCCTACAATCCCGTGATGCAGGCATTCCCACCTTTGTACACGGCGTGGAATCTATTGAAGGTCGCATTACAGCTTGGCAGATTCTTCAAGGGCAAGGCATTCAGCGTGCCAATTCTTTACCCGAAGCACAAAGCATCATGCAAAACGATGGTATGGTGTATATGGACTTGGCTGAAATATCACCTGACCTACATCGCATTTATCAACTTCGCCCACGCCTTGGTGTGCGATCATTTGCCAATACTGTCGCCCGCTTGCTCAACCCTATGCAATGCGAAGGACAGCTAAACGGCTTTTTTCATACCCCTTATGCCAATTATATGGCAGAAGCCAATGTACTCTTGGGGCAAATACGTTCATTGATTTTTATGGGTGCAGAAGGTGAGCCAGAGCTATATGCGGATCGCCAAAAAGTCGTAAAAATGCAAGTTGGTAATGATATTTCAGATGTTCACTTTGAAGATTGTGGTCATCCCCCCTACCCTAGAATTGGCAAAGAGCCTTTAAATGACATCATTGAAGAGTTTGATAAGTTTTTACTAACATTTGAAGAATCAAGAGAACTATCAACTTTACAGCGCATGAAATCGGCTTTTTTATGGGCTAATGGTAAAGAAAATATAACGATTAAGAGGCTATAACAAAGCCAGTTGCTTATCATGCCTGCGACTTAAACATAATAAGCCCAGCACTGCACCACACAATGCAAAAGCCATATCGGATTGCGTATCCCAAACATAACCTTGCGTCCCCAAAAAGGCTTCTGCCCCTGTACCTGATGCCAATGCAACCCACCATTCCACCAGTTCATAAAAAGCACTTAATGCCAGACAAAAACATAGCAAAAAGAAATTTCGCCACATCGGAAAAAGAATAACTCCCTTACGCAGAACAATTTCCCTTGCCACCATCACAGGTACAAAGCCTTGCATAAAATGTCCGAGTTTATCGTAATTATTACGCTGCCAGCCCATCCATTCTGACACCTGATCAAACAACGGCACTTCTGCATAGGTATAATGCCCACCCACCATCAAGACAATCATATGCAATAAAATAAGCGTATAAAGTAGTGGTGTAAGCGGAAATGCATAGCGTGTCATAAGCAAAACCACAAAGCCAGCCAGAGCAGGAAACACCTCCAAAAACCACACAAACATATCCTTCGGATACCATGCCGACCAAACCAGTACGGTAAAAAATACTGCCAACCAAGAAAATCGAGCCATCTACACCCTCCTGCTTCTGACAATATTACCGCAACTTTGCACTTCTTTGCCATGTCTGCATAATCGCCTTTATGAAAATAATCACTGCAAATGTCAATGGTATTCGTGCCGCAACACGTAAAGGTTTTTGGGATTGGTTCGCCAAACAAGATGCTGATATTTTATGTCTACAAGAGCTAAAAGCCCACGCACACCAAATCCCTGATGAAGCCAAGCCTGATGGTTATCATCATTATTATCATTTCGCTGAAAAGGCGGGTTATTCGGGTGTAGCACTATATTCACGCCAAAAACCTGATGCCGTGTATATCGGACTGGCGAGCATTGACCCTGATACCGATTGGTCGGATATGGATGCTGAAGGACGTTTTGTACAGGTTGATTTTGGCAACTTATCTGTCATCAGTGCTTATTTTCCATCTGGTTCAAGCTCAGATGAACGGCAAGCAGTAAAAATGACATTTCTAGAACGTTTTTTGCCTTTTATTAGCAGGCTAAAAGAGCAAGGTCGCGACGTTATTTTATGCGGTGATATTAATATCGCCCACAATAATATTGATTTAAAAAACTGGAAAGGAAATAAAAAGAACTCTGGCTTTTTACCCGAAGAACGGGCTTGGATGGATGAGTTATTTGATAAAAGAGGCTTTGTGGATGCCTTTCGTGCGCTTTACCCTGAAAAAGAGCAATATTCATGGTGGTCCAATCGTGGAAAAGCCCGCGAGAATAATGTCGGCTGGCGCATTGATTATCATATCTGCACGCCTGAAACTGCCAAGCGATTCACTGAGTTTTCTGTTTATACAGAGAGCTGGTTTTCCGATCACGCACCAGTTATTGCCACACTAGACGATTAAGTTGCATGCCTGATAATATGGTTTCGGCTGATTATATGATTCCCAGCAAAGCCATCTGTGTTGAGCAAGAAATCAAACGTAGTCGTTTTATTGTGAATATCGGACACGCAGAGCATAAAGCCGATGCCCAAGCCTTTATTCGGGAAATATCAGCGCAATATCCTGATGCTAGGCACAATTGCTGGGCTTATATTGCAGGGCATCCCATTGAATCGATTGAGCGCGGCTTCTCTGATGCAGGTGAGCCTTCTGGCACCGCAGGCAAACCCATGCTGAATGTATTACAACACAAAGCGAGCAATGAAGATATTGGTGAAGTTGTGGTCGTGGTTAGTCGTTATTTTGGCGGCATTAAACTGGGTGCAGGTGGTTTGGTTCGTGCTTATTCCAGCAGCGTGCAACTTGCCTTCGATGAGCTGCCACTAGATAAAGTTGTCGCAACCATCGCTGCGGAAGTATGTTTCCCTTATGCGCTGGAAAGCCAAATACGCCATTGGCTTGAAAAATACAATGTAGAAATTTGCAACTTATCTTATGAACAACAGGCTAAAATGACACTTTTGGTGCCATTAAATATTAAAAATGACCTAAAAAATATCATTTCAGACAAAACACAAGGAAAAGTTAATATTACCTATCCTACGCATCAATAAGATAGCCCTAACATTCAACCAGCAACTGATCCATCATAGCTTCTGCTTGTTGTGCATAAGCACCACCAAATAAATTGGCATGATTCAAGATATGGTAAAGATTATAAAGCACCTTGCGAACCTGATAACCCGCATCAAGCGGGTAAACATCATGATATACAGCATAAAAGTCACGAGACATACCGCCAAATAGTTCCGTCATGGCTACATCAGTCTCTCGATCACCATAATACACCGCTGGATCAAATATCACGGGATTGCCATGACTATCCACCGCATGATTCCCAGACCAAAGATCGCCGTGTAATAAAGCGGGGCAGGCTTTATAGCTCTCAAAAAATATATGCAAATCAGCCATCAATCGCTCACCTTTATCTTGCAAGCTTGTAGAAAACCCGTGTTGGTTGGCGAGTTTTAATTGGTAACCCAAACGCTGCTTTCGATAAAAGCTCACCCAATCAGTGCTGATGGTATTCACCTGAGGGGTCGAACCAATGGTATTATCACAAAACCAACCAAACGATTCGCCCATGCAAGCATGCATAGAAGCTAGCTGCTCTGCAAAGCGTTTTTCAGATGCCCCATTATGTGGGCTAAGCGCGATATACTCCATCACCAACCAGCTATGCGTATCATCACACGCACATGCATATACTTCTGGCACGCGAATAACTGCCGCATCACATAAAGCCTGCAAACCCGTCGCTTCCGCTTCAAACATAGAGATATATTTGGCTTGATGAAGTTTAATGAATAGAAAACTCTGACCAAGATTAACTCGATAGGTTTGATTGATACTGCCACCTGGTACAGGCAGCCAAGGTGATGACGTTATCCCATCTATATTGAAATGATTGCGATACTGATGAACCGACTCCTCCACTGCCAAACGTGTATCAGCAGATGGCATCATGACTTATGACGTTTTTCCCAGCGGCGCATGACCGTCATCCGCCATGACCATTGAACGGCGATATAACCCAATATGCCTGATAACAAACCCAGTACCAAACAACCCAACAAGAAAGGCTGCCAAATCAATAACATACTATGCATTGCCCAATCAAACGATGCTTCAAAATGAAAGTCATTTTCTGGCAATAATAATATCCATCCGCCCACTTTATATGCTAAATAAAAGATTGGCGGCATGGTCAACGGATTGGTTAACCAAACCAATGCCACTGATACAGGTAAATTCGCATGCAACCAAATTGCTCCTGCAGCAGCCACAATCATTTGAAATGGTATGGGTAACATGGCGCAAAAAAGCCCTACAAGAAATGCTTTTGCCAGAGAATGTCTATTTAAATGCCAGAGTGCAGGGTTTTGTAATAGGCATCCAAAACAGCGCAACGATTTATGCTCCCGAATCGTTTTTTGATTCGGCATCCAACGTTGCGCAAATTTCTTCGGCACGCTGTTGTTACTCCATTCTCGGGAAGACTGGTGCAGGTGATTGGCATGTATGCCCTACTTTCAATTGCCCCCAGCCAGCACAATCCAATAATCTTAAAGCATCAATTTTCACATCTTTATTCAGAATTTGGGTCAGCATATCCGCCATTTTTTCAGGCATAAAGGGTGATAATTGAATAGCTACCAAACGCAATGTTTCAATCAAATGATACAATACTGTATTCAATCGTGCTGTATCCCCCGCTTTTGCCAAACCCCAAGGCGCATTATCTTCCACATAACGGTTACCATGTTTGACAACTTGATTCACACGTTCCAATGCCAAATGAAATGCCTGACGGTTCAATAACTCGTCAACCTCGCGCTGCATAGCATCCACATCAGCAATCAAAGCACGATCCATATCCAATTCTTCGCCTGTTTCACCAAGCACACTACCGTTATATTTCTTAAGCATTGCCAAAGAGCGATTGAGCAAATTACCCACATCATTGGCAAGCTCTGAGTTATAACGGCTTTTCAGTGAATCCACAGAAAAATCACCATCCTGACCAAATGGTACTTCGCGTAACAAGAAATAACGCAATACATCAGCATCATACTTTTCAAGCAAATCCGCAGGCCGCAAGGCATTACCCTTGGATTTGGACATTTTTTCGCCTTCCACAGTCCACCAACCATGCGCAAAAATACGTTTAGGCAAAGGCAAACCTGCTGCCATCAACATACACGGCCAATACACCGCATGAAAACGCAGAATATCTTTGCCAATCAAATGCACATCAGCTGGCCAATATTTTGGATTTTCCTGCTCTGGAAAACCTGCAGCTGTAAGATAATTGGTCAGCGCATCAATCCACACATAAATCACATGTTTTTCATCACCAGGAACAGGGATTCCCCATGAAAAGGTAGTCCGAGAAACAGATAGATCACGCAAACCGCCTTCCACAAAACTGAGCACTTCATTACGACGTGATTCAGGCGCAATAAAATCAGGGTTTTCTTTAATATAGGTAATCAATTGATCTTGAAATGCACTTAAACGAAAGAAATACGACTCTTCTTGAATCTTTTCAACATCACGTTGGCAATCTGGGCAGTTATGTGAATCCCAACATTCGGCTTCTTTAAGCTGGGTTTCTGTCCAATATGTTTCGCACGGCACACAATACCAATCTTCATAAAAATCTTTATAAATCGCACCTGCATTTTCCAAGCGTCGCCACATGGCTTGCACAGCTTTGTGGTGCCGCTCTGAACTGGTACGAATAAAATCATCATTTGAAATGGATAACTCAGGCCATAGACTTTCATACCGTTCTACAACCTTATCCGCCAATGCAATCGGCTCTATTTCACGTGCTTCTGCTGCCTGCTGCACTTTTTGACCATGCTCATCTGTACCTGTTAAGAAAAAAACATCTTTGCCCGATAAGCGTTCGTGGCGAGCCAATACATCAGCTGCAATAGTGGTGTACATATGACCCAGGTGCGGCTCATCATTCACATAATAAATTGGCGTTGTAACATAGTATGGCTGCATGCAAATAAAAACCTTTACGGATAGAAGTTGGGCAAGTGTAGCGTTATTTCACCTTGAAAAAAACAACACATTTTTTCATAGACTTATAACGATGCTAACATTTCTAAAATTTGTGCTATGCTGGAAGCGGAAATGACTTTGTTTGATTGCATCTAAGCATTGAATTACTAATGGTAAGTTGCATCAAAATTGACATTTTTCTAAGAGTCTGTTGAACTTAAGCTATCGTTAAAGAGTGCCTGAACAATCGTAGTGTATTGCGAAATAACATTCATAATACCTACTACCATACGACTGCAAGGATGTAGGAGTTAGAGCGCTGCAGGAAGCAAATAGCCAAGTTCACAAAGTCTAATACTTCAAAGAAATGAAGTTGGGTTGTCAGCATACAATTAGAATATAATACTGATATAGGGGTGAAATGAATGGCTGTAAGTGTTATAGATATACTGTTACGAAATGTTGCGACTATTCAAGTTGGCGACTCACTGGAGCGTGCCTATCAACTTATCGCTGAACAAGATTCCCATGCAATCATTGTCATGCAAGGTGATAAACCATTGGGTTTACTTCATGAAAATGATATTTCTCTGATTCAACAGAAAAACATTGATTCTCAAACACTCATACAGGCAAACCATATACCATCCAGCTCTATTGCTCAGCTTGAGCTTAGCATGCCATTACAAGCGGCATTCGACTTTCTCTTTGATCATCAGCGTCGTCAGCTTGTTGTTATCAATCAGCATGGTGAATTTGAGGGTCTGTTAACGCTAGCACGTCTTATCGACAGCCTATCTGGGAAATCATTGCAACATGCTAGCAAACCTCAGCCTGACGTATCCACTGATACCGAAAAATGTTATCAACAATTGATATACGCCATGCCAGAAGCCGTTATAATTCATCACCGAGACCATATCCTTTTTGCCAATCCAGCCTCACTTGAACTACTTGCTTGGGATTCTAAACATAATATTGTCGAATTACCGTTTATGGAATTTATACACCCAGATTCTCAAGCAGGGATTCACCAGCATATGGATAACCTCCAGCAAAATCCAAGCAACAAGTTTGCAGCTATCGAAGAGCGATTAATACGCCATGATGGTAAGACCATTTGGGTAGAAATGAGCTGTAGTATCAGCAAACATCAAGGAAAAACAGTGGTTATATCCGTATTTCGTGATATTTCCAAGCGCAAAAAAGCCGAGTTAGAATCTCAGCTACTAAAGAAAACCATTAATACCATTCAAGAGAGTATCTTTATCACAGATCCGAATGGTATCATTCAATATGCGAACCAAAGCTTCACACGTATCATGGGTTATACAGCACAAGAAGTCTTGGGTAAAACGCCAGCTATTTTAAATAGCCATCAACAGTCCAAAGAGTTTTATCAACACCTGTGGCAGACGCTTAAAAGTGGGCAGTCATGGTCTGGGCGAATTATGAATAAACATAAAGATGGCACAATTTTCCCTGTTTATATGTCCATTGCTCCTATGTTTAACACACAACAGAAAATTACACATTTTGTAGCTGTGCATGAAGATTTAACAACTGATGAAGCACTACAACATAAAATTATGCAAGCTCAAAAAATGGAAGCTGTGGCAATTATGGTAGGTGGTATCGCCCATGATTTTAATAATCTTCTAGCCACCATCCTTGGCAACCTCTATTTAATGCGCAAAAAGATGCAAGATGATGAAAAAGGTATGTCGCGCATCCAGACCATGGAAAAGGCTGTACACCATGGGGCTAGCATGATTCAACAAATGTTAACCTTTTCACGCCAAGATAGTCCTGATATGAATACCATGAATATGTTGGCATTCTTAAAGGAGGCAACCAAGCTTGCAGAGAATAGTTTACCTGAAAATATTCAGTTTACATTGGATTATTCATCCGATGTAAATGAATCCTATATACAAGGCAACCTGCATCAATTACAGCAAGTAATTCTAAGTTTGGTCAACAATGCCAAAGATGCCGTGCGCAATGTTGTGAGTCCTAAAATAAGCCTAACCTTAAATCAAGAAAACCCCACCCCAGAGATGCTATTAAATTATACGGGAGTACATAGCAAAGGGGAATGGCAGTGTTTGCGTTGCCAGGATAATGGTTATGGTATTGCACAAAAACATATCGATAAGATATTCGACCCATTTTTTACCACTAAAACTGTTGGAGAAGGTACTGGTCTAGGGCTTGCCATGGTCTATGGAGCGGTTCAAAATCACCATGGACTAATTGCTGTCGAGAGCGGACTCGGTGTAGGCACTACCATATCCATTTATATCCCCAAGCACAAAACATCTGAGCTTCAACTTATTGCCAATGAAAGCAAATTTGACCAAGGCAGAGGGCAGTCCATCTTACTCGTTGATGATGATGAGCCTTTACGCAGTGTACTGGATGAAATTCTCAAAGAATCTGGATTTAAAACTTTTCAAGCAGGAAATGGGCAAGAAGCTGTGGATATTTTTACGGCGAATCAAGCTGATATTGCCATCATTATTATGGATGTTGTCATGCCTATTATGGGCGGGGTGGCTGCAGCCAAGGAAATTCGTAATATCAACAGCACCATCCCCATTGTTTTCCAAACAGGTTATGGTGAGCAAACAGAATTGGATGCTGCTGCCTCCATTGAAAACTGCGATACATTACGAAAACCATTACAAGTTCATGCACTTCTAGCAAAAATAGAAGAAAAACTCGAAGCTTCAGCAACTTTAAATAGCCTTAAGCCATGAAACATCGTCTAAACATTGCCAAACAACCTGCTGTTATACGCACCGCAACACGTTTTGCATTGATTGTAGGTCCCGTACTGGTGATGATTAACCATGGTGACACCATTGTTGCTGGAGAGATGACCACTGTTGACTGGCTAAAGTCTGCTTTGACCATGCTTGTTCCTTATACTGTCTCTACATTATCCAGCATCAGTGCTTATATGTCTTGCCAGTCTAATACTGACAACAATAGCAATTAACATCCTACTGCGCTTTTAAAGCAGAGCGCATATCCAATATCCGCGAAATTAAGGCTGGTACAGGCCTTAAACTATGACGAACAACTTCGGCAGGCCATGCCAATAATGCTTGTGCTGAATCAAAAACATGTTGTTTCCTATCATATGAAGAGCTTGCTTGTTGTAATTCTTTCTGCAATGGCAACATCAATATAGCTATGATTAAATCATGCGGGATTATTTGAATATGCTTCTGTAAAAAATCAGACATCATACCAATATCTGCACGCGATATATCCGTAACTTGTTGATGCCACTGCAAACATGCTTGCGCCACATCATCATCCTGCAAAATTGCAACATGACCAGGGCAACCTTGTGCAAGCTCCTTTGCCAATGATGCCACATTCTCAGATAAGTCCATGACTTGAAGTGCTTGCTGCATATCGTCTTCATGCAAAGGTGCGCAATGCTCCAACATACACCGTGAACGAATGGTTGCAGGCAAACGGGTGAGATCATGACAAACAATCAACAACAAACTACCCGCAGAAGGCTCTTCCAAACCTTTAAGCAGCGCATTAGCAGCTTGGTTATTCATGGCATCTGCATCATCCAACAGCAATACACGCCGCTGACTTTGCATGCCTGAAAGCGATAAAAATGATAAAGCATCACGCACCTGAGCCACACTAATATCACGATAAAATTTCTTTTTCTTTTCATCCCATAAAATACCCATCTGCATAAAATCAGGATGCGAATCCCCAGCCAACATGTGGCAGCTATGGCATTGCCCACAGGCAGCACCATGATTTGTCAGCGATTCACACAAATACGATGCTGCCAAGCTTTGCGCCAACATCGCCTTACCCACACCACGCAAACCGTGTAACAACCATGCATGAGGCATTTTTTTTTGCTGCATCAATGTTTCAAACCGCTGAGCAGTATCCGCATGCCCTAATACTTTATCATTCATGCTGCCAATAAATCCTCAAGATAGTTTTGAATATTACTCTGAATTTCTTCAATCTGAATCCCAGCATCTACGCGTACCATACGCTCAGGGTATTGCTTACAAATATCTATAAATGCCGCATGTACCCGCTCATGAAAAGATAATGCCTCTTCATCCAAACGTGTACTTTCTGCTCCCATATCGGTGCGCGCACGCACCCGTTTTAAAGCTATTTCCGCAGGCACATCCAACCAAAATGTTTGCTGCGGTGTACAACCTGCTTCGGCAAATGCCAGCATGGGTTTTAAATCCACACCTTCAGCCAAACCACGCGCCGCCAACTGATAAGCCAGTGTTGAATCTGAATAACGATCACACAATACCCATTGCCCATTTGCCAATGCAGGCTTGATGACTGTTTGCACATGTTGCGCTCTATCCGCCAAAAACAATAACAACTCACACTCGGGCACAGGCACAAATTCACCTGATAACAACAAACAGCGAATCTCCATACCCAAAGGTGTCGCACCTGGCTGGCGTGTTTCAAGCACATCCTTGCCCTGCTGTCTCAACCAATCTGCGGTCAGCTTTAATTGCGTGCTTTTCCCGCAACCATCACCACCTTCAAAGCTAATCAAATGACCCATATTAGCCATCGTCCCTCCATAACCATTCACCTGTCACTGCAAAAAACTCTGGTAACTGCTTCAACCAATCAAGCGCATCTTCTCTTTGGCATACAGTTGTCCAAAACTGTTGTTTTCTTTTCTCAGCATCTGTATCTGACTTACTAGCAAAACAACGAATCACACCCAAACCATCTTCACCCAATAACCATGCTTGCAATATCAACGCCCGACTCGGCGGCACGTCCAACTCTATCACCCATACATCATAGTCGTTCATTTATTTTTTGCTCTACGCTTTGTTTTCGATTCATTTTTCTCTCAAGCTTGACCCATTTCTTCACATTGGCTTGATGCTCTGCCAATGTCGAAGCAAACGCATGACCACCACTACCATCGGCAACAAAATAGACATAACTCACATCCGCAGGATTCGCAGCGGCACGCAAGCTTGCCGCGCCAGGATTACAAATAGGTGTGGGAGGTAAACCCTTGCGCGTATACGTATTCCAAGGCGTATCCGTTTTTAAATCTTTACGCTGAATATTCCCTGAAAACACACCATCGCGTTTCCATATACCATAAATAACCGTTGGATCCATTTGCAAACGCATACCCAAGCGTAAACGATTATGAATCGCGGCTGAAACAAGCGGACGCTCCTTATCCAACGATGTCTCTTTTTCAATAATCGAGGCAATAATACGTAACCGTTGTACTGATTCAGGCTTCATTTCTTTTAGAATTTTCTTTTGAGCCTGCACCATGCTCATTAATATCTCTTTGGGGCGTATCGGTTTGCTATAGGTATAGGTTTCTGGAAGTAGCCGCCCTTCTTGCTCATCATTCTTTAAAATAAGCTTGAGTGCTGACTGCCAATCAGCCAGTGAGTCCCCTGTATGATTTGCCAATATCTGCAATATTTCCTGTGTTCGCAAACCTTCTGGCACTGTCACATGATGTAACACCACATCTCCAGCCACCAGCTTATCAAGTACATCTACCACACTCATCTCACCAGAAAATACATATTCCCCAGCTTTAATTTGTGTCGCAGTGCCTGCCAAACGCGCTGCCAAACGAAATAGCCATGCCGAATCAATCACACCTTGTTTTTGTAGGCTATTAGCAATCCTATGCGATGATGCACCAGAAGAAACCACCAGCGATACTTCACTCACGGGGCTCTTGGCATAAAGCTGTTGCCACATCCATGCCATACCGCCCAAAAGCAGGGCACCCAACAGCAAAAATATTTTCAGCCAATTATTCACGGTTCAACACTCCCAGAGTTGGTACACCTGACATGCCTTTAAAAGCAGAAAACAATTTACTCATAGCAGGATGATTTACATCTAAACCTCGACCATTTAATGATGCCACAGGCTGCACAAACACGCCGCTATTCATACAAGCAACCGCCTCACAATCATCCAACCATGCCATAGGACACACTGATTCAAATAACACGCCTTGTTGCAATAAAAAATGCCGCACAACACCCGATAAAATTCCCAAGCCTTGCGGTGTAAACCACTGCCCTTGTCGATATATCGCTATATTTGCAGTGAGTGTACTCAAAACATTGCCACTATCTGAGCCAATCAATGCTTGCATAGGATTATCAAGACCCCATTGCTGAATGGCACGCAAACTCTCCGCATAATCAGCGGTATATTTCACCTTCTTTTCGCGCAAAGGGAATGGCCAAATCACCGATTGCAAATGCAACGGATACCTATTTGCAGATGGCATCATTTGTATTTGAACATGTGGCTGCGTATTTTTTACCAACAAGCCCCAAGCTGCATCGCCACCTGATACTGTCATGCGCACCAACATATCATTGCCCTGTATATTTGCGGCGGAAATAGCCTCTTTAAAGCAGTTTTCCAGCTCGTTATCTGTGCAGATGAGACCATAGCTTTCCAAAGCATATTTCAAACGCTGCTGATGTTCAGCTTGTTGAAATATATGACCATCGAGCACCCGAAATGTCTCAAAACATGCTTCGGCATATGCCAAACCACGATCCAATTGCTCAACAATTTTGATTTCATTCATTCTCATGGTAGAAGATTGCCCATGCCGAAGTTCTACCTTGAAGCCATCGAACACGCACGTGTCTATGACATTGCCAAAGAAACGCCACTGGAGCTTGCCCCCAAGCTTTCCGCACGTCTGAGCAATGAAGTATTGATAAAACGTGAAGATTTACAGCCTGTTTTCTCATTCAAACTACGCGGTGCCTACAATAAAATTGCCAATTTAAGCGATACTGAACGGCAAAATGGCGTTATTTGCGCATCGGCTGGCAACCATGCCCAAGGTGTTGCCTTGTCTGCGAAGAAACTTGCCATCAAAGCTACCATTGTTATGCCACGCACCACCCCTGAAATTAAAGTTAAAGCTGTTGAATCATATGGCGCAAATGTTGTGCTTTTTGGCGATTCTTATTCCGATGCCAGTGCCCATGCCAACGAACTATGCCAACAAACGGGCATGACTTATATTCACCCATACGATGATCCTTTGGTGATTGCTGGGCAAGGCACCATTGCGGCTGAAATTCTACGCCAAGCACCTTCAGATTTGGATTATATCTTTGTACCTATTGGTGGTGGCGGTCTGATTGCTGGCATTGCCACATATTTGAAACAAATTACGCCTAATACTCGCATTATCGGTGTTGAGCCTGTCGATTCTGCTGCCATGCACGATTCGATTAAAGCAGGTGAGTTGGTCACTCTTGAACAAGTCGGTATTTTTGCCGATGGTGTTGCCGTTAAAAAAGTTGGCACGCATACCTTTGATTTGGTTCAGCGTTATGTTGATGATATTATCCTTGTTGATACCGATGAAATTTGTGCTGCAATTAAAGATATTTACGATGAAGATCGCTCCGTTGTAGAGCCTGCGGGAGCCTTGGCTGTGGCTGGCATGAAAAAATATGTGCGTGAGCATGCATTGCGCGGGCAAGTGATTGCTTGCATCAACAGCGGTGCCAACATGAATTTTGATCGTTTGCGCCATGTTGCCGAACGCTCTGAAATGGGTGAGCGTCGTGAAGCATTGTTTGCGGTCACCATTGATGAAAAACCAGGCAGTTTTTTAACCTTTTGTAAATTATTGGGTGATCGCCCTATCACTGAATTTAATTACCGCCTGTCTAGCCGCAAACAAGCCTATGTATTTGTTGGTATTGCTGTGGCATGCGAGCAAGAGCGTCAAGACATTCAAAATTTACTTGAAAAACATCAATATCCCGTCATTGATTTAATGGATAATGAGGTAGCAAAACTACATATGCGACACATGGTCGGCGGCAAATCGACCGAGGTTCAAAATGAACAGCTTTATCGTTTTGAATTTCCAGAGCGTCCTGCTGCCCTATTAGATTTTCTCACCTGCATTGCAGGACGTTGGAATATATCATTGTTTCATTATCGCAATCATGGTGCGGCATTTGGTCGTGTCTTGGTCGGTGTTGAAGTTCCCAAACATGACCAACAGGCATTTGAAGGTTTTCTATTAACCCTAGGTTACACATGGGTCAATGAATCGAATAACCCTGCGTTAAAGCTATTTTTATAACTTAATGCTGCAACTGTTGCTGGCGAAGCAATGCTTGTGCCCGCATCACGTTCTGCTTTGCCATTTTAAAATCAGGCAAAATGGCAATAGCACGCTTAAAAGTCGCAATACCTTGCTGATAATCCCCTTTCATCAAATATGCTGCACCCAATAAATTCAAAGCTGGTGGATTATAAGGGTAAATCACTTCAAAGTGTTGCAAATAAGCAATGGCATCATCATAACGCTTTTGTCGATATGCTATTTCAGCCACACCAAATACAGCACGGAAATTATCTTTATCCCAAGTATAGGCTTTTTCATACTCAAGACTTGCCACAGAAGGCTGACGAACATGAGACATCGCCGAGCCTGCATACCATTCAGAAATCACCCAGCGTGTTGGCCAAATACTTAACAACATCAAACCTAGCAACAATGTTAATATTACGGGTTTCAATGCTACAACAGGCAAAGCAGGTAATTTCATCACATTAGGCATGGGCTTTAATGCTGCCCACCAACAAGCTGCAAACAATGCAAATACAAACATACTAGCAGGATTAAAAAACACATGGTTAAACATCGCATCAAACAGTGCTGCTGTAATCGCTGCAACACCTGTTGCTTGCCATATATCCCACTCTCGCCAAACAGAAATAAATAATCGCCACCAAAAAAACAGCAATAAACCCATAAATAATATTGTGGCTATCAACCCTTGTTGGGTCGCAATTTGCAATACAATATTATGTGGATTTGTTGTAAAGGTTCGTGCGTTACTTAAGGGATCTCGGAAATCTGGAAAATGATTGCTAAAGCTTGGATAAATCGCAAAAAAGCTACCTGTTCCCTGCCCCAGCAAAGGTTTCTCTAATGCCATAGCTGTTGCCGATGCATACATGGGCGTTCGAGCCCCAAGCACTGGTTTTAAGGCATTCCACATATCTGCTAATGGCGGCTGAACAACATTACCGCTCAAAGTTTTCACCTGCATATCTATTGCTGATTCCACTGTCCCTGAAACACGTACCAGATCACGGTAATGGTAAGGCAGCATTTCATAAATAAACACAGAAACTACACATGAACTTAACAATAAAATTACTGGAAAATAGCATGCAGGCAACTTCCAGTTTTGAGCCAATATCCAAGTTCGATGGCGTAAGCACAATACCAATAACACCACGACTGCCAAAGTCATACCGCCTAAAGCACCACGACCTGAAGCAACCAATAACACAGCAATAATCGTAGTTACTGAAAACCAATTCAAAATTCGCAGCACAGCATGACTTTGTGTAACAAGTAAATAAATCAATACAGGCAGCAACACAACCAACACATCGCCTGTAAAATTCACATGTCCGATGGGTGAAAAAAGCACACTTACATTATAATTCGGTGTACCATAATCTAGAATATAGCTCTGCCAATATCGAAAGGAGAAAACAAAACTGCCTAGCGTAATCAACCACGCCCAAACAGCTTGAAATGATGCTATATTTCGCCATGCCCAACAGACGGTTAAAAATACGCCTAGGGCACTCAACCAAAAAGAAAAACGGATCAAACCCTCCGTTTGATTGGGGCCAATAAAAGCACCTATGGCTAATAACACATAGAACAATAACAAAGCCAAACCAGACCATGAAAGCGACCATTCAGGTAACGTAGAACGCCGCCATAATACCCATAAGGCAGCCAATCCCATCCATACACCACACAAAGTTAGCACTGCCCATTTGGGTTCTTCATTTGGTGCAATCATTGGAAACAAACGAACATTCAACATAAAAACAAACAAAACAAGTGGTGCTAATACCCATAACCAAACAGCAGAATCTGTGTCCTGCCATGATGGTTTTGTAGAAGCTTGTGCTACTTTTTGTGCTGACTTTTTACTTTTATTTGAATTTTTAGAACGCATGCTTACGGTACTTCGCCTTTACTCCACACATCATTGCTGGACACATCCAACACATCCAGCCACAAACCGCCATGTTTCACACGTAAACGACGGCGCACAGGTAAGGATAAAGCCTTTTCATGCTTCCAGTCAGGGCACATTACTGCTACCCGCCAACCGACAAAAGAATCACGCAATACATGCCCTAACTCACGGTAAAATTGTATGCCATCCATCTCAATACGTAAGCCATACGGCGGATTACAAATCATAAGCCCAGCCTTTGCATCTTTGGCTGGTTTTAGTTTTTGCACATCCTGCTGCTGCACATGCAAATCTGCCAATACACCAGCTCGCTCTGCATTCTCTTTGCAGGCAGTCAACGCACCGACATGAATATCAGATACGTCTATTTTATTAGCCAAAGCATCCTGCGCCATCGCCGATGTTTTTTCTAACACACGCAGCCAAGCTTTTTCTTTGAATATATCCCAATCTTTAAATGGAAAATCATGCTGGATATTGGGAGCCATTTTACGCCCCATCAATGCCGCTTCAATGGCTAACGTACCAGAGCCGCACATGGGTACAAGCAAAGCTTCATCTGACTTCCAATCCATCCACTGCACCACTGCTGCCGCCAATGTCTCGCGCATCGGAGCTTTGGCAGATGCCAAACGATAACCACGTCGATCCAAGCGTTCACCCGATGCATCAACACGAATATCACAACGGTTATTATTGATATGCACATATACCTGCTGCTCGCGGCCATCTTCTTTATCCAAACGTTTGCCCAAAGCATCTTTGATACCTGCCAATACATGCTCGGCAATCTTATCGGTATGCATCAGTTTCGATTTCTCAGCACTGGCTTGCACCACAACCTTACAACCCTTGGGAAGAAAACGCTCCCACGCCATGTTTGCTACATGATGCTGCAATTCAGCCAACATCATGGCATGACACTTACCCACACGCACCTGAATGCGGGTCATGCAGCGCGCCCTTAGACTCACACGATAAAGCGTGTCCAGTGTGCCAGCAAAGCGAACACCGCCCTGCCCAGCCTGAATATTATGCGCTGAAAGTGATGTAAGTTCTTGTACTGCTAATGACTCTAGCCCAGGCAGAACCACAGCATAAAATTGGTAAGGTTGTTTCATGCGGGCACTATAAAACAACAACAAACAATAAGATAATAAAAAAGCCTGTAGGGATGTGCTGGTTAATTCTGGATGGGTGGATATGCGATTCAAAATTTTCAACCCCAAGACGGCAAGCGCAAGTAATAGCACCGCTATTGCTAAGTTTGCCAACGCTGGCGTTGGTAATTTTGAGCGCATAGACACCATGCATTGAGTTAATCAGCACCTCCCTAGGGGTGAAAAGTACAAGTTTGGCGAAGTACCGAGTTTTTCGATGTGCCCGATAGTATCTGTGAATCATGCGGGTTGAGGGAACTCTAATTGACAATACAATGAACCTACTGCCCTGCTCATAATATTTTTAGTTGACAAGCTCATTAGATGTATCTTTAATGTACCTTATATTTTGTGAGTATTATAATTCACTCATAAATTTGGAGGTTTTATGTTATTCAAAGTCATAGGCTGCCTTTTTGTAATTTTATCTTTTTCTGCCTGTGCAAGCAAAACATCCATTGATATTAAACAACAAGTAGCATTACAAAAAGAAGCCACCTCTATCATACAACAATTTGCAAACACGCTGAAACCACAATTAAAACAAGCACTACAACATGGCGGTCCTGCTTATGCCATTGAAACCTGTTCAAAAGCAGCCCCTCTACTGACTACACAGTTAAGCAAACAAACTGGCTGGTCAATCAAACGGGTCAGTTTAAAAGCTCGCAATCATCACACTGCCATACCCAATAGTTGGGAGAAGTCTATCTTGCAACAATTTAACCGTGACCAAGCTGACGGAAAATCACCTTCAACCATGCAGGCAAGCCGAATAGAAAATGGGACTTACCAGTTTATGAAGGCTCAATCAGTCACCCCAGTTTGCCTATTATGTCATGGTGAGAATCTTAAACCTGATGTTGTTGCTGCATTGAAGAAATACTACCCGCAAGATCAGGCAAGATATTATAAACTTGGGCAAATAAGAGGAGCGTTTAGTTTAACTAAACAGCTGTGAAAATAAGCAACGCTAGGAGGTTGTAATGGAACGGTGCTTACAATATCTGCAAGTGTCCCTATTGATAACATGTTTTTCAGGTATGATGGTTTTTGCTACTGACGCTCAGAGCTCAGAAACCCATACTATAGAAAAAACGGCAAACCCAATCAATACAACAGCGAATCATAGCCAATTCAAAGCCTTGCAACAAAAATTCAACAGTGGTCCGGAAGTCACCAAAGCTTGCCTCTCCTGTCATAATCAAGCTGGCAAACAGATACAGAAAAATATTCATTGGACTTGGTCTTATCACAATAAAAAGACTGGGCAACTGCTCGGCAAAGAACATCTGATCAATAATTTTTGTTCAAATGCCCGTGGTAACGAAGGTATGTGTGCCCAGTGTCATATTAGTTATGGGGCAAAAAACTTTAAATTACCGAAAAAACAGAGTCAAATTGATTGCCTCGTTTGTCATGATACAACAGGTAGCTATTATCGTTTACCACCCACAAAGGGAAGTCCTGCCTGTTCGATTTTATTTGCAGGCAAGAAACCTATCCAATGGGAACATGTTGCACAGAATGTCGGACTACCAAGGCGCTCTAACTGTGGATCCTGCCATTTTAATGGTGGCGGTGGTGATAACGTAAAACATGGTGACCTATCTTCAATCATGGCCAATCCAACGAAAGATGTGGATATACATATGTCCCCAGACGGACAAAACTTTGCTTGTACCGCTTGCCATGTAACCAAAAATCACCAGTGGTCTGGTAGTCGCTATCAGGGGTTGGCTCGTGATTTAAAAGGCACAGGTAAGCCAGGTTTTCGCAGGGTTGCCACATCATGTGAGTCTTGTCACGGGCTGGAGCCGCATCCAAAAGATTCAATAAAACATTTGACCCTGAACACCCATGTCAAACGGGTAGCTTGTCAGGCGTGTCATATACCAAGCTTTGCCCGTGGAGGTGTGGCAACACGTACCTTCTGGGATTGGCGCACCGCTGGTCGCACCAAAAAGGGCTTGGGTTTTATGGAAGAAAATTATACCCAGGGAAATGGGAAAAAACGAGAAACCTACTGGTCAATCAAGGGGAATTTCAAAAATGGTGAAAATATTGTACCATATTATGCTTGGTATAATGGCGTAAATACTTATACCACAGTGGATACACACTTTGACCCAACAAAGCCCGTGGACATCAACCATCTGGAAGGCTCTGCCAATGATGCGGCTTCACGTATCTGGCCATTCAAACGTATGGTAACTTGGCTGCAATATGATAAAAAATACAATAACTTAGTATATACACACTTATGGGGCAATGACGATGAGTCTTTTTGGGGTAACTTCAAGCTTAAAAAGGCAATTGCCCGTGGTATGAAAGATGCAAACAAACCATTCAGTGGTGAGGTCGGTTTTATCAAAACATATTCCTATTGGCCAACAACTCATATGGTTGCCCCCAAAGAAAAGGCGGTTGCATGCATGGAGTGTCATGCTACAGATGGTCGGTTAAACGAAATTAAGGGCATATATATAGCAGGACATCATCATTTTACATGGCTGGATAAAACAGCTTGGCTTGTCATTGCTCTTACGGGTAGTGGAATCTTACTGCATATGCTGATACGTCTATTTGCAGCTGTAAGGAGGAAGAAGTCATGAGCATGCATCGCATTATGATTTATACCCGTTTTGAGCGGCTATGGCACTGGCTACAAGCTGGAGCTATTCTAACACTATTATTTACAGGCCTTCGCATTCATGGAACTCATACACTGATCAGCTTTGAGACAGCCGCAACCATCCATAATATCGTGGCTATTGGGCTTTTAGTATTATGGGCATTTGCCACATTCTGGTTATTTACAACCAGTAACTGGAGACATTATATGCCAACCAAACAAGGACTCTGGCGTATTATCCGTTTTTATTCCTATGGCATATTTCAGGGGGAACATCATCCATACCACAAGGCATTTTGGCGCAAGCATAACCCCTTACAGGCTGCTGCTTACCTTGGTTTAAAAATAGTAATCTTTCCAATGGTGTGGATATCAGGTTTAATTTATCTTTATATCGTTCTTGGCGGCTCATGGTCAGGTTTGCTTAATTTTCCAGCAGCGGTTGCATTCACCCATACATTAGCAGCTTTTGCACTGATTCTTTTTCTAATTATTCACCTATATATGCTGACTATTGGAGGCAGCCTTATACAACATATCACCCCTATGATTAACGGCTTTGATGAAGTCGATCTATCTCAAGTAGAGGAAGCCTACCTAGAAGCCGATGAACCAAATCATATCAAAGATGACATTAATCAATCCGAAAACCATCGCTAATGATTGCTAATATGCCATACAGACAGCTTACAAGGATATCTATTATTATGCTAAGTATCTTTATTTGGCATGCTGGACAAGCACTGGCTAACCCAATAAACATTGTAGCCAGCGAGTCTGGTTATCCAAAACTTCATTTGGCAACATCAAAACATTCTGCAAAACAAATCAAGCATGGGGAGTACCTAGTCAAAATGGCAGACTGCTTTACCTGCCACACCAATGAGTCAGAACACGGCAAAGCCTTTGCTGGCGGTTTAAAAATAGATACGCCATTTGGCTCTTTGTATGCTCCAAATATTACACCAGACAAAACAACGGGTATTGGCAACTGGAGTGATCAAGACTTTGTAAAGGCTGTACGTGAAGGCATCGCACCCAATGGATCCTATTATTATCCAGTATTTCCCTATAATTACTTCAATAAAATGAGTAAACAAGACATTCTTGATATTAAAGCATATCTGGATGTTATCCCGGCTGTCCAGCAACAAAACCACAAGCAGGAGATGAATTGGCCATTTAACTATCGCATATTGCAAATTGGCTGGCGCTTGCTGTTCTTTACGTTCAACAAAGAGTCGTTCAAAGTAGATGTCAGAGCCTCTAAACTAAGAAACAGAGGAGCTTTTATTGTTGAAGGGCCAGGGCATTGTGCCTTATGCCACTCAAAATTAAATTATTTTGGTGTTCCCGAAACTGCTCATTATCTCGCAGGTGCTTTTGTTGAAGGTTATTATGCACCCAATATAACTTCACAAGGTTTACATCATTTAGCCAATAAAGATGTCGCAAATATTTTCTTGCGCAATGAAAAGCCAACGCACGCTCAACTTGGAGGACCAATGCAGGGTGTCGAACACAATAGTCTTCGCTACCTAAATCAGTATGATATTTCGGCTATTGCGGATTATTTGAAATCTGTACGTAGCAGCCCACCTAAAGTAGAGGTGGCATTGAATAGGAACTTTAGTATCGAGGAAGGTAAAAAGCTATATCAATCAAACTGTAAAATGTGCCACGCCAACCAAATTATGGGTGCTCCAAACACAGATAAGCACATTTGGGATGTATTGCTCGATCAAGGGCGCAATAAGCTCTATGAAGTAGCTATTCGTGGTAGCGGCGACATGCCCGCCAAAGGTGGATGTGATGCGTGTGCCAATGGAAGAGTGCAGGCTGCTGTCGACTATATGATTGATATGACTAGAAAACAAAAATAAACCCGTCCCATATTAGAGGGCACCTCGAAAAACAGATAGCTTGATGAACATACAAAAGCACTTAATCTGCTTACACTACAAAGAAATTATTAGCATGTAATTTAGTATTCTTGCTTCATACTATTACCTTAAAATTTTTAAAGAACTACAGGTTTAAAAAAAATACAACTACACTGTTGACAAGGTCAGTCTCGCCGCTAAAGTTCGCGTCGTTCAGCGGGTATAGCTCAGTTGGTAGAGCGCGACCTTGCCAAGGTCGAGGTCACCGGTTCGAGCCCGGTTACCCGCTCCAAATTAAAGGGGTCCTAGTGACCCCTTTTTATTTCTTGGTAGAATGGCAGGGTGGCTCAGTGGTACGGCGGAGGATTGCAAATCCTTTATTCGCGAGTTCGATTCTCGCCCCTGCCTCCACCTTGAATTTGATGACAACCTTTGTATGCCCGGATGGTGAAACTGGTAGACACAAGGGACTTAAAATCCCTCGGTCATTGCGACCGTGCCGGTTCGATTCCGGCTCCGGGCACCACTTTTTCCCATTCAAGATGAATAGTCTTAAGTTGACCTTATTGAAAAACAATTGATTGCTCAAAAGCAGTCCAACTTTTAGCCTGTGCTGATGTCTAAAGATTCATACACTTATATTGATACGCCAGAAACATTAGCCCACACATGCGAAGAACTTAAACAATGCAAAGTATTGGCTGTGGATACCGAATTTCACCGTGAAACCACCTACTATCCAGAATTTGCACTGCTGCAAATTTATGGCAATGGTCAATGTTGGATTATTGATCCCATCAAGTTAAACGATTTAACAGAGCTTTGGAATGTACTTTGCGATCCAAATATCTTAAAAGTTTTCCATGCAGCCAGACAAGATATGGAAATTATATTAAAAGAATCTGGCAAACTGCCGTTACCACTTTTTGATTCACAAGTTGCAGCCGCATTACTTGGTTTGGGTCAACAAATCGGCTTTGGCAACCTTGTCCAACGTATTGCCAAGAAGGAGCTTGCCAAGCAAGAATCTTTTAGTGATTGGATGTCTCGCCCTTTGCGTCAAAAACAACTTGAATACGCTGCTGATGATGTGATTTGGTTGATGCCTATTTACCAACATTTAAGCGAATCTCTTGAAGCACGCGGTCGCCTTGCATGGCTTGATGAAGAGCAAGCAAAGCTGTGTGACATCGCCACCTATCAAGAAGATAAAAATGCTCTTTTGTGGCGCGTAAAAGGTGTAAATAAACTCAAAAGTCGTGCCTTGGCTGTACTGCGCGAATTAGCAGGCTGGCGAGAAGAGCAAGCCAAGCAGCGCAATCTTCCCCGCCGCAGGCTTATTGCCGATGAACCATTGCTCGAAATTGCTCGTCGAGATGAATTGGATCATGAAATCCTTAAGCGCATTCGTGGCCTGCCACAAGGTGTAGTCCGCCGTTTTGGTGACGATTTAATACGTGTGTGGAAAAAAGGTAAAAATACGCCTGAAGAGCAATGGCCCAAACCACACAAGCGCAATCATCATACCACAGGTACCGATCTGCGATTGGAACTTCTCGATACCCTACTCCGCCTTAAAGCTGAAGCTGGGGATATTTCTGGAACTATTTTAAGTAGTAAAGGTGAGCTTGCAGAATTGGCTTCATGGGGCAAACAACGCAAACTTCCAGAACCCGACATTGCCTGTTTGCAAGGTTGGCGACGCGAGTTGGTTGGTGAAGATTTATTGCATTTATTGCATGGTGATATTTCATTACGCATTGACCCCCATAGTGGCAATCCAGTGATTGAGAAGCAGGCTCAAGCATGAAAATTATTTTCTCTATTGATGCCCTTTCACCCGCAGCAGATAAAGCATGGCGCTTACAATCTGATGATACTTGGCGCACATGCATCTATGCAGAGCCTCTGCAAGAAAATGATGCTCGTTTGAGTAATAAACAGATTGCCGAAGACTGGGCTGGCAGACGCATGCAAAAAGATAAAGAACGTGGCTTGGTTGCCAAAGATAAAGCAGGTATGTTCGATTTCCTCATGCGAGGCACATTTGCGCATGCCGTGCTACACCGTCTTTCGGTCGCGCCTATACCTGACAAGGCTCAAATGATTCAAACCACCGCATCACTTGAACCAGGGACTGCATGGCTTATTTATCTTAATACTGCGGGTCAATTTAAGGCGATGGATGCCAATAATAGTAAAATTATTGGTAATCTAGATATTGCTGTGCGCGGAGAAATTGCCTCAAGTGCGGATTATATTGGTGAGCAAGCTACCTTAAAAGAAGAGCTTATGAATAATACCTATTTGCAATTTCTGGGTGGTTGGCTGGAGCATCTTAAGACATCCAATATGGGAGTATTCATCCCAGATGTGGAAAAATTAAAAGAAGTATCCGAATACACTCATGACATCCAAAACTGGCAACCTGAATCAGTAAACAATGCATAATTGGCTAAATGAACAGCAAATATCCGACCACGGAGAGTACCATGCACAAAGTTCTAGTTCCTTTCACAGAAGGTGTTGAAGAAATTGAATTTGTCGCCATTGTCGATATTTTAAGGCGGGCTGATATTGCAGTCACCACGGCTAGCCTCAAGGGTCAAAGCGTTCAAGGTCGCTCAAATATCACCATCCAAGCCGATGCCAGCTTGGATGATGTGATGCATGATGCTTGGGATATGATTGTATTACCAGGCGGCTTGCCCAATGCCCATTTATTGCGTGATGATGCCAATGTTAAAGCAGTCGTTGAGCGTTTACGCGCTGAGAGAAAATCTATTGCCGCTATTTGCGCTGCTCCTACCGCTTTGGCTGCGTATGGCATTACCGCTGGTATGAATGTTACCGCCTACCCTGCCTGCCAAGCCGATATGGAAGCATTGCAGCCTTCATCTGTATATATGGATGATAATGTTGTCGAAGATGATTTTCTGATTACCAGCCGTGGTGCTGGTACGGCTGTTGAATTCTCACTGCGACTTGTTGCCAAACTTTGTGGTGAAACTAAGGCTGATGAAATTAGAGCGTCGATTATCGCTTAAATATTGGTATCGTTCGCTCATGCGTTTATCCAAAGAGTTCCGAGATCAGTTTTCCCAACAAGAAATGCGTACCCATGGGCGTAAAAATGGCTTTGTAACCGATGGTCAAGAAGCACGCTTACTTAAATGGTTACCTAAAATTGGCTTGCCAAAAGACACAACTTTAAATGATACCAATATTCCAACAGGCTCACCCATTGTGATGGAAATTGGTTTTGGTAATGGTGATTTTTTGGTTTATACCGCCCAAAACAACCCTGATTGGATTGTAGTGGGTGTTGAAATCTATTTGCCTGGCGTAGCAAAAGCAGTTGGCAGACTTGAAGATGCAGGTGTGATTGAGCGTAGCCGCATTACACAACTACCAGCCCAATATGTCTTAGAGCATCAAGTCGAACCAGAACAACTCGATGGCATTATCGTTAACCACCCCGATCCTTGGCCAAAAGCGCGCCACCATAAACGCCGCATTATTCAAAAAGATATGGCAAACATGATGGTCAGCCGATTAAAACCAGGTGGATTCATTCAACTGGCATCAGATATTGAAGAGCTTGCCGATTGGATGCGTGATATTTTGGATAACACTTCTGGTCTCACCAATATTGCTGGCAAAGGTGGTTATGTTAATCGTGATGAAGGGCGTATTTTTACAAAATTCGAGCAACGTGGTATCAATGCAGGTCGAATGAGTAAGTTTTTGCATTATGTGAAGGAGTAACTGTGGACACACTTGATTACAGCCAGCTACAGAAAGCCATAAAGTCATTACAAGAAGGTATCCATATTTATGACTTACACAAACATGATGCTGCCCTAAAAGATGTCTTGCGTGATTCAGTTATTCAACGCTTTGAATATACCTTCGAGATGTCTTGGAAAATGTTACAGCGTTGGATTCGACTTTATATCAGCCCTGCCGATGCTGACCCACTGACAAAAAAAGATTTGTTTCGCCTCGCTTCACGCCAAGGTTTAATTGATGACCCTCAAACTTGGTTCTTATTCATAGAAGCGCGGAATATATCTGTTCACACCTACAACGAAGATAACGCTAAGAAAGCATTTGATGCAGCATTAACATTCGCAACGACTGTTCCCTCACTGTTACAACACATGCAAGAAAAATCATAATGCACCTTGAATCCAGCAACTTAAATATTGTTCAAGATATTCTAAAACAATATGTTCCTGAATATGATGTTTGGGTATTTGGTTCAAGGGTGCATGGTCGAAATCTGAAAAAATTTTCAGACCTTGATTTGGTCATTGTCAACGACAACCCATTAAAAACACTGCAACTTTTTAATATCAAAGAAGCTTTATCCGAGTCTGACCTGCCTATCATGGTCGATGTATTAGCATGGAGTGACATTGATGAGACATTCAAGCATATTATTCAGAAAGAATATGAAATCATTCAGAAAAAGGACAAATAAGTAAAAATGATTGTGAAAGAATGGTCAGGTCAACTTACAAATGACATTAGATTAAAGGCAGGACAAGATACAGAGAAGCAGATGGCCTGTTATCTAAAACGTGAATTTGGAAAAGATAAAAATAAACTTGCGAGCGAAACAATATGAGCCTAAAAACCAATAAAGATCAATTAGTCGTGACCGCAGTACAAGGCGGTGTTGCACCAGCTCATCAATGGGCACCGTTTGAAGTTGGCAGTGATGGTGAAATATTTTCTTGGCCATCGACTGGCGGCATTACTTACAATGTTAAAGTCGGCGATTCAGTATTTGGCTGGGCTGGTGAACATATTGAATCAGGTGTTTCCAGCACGCTCGATCATAAAAATAAGAAGTGTGCTTCTGGTTATCAGTTTATGTCCTGTTGCGGCAATCAGGTGCGTGTGATTTCTGGTGAAGCCAAAGGCGAAACTGGCACAGTGCTTGGTCATCATGGCGGTGTGGATCATTTGATGCTCGACTTCCCTGATAGCATCTTGGATAAGCTGACTTGCGATGATAAATTCTTGGTTAAAGGTCATGGGCAAGGGCTAAAATTTATCGATCATGATGATGTATATATCTATAACCTTGACCCTGTATTACTTGAACAATGGGGTTTAAAAGAGCGAGAAGATGGAAAAATCGAAGTGCCTGTCAATGTCATGGTTCCAGGTTATGCGATGGGCAGTGGCATCGGCGCATTATCTGTGACTACGGGTGATTATGATATTCTCTGCCATGATGAGTCTGTGATGAAAGAATTCAGCTTAGACAAACTACGTTTCGGTGATTTTGTTGCCGTGCTTGATCATGATAACCGTTATGGACGAACCTATCGCAAAGGCTCAATCACCATTGGTGTAGTGATTCATTCTGACTCTCCACTTGCTGGTCATGGACCTGGTATGATGACACTCATGACTTGCACGAGTGATAAACTCGTTCCTGTATTGGATAGCCGTGCAAACCTAGGTGTGCTTCGTGGTATTGGCCGTTTTGCGTAAGTTACTTATTCTATGCCTTCTTCTGCCTTTTATGGCACAAGCAGAGATTTATAAATGGACTGATAAATACGGTAAAGTACACTTTTCAGATAAACCTGTTGCAGGCTCCCAAAAACAGCATTTGAAAAATATGACAGGCATTTCCAACCCTGCATTCAATCTTAAACGCAATGCCATGCGCATTAAATACCAAGATAAAAACGGCAGCATGATTGTACAGGGGCGAGTCAATAATATTAACATGCAGTTTGTTGTAGATACAGGTGCATCTTTGGTAATTATCCCGCCAAATGTTGCCAAAAGAGCCCATATATCTACAAAAAATGCTAAAACAATCACCTTACAAACAGCCAATGGTGCAACACAAAGTTATATGGTGAATATTTCCAGCTTACACATTAATCAATTACATCAAAAAGGTGTGCGTGCTGCCATTCAACAAGTTTCACCTGATCCAAACCTTGGGCTGCTCGGCATGAGCTTCTTAAATGCTTATAAAATGAGTATTGATCACAATCAACAAATTATCACCTTGGAACCGCGCTAATGCCCAAAACAATGCAAGTCAGTTGCATTCAAATGTGTTCCAACCATGATGTTGAAAGCAATCTTGCTAAAGTAGAAATCTTCTTAAAACAAGCTGCCGAAAGTGGTTCAAAACTGGTTCTTTTACCTGAAACTTTCTCATTTATGACACGAAATCATCAAGAAAAGCTAAGAAATTCCGAAAAATCACATGTAATATTTCATTTTTTATCAGAAAAAGCCAAGCAACATCAATTATGGATTATCGCAGGGTCCAGTCTCTTTCCTACCGAGCATGGCGATAAATTACACAATCGTTGTTTTATCTTCGCCCCCGATGGCAGTCAACACGCTCACTATGATAAAATGCATCTATTCGATGCTAATTTAGACACGGAAAGCTGGCAGGAATCAGCAACTATTGAAGCAGGGAAAAATCCTGTTGTAGTCAATATCAATGATCATTGGCAAGCAGGTGTCTCCATTTGTTATGACTTGCGTTTCCCCGAACTTTATCGCCATTATAGCTCTCAAGGCTGCAATATACTCACTGTTGCTGCTGCATTTACCGTGCCAACGGGAAAAGCCCATTGGGAGATATTATTACGCGCCCGTGCTATTGAAAATCAATGTTATATTCTCGCTGCCGCACAATGCGGCACACATAGTGATGGTCGGAAAACTTATGGTCATAGTATGATTGTTGACCCTTGGGGTGAGATTATCACCGAGCTTCCTGATAGCGAAGGCATCATCACAGCCGAACTTAATTTATCAGCTATTCAGCGTATTCGGCAATCCTTGCCTGTTCTATGACACATAGCATAGCAATAAAAAAATGTATCTATTCAGCATACTTCCAAGCCCCCTTCTCCCATTGAAGGGAGAAAGTTGAGATGAGGGGTGATTTTCTCAAATATTAACGGGAATCGTTTTATATAGAGCTTCCTCAAAAAGTCGTTTGTTACATTTTTTCCACCAAGGGGCGCAGAGAGAGATACATATGAAGGCAACATTATCCCTGTTCAAGATGTGCCGAAACGTCAGGTTTCAAAGAAAATCTAAAACTAGAGACTTTAAAACTCTTACATCAACACCATCGAGCAAACACGGCGAAGTGGAGTTAAACAGCGAAAGTCATTATTCTCACTGCGAAGGTTACTCAATGCATATTTTTGTGTTTCATTAAGGTCAACATCATACATGGTACAAACTGAATAGGCTCGCTGCCCAAAGATGCGGTCAATAGTTTTATATTCAGCCTTGCCATATTTATTATTTAAACTTGTGATGGCTGGGTTTAATTTTTTCATCATCAACTCATCCAAGCCCGCCACTCGAACATTTGCACTACTACAAGATGTTGCCCAAACCATTTCATAGCCTGCGCTCTCATTCTGAACACTGTTTTCCAAATAGATTCTTGAAAGCTCTGATTTATTCAAGGTATCGGCTTTGCTGCCAATGACCGCACGCACATCTACTTGAATACGGCTATCCATATGTGATGCATTGCTTTTATCACCAATATCAGTCCAATATCCAAATATTGCCATCACCAAAATAGCTACAGGAAATAGCCACTCATTCTTCTTTAGCACCTCTTTGGCTGAAATTACCAGTGCCTCTTCCTTATCTGTAATTTCCATATTATTTCTCCTCTACTTCATGATTAGAAACAAACAAAGCGGTTTTATAGTCTACCCCTTCCATCATATCGTTAATTTCGGAGAGGATTTCATAC
>Ga0256829_1000339_pt1 | contig 50481 bp, 42 predicted proteins | sample 131447metaG_FD_185979 | JGI IMG/M metagenome (GOLD analysis project Ga0256829, IMG submission 185979) | Hydrothermal vent microbial communities from Lau Basin, Pacific Ocean - 131-447 | ecosystem: Environmental > Aquatic > Marine > Hydrothermal vents | place: Pacific Ocean: Lau Basin | collected...
CAGACCCCACCGTTGGCCAGTGACGCCCTTGCCAGTCGGATTGTCTTCCCCTCAGTCGGGGTGACGCCATCTTCTTTCAGATGGCCGGGTTTGCCGGCTTCGCCGGGCAAACAAAAAAACCGGCCCCTAAAAGGGGCCGGTTCTATTCTGTCTACAGGGGTTACACCCGTAAGCGTGGTTTAAACCAAGCTTAGAAGTGGTAACGAGCGCCTGTCAGCCAGTACATGTCGTCGCCATCAGCATTGATTTCAGAGTCAGAGCCATCAAGAGTAACGTTGATGGACTGCTGATCCGGCTGCTGCAGCTCTACGAATACGTCGAAGTTGCTGGAAACTTTGTAGTAAGTACCCAGTGCCCAAGAAGTGCGGCTTTCTTCGCCATCCGGATCTACTTCGTAGATGTCAGCAGCAAATGCCCACGGGCCAGTGGTGTAAGTACCACCAAGGCCAACGGTGTCGAAGCCACCGCCCCGCACTTCGTTGTCATCACGGGTTTCGTAACCCAAACGCAGCGAGAACTGATCAGTTACATCGTACGAACCAATCAGGCCGTACAACATTTCATCGTTACCACCGCCATTGCCTGCGTTATTCTCATCAATGCGCGCTACGTCATCAACAAAACCAAGACCGATAGTAACTGGACCTTGTGCATAGCGAACACCACCTTGAGCTGCCACTTCAGAATCAGCAGAAGGATCAGCTGCACCACGTGCAGTATAATGCTTAGCCTGCAGGAAAGCGGTGAAGCCGCTCAAGTCGGGTGTATAGTAACCGATAGAATCGCCGCGAGACTGCTTACGATGACTAGCGAACTCTAGGCCACGATCGATGTAAACGTCGAACGGCAGAGATACAAACTGGTTGTAGAAGCTATCAAAGTTACCAGCTTGGAAAGTACCGTACTGCAACTAGCTTACTGTTTCGATCGTTATTACCGGCCTTCTAAGAAGCCAGTATGTGGCTTGCGGGCCATGCTCTTTTTCTCATCCGCCGGTTTTTCCCGGTGGTATGCGACATGTCCTCAACAAAGCCTTGTTATAGTCCAATGCTCGCAGGTCAAACTCTATACCGGGATTCCAGGGAACGCAATAGAAAAAAACAGTGTTTTTTTACGATTTGTGTTTTTTTATGGAACCCACAACACGGACTCGGGTCTCAGCGGCCTTCGAATTTTTGCTGCAAGCCTTTTAGTTTCTCTTCCATGCTAAGCGGCTTTTTCTGCTCACTTTTTTCTGGAACGGGCGTTCTCGAGGGGAGCTTCTCATCGTTTGGCGATGAGTTACTCGCGGCTGGCTGCGCTTTATTCGTGCGACTTTTCGCGGGGGGAGCCGGACGCTCCATTCGTTTTTTCGTGGGCGCTTCTTGTCGCCGCTCACTGGCATGTTTCGCGGCTTCTTTGTCCACCTTGCCGGCAGGCTGGCCATCTAAATCGACACGCTCTGCTCCTTCACGCATGGATTTGATATAACGTGGCAAATTGACGTAGTTGGCTAGCGCCCGACGGATCAATTTACTCGGCCAAGGCTCGCGCTCGGCCAAATCCTGGTGAATCCCCACTTTCAAGGGTTTGGTGTGCCCTTTGAAGAAGGCATGTGGGTAACGCTGATACCACTGCTTCAATAACGCTTGCGGCGAGGGTTGCGTGACGGCTTCTGGCGTTACTGGCTCGCTGACCGCCGCTGATACGTGCTCGGGTGCTTCGTTCGGTACTTCTTCTGCCGCCGCGACATCGGTCTCGTGTTCAGCGGGCGATGCCGTAGGCTCCCCTGAGGCGCGAGTCGATAGCGCGGCTAGCTGCTGTTTCAACTGCTGATTCTCTTCGCGCAGCGCAATGAGTTCGGCCTTGTTTTGTTCGAGCCGTGTTTCTAACGTTTCTAGTAGATGCAGTACGCTGGCGGCCATAACCCCCTCCTTTGCCCTTGGTCAGTCGTTGACACGCTCATACACGACGAAGTCATAATTTGACTGCCCTTCTGCGGGCTGCCCGGCGACTCGCTGAACTTCTTGCCACTCTTCCGTCGAGAACGCGGGGAAGTGCGCATCGCCTTCCACTTCTATATCGACTTCCGTGATGTAGAGACGTTGGGCAAACGGTAAGGCTTGACGGTAAATCTCGCCGCCGCCCATGACCATGATTTCTTCTGCCGCTTCGATTGTCGCCTGCTGATCGGCAAGCGCTAACGCAGCCGGTAGCTCATGGCATACGCGCGTGCCTTCTGCACTAAACTGGGCATCCCGAGTCACGACGATATTGAGACGATTGGGCAGCGGCTTGCCAATGGAGGCGAAGGTTTTACGTCCCATGACCAGCGGCTTGGCCTGGGTCATACGTTTGAAGAATTTCAAATCTTCAGGCAAGTACCAGGGTAGCTTGCCATCGACGCCAATGACGCGATTCTTGGCCATGGCGACGATCATCGCAACGGGCACCAGCGGTTCATAGGCGGTGGCTTGCTGACTCATACGGCTACCTTTGCTTTGATATGCGGATGGGACGCGTAATTTTCGATCTGAATATCATCGAAGGTGAAGTCGAATAGGTTCGTGACCTCTGGATTGAGCACGAGCCTAGGCGGTGGCATGGGTGTGCGGGTTAGCTGCTCCTGCGCCTGCTCTAGATGGTTGCTATACAGGTGGGCATCTCCAAGCGTGTGAACGAATTCCCCCGGCTGTAAGCCCGTGACCTGGGCCACCATGCTCAGCAGCAACGCGTAACTGGCGATATTGAACGGCACGCCGAGGAAAATATCGGCACTGCGCTGGTAAAGCTGGCAGGAGAGTCGCCCGTTGGCGACGTAGAACTGAAACAGACAGTGACAAGGCGGCAGCTTCATTTCATCCACTTGGCCTGGGTTCCAGGCCGAAACAATTAACCGCCGCGACTGCGGGTTGGTGCGAATTTGCTCTAGCACATTGGCAATTTGATCCACGCTGCCGCCCTTGGGGTGCGGCCAGCTACGCCACTGGTAGCCATATACGGGGCCCAGGTTGCCCTCTTCATCAGCCCACTCGTCCCAGATACGCACGCCGTGCTCTTTCAGGTAACCGATGTTGGTATCGCCCTTCAGAAACCACAGCAGCTCGTGGATGATGGAGCGCAGGTGCAGCTTCTTGGTGGTCAGCAGCGGAAAGCCACGGGAAAGATCGAAGCGCATCTGGTGGCCAAACACCGAGCGCGTACCCGTACCGGTACGGTCACCGCGATCAACGCCCTGTTCGAGCACAGTGCGCATCAGGTCCAGGTAAGGCTGTTCAAGCGCAGGCAATTCGTTCGACGTGGTAAGCGAAGGCGTTGTAGCAGTCACAAGGTTTCCAGATTAACAGCGAGTATGAGGCTGTATTCTAGGCCCCCCTAAAGGCAACGTCTATGTTAAGGGTGGTGGAAGGGAGCTTTAGCTCGCGATGATGCAGGCACAAGTGCCTGCCCAGACAGTCGCCCAATGAAATTGGCCTCCCACAGGCAAGCTTGGGCGGCTACTCAGGCTAGCCTGAATCCACTGGCTCTACCCAGCCACTTTGCTGCTGCAGGAAGGGGCTTCTTGTGGGAGGGAGCTTTAGCTCGCGATGATGCAAGCACAAGTGCCTGCCCAAACAGTCGCCCAATGAAATTGGCCTCCCACAGGCAAGCTTGGGCTAGCCTGAATCCACGGCTCTACCCAGCCACTTTGCTGCTGCAGGAAGGGGCTTCTTGTGGGAGGGAGCTTTAGCTCGCGATGATGCAGGCACAAGTGCCTGCCCAAACAGTCGCCCAATAAAATTGGCCTCCCACAGACAGGTTTAGGTGGATACTCTGAGCGCCACATCCAGATCATACCTTGGCGTCGATGGGCTTGCCTTTTGACCAGAGCATCAGGAGGAGTCCGAGAATAATCATGGGTAGGGTGAGGAGCATGCCCATGGTGAACCAGCCAAAGGCGAGGTAGCCGATGTGGGCGTCGGGCATGCGGACGAATTCGACCATGAAGCGGAAGACGCCGTAGCCCAGCAGAAACAGGCCGGAGATGAACCCGCGCGCACGAGGTTTGGCCGAGACCCACCAGAGGATGACGAACAGCACGGCGCCTTCCAATACGGCTTCGTAGAGTGCCGAGGGGTGACGCGGCTCTGGGCCCATGCCGGGAAAGGGCATGCCCCAGGGAAGCGAGGTCACGCGGCCGGGCAGCTCGTGGTTGATGAAGTTGCCGATGCGCCCAGCCCCCAGGCCAATCGGCACGAGCGGGGCGATGAAGTCGGTGAGGGTGAAGAAGGCCAACTGCTTGCGGCGGGCAAATAGCCAGGCGGCCAGCAATACGCCCATCAAGCCACCATGGAAGCTCATGCCGCCATCCCACACACGGAAGATCCAGAGCGGGTCGGCCATCCACTGCTCTAATCCGTAAAACAGCGCGTAGCCCAAGCGACCACCGGCGACCACGCCAATGGCACAGTAGAAAAGCAAATCGCCAATGTCGTCTTTGTTCATTCCTAGACGCGGGGCACGTTTGCAGCCTAGCCACCACGCCGCCACGAAGCCGACCACGTACATGAGGCCGTACCAATGCACTTGCAACGGGCCGAGGGAAATCGCAACAGGGTCTATCGTTGGGTAGTTGATCATTCACTTTCTCTAATCAAATAAAAGAAACGCTACAGTGTGCCAAAGCGCCATTACGCCAGTATGAAGCGTAATCCCACCACAGCGAGCAGAGCAGCAAAACAGAAACGCAGTACATCGGCAGGCAGCACATGGGCCAAACGCACGCCAATACGGGCAAACGGTACGCTGGTGGCTACGATACCGATAAATGCTGGCCACATAACAAATCCGGTTGCCCAATGAGGCAAGTGCGGGTTCCCCCACCCCACCACGATAAAGGTCACCGCCCCTACCACTGCTATTGGTAAGCCACAGGCCGCAGAGGTTCCCACCGCTTGTGTCATAGTGGCACCGCAGCGAGAGAGCCAAGGCACTGTCATGGCACCACCGCCTATACCGAACAGCGCAGAAATCGCTCCAACTACGCCACCCGCAATGGCCATTGCTACTTTTCCAGGGGCAATAGTGCCGGGTTTCGGCGTAAGCCCGATGACCATTTTGGTAGCTAATAGAAGTACGAAGACGCCAAAAAGCGTACCCAGCACGGTGCCCGACAAGTTATCAGCAATAAACACCCCAGCAATCGCGCCTAGCATTAAGCCGGGCAGCAAGGCCATTAACCAAGCACGATGCACGCTACCTTTACGAAAATGCCCAAGGGCTGAAGAAGCGCCGGTAATGACGATAGTAGCAAGCGAGGTGCCAACAGCAAGATGCATAGTGATCTCAGGGGAAATGCCCTGTAGCCCGAAGGCAAACACCAGCACAGGAACAATAATGATCCCGCCACCAACCCCAAATAGCCCGGCCATCGTGCCAGCGACTGCCCCTAGCGCCAAGTAACTGGCTAAAATGGCTGCAAAGGTCATTGGCTCGGCCTCTCCAGGGCGTGAGGCAACCATTTATTAATCATGCTATGCAAGGTATCCGGTTGATAGGGTTTGGCTAGAAGGTCATCCATTCCAGCGGCTTCGTAGGTATCTCTGCCCGCGTTATCGACATTGGCGGTCAACGCAATCATCACACTGCGCTGCTTTTGATTTGATTGCTCAAACTTACGCCAACGGCGAGTCGTCTCAAGCCCATCGAGAGTGGGCATAAAAATATCCATAAAGACTAAATCATAAAAAGTGGACTGCTGGCGTTCTAGGGCTTGCTCACCGCTACTGACACCTTCCACCTTAAGGCCCTGGGACTCTAACATTTGCCGCGCCAGCATTAAGTTTACCGGCCCATCGTCAACGACCAATACGCGAGGCCGGTGCTCACCGCCCCCTGATAAATCGTCACTGCTTGTCTCATTCACACTCTGCTGCACGAAATTAGCTAATAGTGAGCGGATATCAGCAAGGCGTTCACGCAGGTGGGTAACGTTCTGGCGGCTGGTCTCAGACGCATCCTCCGTTAGCATGCTGCCAAGGTGCTCAAACAGGCTATCGGCTTCTCGTTGCATCAACGTTAGGTAGCCTGATTTAAGCCGAGACTCCTCTCTTGCCCGCTCCCTGCCTGCCATTAAATGTTTGAGTTGCTTCTGCTGGTGATGCAAGTCATCCAACAACGCTTGGTCACTCCTAGCATGACCATCCTGTGTGACCACATGACTCGCTTTATCAAGCGTTCGAATAACCCCTTCTAGCTGGTCGTTCGCCAGGGTAAGCCGCTGGCAGGGCTGTTCATCGGCCTTCGGCTCAACAAGCGCCGGTAAAGAGTTAAGGGCCACCCTCCTGCGCAGCTCGTCAATACGCTGCTCAAGCTCGCTAAGCCCCTGCGTGAAGAGTGTGTCCTTATACTTGCTCCGCGCTTTGATTAACATTAAAAAAACGCCTACATTCATGCAGCTGCCCAACAGAAGGGCAAGCATTAGCCACACCGTGGTTGCCCATGACGCTTGGCTGGGTGACATTAGCCAGATAACGGCTCCTACCAACACACATAGCAGGACAAGCGCGGCCTGAACCAGTAATAATGGCCATAGAACTGGCCAGATAATGGCATTCCAGAAGTGCTCTCGCTGATAGCGTTGTGTCATTCGCGATGTCCCAGTTGGCAGGGCGTTAGGCTAGTAGAGATAGCCCGCATCATTAATCACGGCGCGAAAGTCAGTGTACGTCTCCACCGGAAGTGTGTCATGTCGCGCCACTTAAGTATGCCCCGAATAATGCCTATTATGAGTCATTTATGTGTTTAATTACGTTTCGTTGGTCACCCGATAGCCACACTCCTCTACGCTTAGCGGGTAATCGTGATGAGTTCCATACACGCCCTACTGCCCCACTGAGTGCGTGGAGCGACAAAGCACTGCTGGGTGGCAGAGACTTGGAAGCAGGTGGTACATGGCTGGCAGCAAATCGATACGGCATTGTGGCGGCACTTACCAACGTACGCGATACCACCTTACCCACGCCCCCTAACGCGCCCAGCCGAGGCGAACTGGTGGCGGGGGTACTTACCAGTGACAACCCCGCCGCATGGCTAGACACCATGGCGAGCCACCAAGCCGAGCGCTACGCTGGCTTTAATTTATTAGTCGCTACCACCCACCAATGCTGGCATCTGCACCGGGGAAGCGATGGCATATCCCTTGTTAATGTGCCGCCCGGGGTTCATGGGCTTTCCAATGCCAGTTTGAATACACCTTGGCCTAAACTACAGGCTGTACGTTGCGCTATGCAGGGTAGTAATAATCACCTATGGCGGCCCGCCACGCGACAGGCGCTACAAAACCCAGGGCAAGCCGCCGATCACTTGCTACCCGATACGGGGGTTGGCGTTACTCTTGAGCGTCAGCTCTCAGCGGCTTTTATCGTCGGCGAGCAGTACGGCACCCGCGCGACTACTTGGCTGACGCTCAGCCACCGGGGCGATGTGGCTATCACTGAGCAGCGCTTTGGGCCGCTCGGGCGCTTTACTGGCGAAACGACACTTACGGCGCTATGCCAACGATAGTAGCTTATTAATCACGAGGGGGCAGTAGGTGCGACAACTGCCACTCATCCAGCCGTTTATTAAGATGCTCATGGACCAGTGCGGGCGTATCCAGCCGCATGATCTCTTTGAGCAGCGTTTGCGCATCAGCCAGCGTGACCCGACGAATCGCGGCACGCACTTTTGGCAAGCTGGGGGCGTTCATGGAAAGACTGGTAAAGCCCATCGCCATCAACAGCAGCGCGCCTGCTGGGTCACCCGCCAGCTCACCACACAGCGAAATAGGCTTATTCAGCCGCTTCGCATCCTGAGCCAGCTCTTGTAAAGCGCCAAGTAGCGCGGGATGCAGCGCATCGTACAGGCTAGACACCCGCGGATTGTTACGATCCACCGCTAGCAGGTACTGGGTAAGGTCATTACTGCCTACCGAGAAAAAATCGACACGCTTAGCCAGCGCGTCCATTTGATAAATAGTCGCGGGCACTTCAATCATGACCCCCACTTTTGGCCGCTCAACCTTAATACCCTCTTCGCCCAACTCTAAGATGGCGCGATCAAGCAGCCGTATTGCCTCATCGACCTCCTCCACATTGGTGATCATGGGGAGCAGCACGTAGAGATTGCCTAAATCGTGGGAGGCTTTAAGCATGGCGCGCAGCTGTACCATCAGAACTTCAGGATGATCCAGGGTAACGCGCATACCCCGCCAGCCCAGGAACGGGTTGGCTTCCTCAATCGGGAAATAGGGCAAATCTTTGTCGCCACCGATATCTAGAGTACGCATCACCACCGGCAGCGGCGCAAAGCCTTTCAACTGCTCGCGGTACATGCGCATCTGCTCTTTTTCACCTGGGAAGCGCTCGGTAATCATAAATGGCACTTCGGTGCGATAGAGCCCCACCCCGCCAATGCGGCTTTTCAGCAGTGCAGAGGCATCCACCGCCAAGCCAGTATTCACCATCAGCGGCATTTCATGGCCGTCGGGGGTTCTACTGGGCAGATCCTGTTCATGCTCCAGCACTTCGCTGAGCACTTTCTCTTCGGCAATCAGGCTAGCGTAGCGGGTTTGCAGCTCGGCGGCAGGACGCACAAATAGCCGCCCCCGGTGGCCATCTAGCACCACGGGCGCACCGTTCAGGCGTGGCAGCGGCAGGTCTACCATTCCTAATACCGTGGGAATGCCCATGGCACGGGCGACAATCGCCACGTGAGACGTACTGGAACCACGTACCGACACCAATCCTTTTAGCTTGTCGCGCGGCACTTCGCCCAGCATGGCCACACTGATTTCATCGCCAACTAAAATGGCGCTGTCTGGATAGGTTTCCGGCGTGGAAGGCGTATCTTCTTGCAGGTGCGCCAACACGCGACGGCCCAGGTCGCGAATATCTGCTGCCCGCTCGCGCAGGTAGTCATCATCGACACGCTCTAGGTATTGCACGTGGCGGCGAACGACATCGGCGAGCGCCCCCGGCGCCCACTGGCCTTCGCGAATGCGCTTTTCCACCTCTTCAGAGAGCGCGGCCTCTCCCAGCATCTGTTGATAAACATCAAACAGCGCTAGCTCCTGGGAAGAGATCCGGTTAACCAAACGCTCTGCAGCGGCACGAATTTCATCGCGGGTTTTGCCGATGGCCTCTTTTAGCCGGGCAATTTCGTACTCTTGGTCGCTGGGAATCAGATCTGGAACGCTGTTGAGATCGGCCGGCGGGGTAATCACCACGGCTTCGCCCATGGCCATGCCGGGTGAGGCCGCGACCCCTTTGAACATCGCCTGGCCACCGGGTAGCGCGGGGCGAGTGAGATTACCGGTGGCTAAGGCATGAGCCAGCACGCCCGAAAGCTGTGCCGCCATGGTGACCAGGAAGGCTTCATCTTCGTCATCGTAGCGGCGCTTTTCCGCCTGCTGCACCACCAGCACCCCCAACATGTGGCGCTGGTGGATAATCGGCACCCCAAGAAAGCTTGAATAACGCTCTTCACCGGTCGCTTCAAAGTAGCGGAAATGGGAGTGCGACTGGGCATCCTCCAAGTTGAGCGGCTCGCTGCGTTTGGCCACCAGCCCCACTAGGCCTTCCCCCAGCGGCAACACGACACGACCCACGGCTTGGGTACGCAGACCAATGGTTTCCATCAGAACCAACGACTCCAGTTCTTTATCGTAAAGATAAAAGGAGCACACGTCGGTCTGCATGGCTTTGCGTATGCGGCGCACCATGGTCGACAGCGCGGCGTCGAGGTTCCGTGCGCCATTCACTTCTTGAATAACGCGTCGCAGCACCTCAAGCATGGACGTTTTCCTATTCACTATTATTTGCCTCGCTGAGGGATTGTCCGGCTGGGCTAACACTGCTTTTATCCTGCAATGATGCGCGCGTTATCCTTCGTTATCTTGTGCCAAGCGCTGCACGCGAGGAGAAAGCTCTCTTAGCGCACGCCGATAGACCTCTCGTTTAAACGGCACCACTTGCCCTAACGGGTACCAGTAGCTAACCCATCGCCAACCGTCGAATTCCGGCTTGGGCGTGGCCGTCATACAAATACGGTTTTCTTGGCAACGAATTTTGAGTAAAAACCACTTCTGTTTTTGGCCAATACACACTGGCCTTGAGTGGGTACGAATCATGCGTCGTGGCAGACGGTAGCGCAGCCAGCCCCGGGTGCAGGCGACAATATCAACATCGTCGGCGGTTAAGCCGATCTCTTCGTGGAGTTCACGAAAAAGCGCTTGTTGTGGCGTCTCGCTTGCCTTAATGCCTCCCTGGGGAAATTGCCACGCATTTTGCCCTACACGACGCGCCCAAAGCAGCTGCCCCTGGCTATTGGCAATGATAATGCCAACATTGGGGCGAAAGCCGTCAGCGTCGATCACGGACATCACCTTCATAAATTTTCAGTTATGCCCATTTTTCCACAAGGGAGACAAGCGTATCAATACAATATCACGCTAAGTGGTGAAACCTAGGTGACTCTGCGATAATCCGGCGCTTTGTATCCGACGACCAACGTCCAACATTAACCATAAGGGGAGCGCCGTGAGTCTGGCCATTTTCGATTTGGACAATACGCTGCTATCCATCGACAGCGACCATGCCTGGGGTGAGTTTCTGGTGGAGCAAGGCGCAGTGGACCCGGTGGCCTACCGCGAGGCCAACGAGCGCTTTCTCGCCGATTACAACGCGGGCACTCTGGATATGGCGGCATTTTTGGAAATGGCGCTGAAACCGCTGGCTGAAAACACGCCGGAGCAGCTGGCGGCGTGGCACCAGCAATTCATGGCCAGCAAAATCGAGCCGCATATTCTGCCCAAAGCCGAGGAGCTGCTGGCCCGCCACCGCACCAAAGGCGATACGCTGCTGATTATCACTGCCACCAACCGTTTTATTACCGGCCCCATTGCCGAGCGCTTAGGTGTTGATGATTTAATCGCTGTAGAGCCGGAAATGGTCGATGGCCGCTATACTGGCCGTGTTGACGGCGTGCCCAGTTACCGCGAGGGTAAAGTCATCCGCCTACAAGCGTGGCTAGAAGCCCAAGATATCACCATGGACGGCGCGTGGTTCTATAGCGATTCTCACAACGATCTACCGCTACTTGAGAAAGTTGATCACCCGGTTGCCGTCGACCCAGACGACACCCTGCGTAAAGTGGCAGAAGAGCGCCATTGGCGGATCATGAGCCTGCGGGATTAAGGTAAGTGTCACGCATTTCGTGAGATGGCGACAGCCGCCTCGATATCACCACCGTAATTCATCCAACCTAATGCCACCATCGGCACCCCTAGAGGGGTGCTTCGCGGGTGCGCTCCGCTTACGCCGCGCTACAAATTAGCCCACCTCAAGTACATGGCCCCCCGTAGCGCGGCGTAACGAATCTTGCGAGGTAACGAGCAAATGAGGCACCCGCGGGGGGGGCGGCGATTAGCCGCCCGGATTGGGCTAAAGTGAATCATCAAATCTCTGAGCCGCCTTCGGCACCCCTCACGGGGTGCTTCGCGGGTGCGCTTCGCTTACCACGCGCTACAAGGTGCCCACTTCAAGTACGTGACACCCCGTAGCGCGGCGTAACGAATCTTGCGAGGGACGAGCAAATGAGGCACCCGCGAAGGCGGCGGTGAGCCGCCCGGATGGAGCCACCGTGAACCATCAAATCTTGGTGACGCCATCGGCACCCCTGGCGGGGTGCTTCGCGGGTGCGCTCCGCTTACGCCGCGCTACAAATTAGTCCACCTCAAGTACGTGACACCCGTAGCGCGGCGTAACGAATCTTGCGAGGGACGAGCAAATGAGGCATCCGCGAAGGCGGCGATTAGCCGCCTGGATTGGGCCACCGTGAATCATTCAATCTCGGTGACGACATCTACTCTTAAGAACTCAAGAGCATATTCAAAGACATAGCTTTGCCTGGGTGCTTAGCTGCCAATTTGGCATCGTCTGTGACCAATGTTGTTTGCGTCACCGTGGCAGATGCAGAAATGATGCTGTCAGGTAATTTCATCTGAGTATGACGACGTGTGTTGATCGTCTCTATTTTTACCGAGTGGTTGAGCTCGACGCGTGTCAGCTTGGCTAATAAAGCTGAAATAGCCTGTTCTTCTTGAAGGGGTCAACCTGGGAATCCCAACAGTTCAAGCTCAGTGATCACGGAGTAAGCGTAATAGGCAGGCGGCAGGCATAGCTGTCGCTCGATCGCGTTGATAAAAACGTTTGTATCGAGCAAATAGTTACCACTCATCCCGCATGCTCCGTTGATATTCGACCCCTTCCTGGGTTGTCAGAGTGGGCGCTTTGACAGACGAGAAATCGAGACCGGATGACGGCCCAGGCTCGCTCGGCTCTGATGTGCTGTTTTCATACAGCACCACAATCCGGGCATGCCTGTTTTTTAAGTCTCCATATTCGTCCGGGATTTTAACCATACCGTCTTGAATGTCTGCCTCAAACTCAATCGCCTGCATACCCTTCTCCTCTAACGGTGCCGATGAGTGCCCCAGCGTTCTTACGTCTTTATCTACCGCTGCTCTATTTGACACTCTTTTCATCAAAAACTCGAGGCGCACATTGACTCGTGGCGCTCACCCTATTGGAGGGTCGTACCTGCGCAGCCAATACCGACAAAAAAACCCCGCAAGAAATCTTGCGGGGTTTTGCGTGACTAAGCGCTTATAAAAAGCGCTTAGCAGGCGCGTTTAGCCGAGCAGGTGCTCAACGGCAGCGCGCTCTTCACGCAGTTCTTTTTCGGTGGCTTGCATCTTCTCTTTGCTGAACGCGTCCAGTTCGAAGCCTTGGACGATTTCATATTTGCCACCCTGGCAGCGCACCGGGTAGGAGTAGATGATGCCTTCGGCAATGCCGTAGCTGCCGTCGGAGGGAATCGCCATGCTGACGATGCCGTCGCAACCCAGCGCCCAATCGCGCATGTGGTCGATGGCAGATGACGCAGCAGAAGCGGCAGAGGAAGCACCGCGCGCTTTGATGATCGCGGCACCGCGCTGCTGTACGGTCGGGATGAAGTCGTTTTCGTACCAGTCACGCTCGACCAGATCGAAAGCGGCTTTGCCGTCTACTTTGCACTGGGCCAGATCCGGGTACTGGGTGGCACTGTGGTTGCCCCAGATGATCATGTTTTCAACGTCGGTGACGTGCTTGCCGGTTTTCTGAGCCAGCTGTGTCAGCGCGCGGTTATGGTCCAGACGCGTCATGGCAGTGAACTGACCAGCGTCCAGATCCGGCGCGTTGCAGGAAGCAATCAGCGCGTTGGTGTTGGCCGGGTTGCCGACGACCAGCACTTTCACATCACGGCTAGCATGGTCGTTCAGTGCTTTACCCTGTACAGAGAAGATCGCGGCGTTGGCTTCCAGCAGATCTTTACGCTCCATACCCGGGCCACGCGGACGTGCACCTACCAGCAGAGCGAAGTCAGCATCTTTAAAGGCAACGTTCGGGTCGTCGGTGGCAACGATGTCTTGCACCAGCGGGAACGCACAGTCGTTAACTTCCATCACGACGCCGTTCAGCGCGTCCATCGCTTGAGGAATTTCGAGAAGCTGGAGAATGACAGGCTGATCCGGCCCTAGCATGTCGCCAGCGGCAATACGGAAAATAAGAGAGTAGCTGATCTGGCCGGCACCGCCGGTAATCGCAATACGTACTGGATCTTTCATCATTGCTCCTTGATGGTTCGCCTAATGGAGGTTCGCCTGGTAAAGAATAGCGCCATGATGGTATGCCCAGACGCTCAAAAACTCAATCAGACATGAGACGACTACCCATTTGCACGCGGGCTTGATACTCGCTGAAAACGGCCAGTTACGCTATGGTGTGACGGGCTGCGGTACCATCCTTACCGCGCTATCTATTTTGTCATTCCCTTGGAACAGTGACTTTCCATGCGACGAATTCCCCCCTCTTACGCGCTGGCTAGCCTGCTGGTGCTGGCGTTAGTGGTATGGCTGGCCGTTGGCGATTTTCAGCAGTTTCAATCTTCACCTCCTGAAAGCACAGCAGAGCAAGCCGAGGCCCTCCCCCGCGTCGAGGTAAGCACTCAGCAGAGCACGCCGTATATTCCCCAGCAGGTGCTACAGGGCCAGCTCACCGCTGAGCGTGAGACAGTGCTGCGTGCCAACGTCGCGGGTTACGTCGCAGAGAAGCCGGTCAAGCAAGGAGAGAGCGTGCGCCAGGGCGAAACGCTACTAGTGCTGGATAACGATGCCCTGCCCGAACGCTTGCGGCAGGCCAGAGATGAACTAGCGCTGGCCGAAGCCGAGTACGCCGGTGCCCAGAGCCTGCGCCGTCGTGAGCTAATTTCCCAGCCGGAGCTGCTGCGCCTGCAAAGCGCGCTCAGCGCCAGCGCGGCGCAGGTGGCGCAGCTAGAGAAACAGCTGCAAGACACCCGGCCCACTGCCCCATTTGACGGCACCCTCGACCGAATACAGGTAGAGCTTGGCGACCTACTCCAGCCAGGCGAAGAGTGGGCACGCTTGATTGATGATCGCCGCCTAACCGGTACCGCCTGGGTGTCACAGCAGCAGATAGGTGCTTTAAGCGTGGGGTTACCCGTGACGGCCCGTCTACTTAACGGTGGATCGCTCGCTGGCGAAGTGAGCTATATCAGCAGCCGTGCAGAAGAAGCGACCCGTACGTTCTATATCGAAGTAGCGCTCGATAACCCCGAGCGCCTGCGCTTAGCGGGCGGCAGCGCCGAGTTCACCATTTCTTTGCCACCCCGCCAAGTGCACACCCTTTCGCCTGCGTTATTCAGCCTTGATGAGCGTGGCCAGTTAGCCATCAAGCACTTGGATGACGAGGATCGTGTCGTGCAAACCGCCGTCGAGCTAGTTAGCGCCGACACCCAGCGCGCCTATGTCAGCGGCCTGCCCGACCCGGTCACTCTCATTACATTAGGGGCTGGCTTGGTCCGCCCCGGCGAAGCAGTAACCCCCGTGCCTGCCCAGGAAGGTGGACATGCGCCAGTTAATTAATGCCGCCCTCACCCATACCCGTACCACACTGCTGCTACTGGTAGGGCTGCTACTGGCGGGCACGGCCGCATGGCAGGCGATTCCCAAAGAAGCCAACCCCGACGTTACCATTCCGATTATCTACGTATCTCTCGCGCTGGAGGGCGTCAGCCCCGAAGATGGCGAGCGTCTACTGGTTCGCCCCATGGAGCAAGAGCTGCGTGGCATCGAGGGGCTGCGTAAATTCACCGCTCAGTCCAGTGAAGGGCACGGTTCGGTGACGCTTGAGTTCGACCCTGGTTTTGACCCAGACACCGCGCTGGCCGATGTGCGCGAGCGCGTCGATATTGCCCGCAGCAGCCTGCCCGATGAAGCGGAAGAGCCACGGGTGATGGAAGTTAACGTCTCCGAGTTTCCCGTTCTGAGTATCGGCCTCTCCGGCGATCTGGATACCCGGGAGCGGATGACGATTGCCCGGCGCTTGAAAGAGGAAATCGAAGGCATCGCCGATGTGCTCGAGGTAGAGATTGCTGGCGAACGGGAGGACCTGTTGGAGATCGTCGTCGACCCGCTGGTGCTGGAGAGCTACGGCGTTGATTTCGACACCCTGTTCAATCAGATATCACGCAATAACCGCTTGGTCGCCGCAGGCAGTCTGGATACGGGCGCGGGGCGTTTAGCGTTAAAGGTTCCCGGCATTATTGAGTCGTTAAACGACGTGATGAACATGCCGGTGAAAGTAGAAGGAGATCAAGTGGTCACCTTTGGCGATGTGGCCTGGATTCACCCCACCTACAAAGAGGCCGAAGGATTTGCCCGTATTGATAGCCAGCCCGCCGTGGTGCTGGAAATCTCCAAACGCGCTGGGGCCAACATCATCGCGACCATTGAAGCAGTGCGAGAGCAGTTGGCACTCGCGGAAGACCTGCTGCCCGAACAGCTACGGATAACCACTATTCTGGATGAGTCGGTTACCGTGCAGAACATGCTCTCGGAGCTGCTGAATAACGTGTTAACCGCCGTTGTGCTGGTACTCATCGTAGTGGTGGCCGTGATGGGCTGGCGGATGGCACTGCTGGTAGGGCTGACCATTCCAGGAGCGTTCCTCACCGGCATTCTGCTGGTGTGGGCGTTTGGATTTACGCTCAATATTGTCGTGCTGTTTGCACTGATTTTGGTCGCGGGCATGCTCGTGGATGGGGCTATCGTCGTCAGCGAGTTGGCCGACCGGCATCTGCACGACGGCCAAGCGCCGCATCAAGCGTGGCTCGATGCCGCCTCACGCATGAGCTGGCCGGTCATCGCCTCTACGGCAACGACACTCGCCGTGTTCATCCCGCTGCTGTTTTGGCCGGGCGTGGTGGGCCAATTTATGAAGTACCTGCCCGCCACGGTGATTCTATGCTTGCTGGCCTCGCTGGCCATGGCGCTGGTGTTTTTGCCTACGCTGGGCCGCCTGTTCACGCGCACCTCTCATGCCAGTGGTACCGGGCCGATAGATGAAAGTACAGCGCTTGGGCGTGGGTATCGTCGGATCTTGAGCCGCCTGCTTCAGCATCCTGCCTGGGTACTGCTGTTTGCGGTACTGCTGATTGCCCTACTCTACACCGGCTATGCGCGCTTCAATCATGGCGTGGATTTCTTTCCTAACGTGGAGCCGGACAGCGCTCAGGTACTGGTGCGCGCCCGCGGTGATTTTTCGGCGGAGGAAACCGATGCCATTTTGCAGCGCGTGGAGCAGCGCTTGGGTGGTATGGGGGAAGTGGAGGCGCTCTACGCCCGCTCTTACGCTGTGCCCGACCAGCAAATGGGTAGTGATGTAATTGGCATGCTTCAGTTCCAGTTTATCGACTGGTATCAGCGCCGTCCTGCTCGCACCATTCTGGCGGATATGGCTGAGCGCACCCAGGATATCCCAGGCATTACCCTGGAGTTTCAAGAGCAGGAGATGGGCCCCGGCGGCGGCAAGCCGATTGTGCTGGAAGTGAGTGCTACCGACCCGGACATTGCCGATGCAGGGGTTGATCAAATCACGGCGATGATGCGCAACCTTGGCGGCTTTACCGATATTCAGGATAACCGCAGCCTGCCGGGCGTCGAGTGGCAGGTGCATGTGGATCGCGAAGCCGCTGCCCGTATGGGAACCGATATCACCACCATCGGCAGTGCCGTTCAACTGCTCACCACCGGCCTGCAAGTCGCCACTTACCGCCCGCCGACGGTGAATGATGAAGTGGATATTCGCGTTCGCCTGCCAGAAAACTGGCGCACATTGAACCAGCTTGAGCGTTTGACGATTAATACCCCTCGCGGGCAGGTGCCTATTTCGCACTTTGTGGAGATTACTCCTGCACCAAAAGTGGGCACGCTTAACCGCATTGATGGCCGCCGTGCTATTACGGTGGAAGCCGACTTAGCGCCAGGATTCTTGGCCGATGAGCGGCTGCGCGCTCTATTGGACGCTGGCCAAGGCCAACTGCCCGACGGTTTGATGGTTAACGTCGCCGGTGAGCAAGAGGATCAGCAGGAGTCGATGCAGTTTCTGGTCAGCGCTTTCTTGGTTGCGATTGGCTTGATGGCACTGATTCTGGTGACCCAGTTCAATAGCTACTACCAAGCCGCGCTGGTGCTATCGGCGATTGTGTTCTCAACGGCAGGGGTATTGATGGGGCTACTCATCACCGGCCAAGCGTTCGGCATTGTGATGGTAGGCATGGGGGTCATCGCGTTGGCAGGGATCGTGGTGAACAACAATATCGTCTTGATCGATACCTATAACGAGCTGCGCGCCGAGGGCATGCCACCTGCGCAGGCGGCGTTGGAAGCTGGCTGCCTGCGCCTACGGCCCGTGCTGCTCACAGCGATTACCACGGTGCTAGGTTTGATGCCGATGGTCTTAGGGGTGAACGTGAACCTCTTCGCCCCGGCGCTTGGGTTCAACGCCCCTTCCGCCCAGTGGTGGACGCAAATGTCCAGCGCGATTGCCGGTGGGTTGACGTTCGCCACCTTCCTCACCCTGCTGCTCACCCCCTGCATGCTGGTGATTGGCGGCCGCTTACGGCGAGAGAAGAGTATTGAGTGAATCGCCTCATCGTCGCGGGCTAAAGCCCCCTCCCACATAGCTGCCTGCTTGCATTAGCTGCTGAGTCTACCGGTGGGAGGCCAATTCATTGGGCGACTGTCTGGGCAGGCACTGGTGCCTGAATCGTCGCGAGCTAAAGCTCCCTCCCACAACAAGCCCCTCCCACAGGGTGAAGGGGCTTACGAGGACAGAGGCTTAAGCGGGAGATTTGATCTGCTGGGGGCTGTGGGCTGCATGGAGGCGTGCGATGAGCTGTTCCTCCAGGGCGAAGCGTTCGGTGAGCCCTTTGGCGAGACGGTCAATCCAAGCGGGTAACCGCGCTAGGTTTTGTTGGCAGCGCACCGGGGATACGAAGTCTTCATCAAACTCCAGCACCATGGCAGTAGACATTTCCAGGCGCTCTAGCAGTTGTGCGGCAATGTGAAGCGCGCTTTCGTCATTAAAAGCTTTCGCTTCTTCCGCAAGCTGCGGGTAAATCTCAAAGTGCCCAGCACTGATATAGTCCATCAGCAGTTCGCTGAAGGTATCAATGCGCGCTTTGCTCACGGCTTCCAGCTCCGCATCGCAGGCTTCTTTTAGTTCAATAAAGCTCACGAGTAGCGCGCGACGCTGATCAAGCCAGCGATCAATTAAGCTGTGTACGCCTCCCCAGCGCTCCAGGGCATTTTTGCAATCTTCGAGCATGGGGCTTTCTCCTTGCAGATAGCCGCCTTGAACAGGGCTAGACTCGCTTTTCCTTCTGCCTCTGTCAATCCTGGCGGGAATGATTTCCTTGATACTGGAGAGTACGTCTTCGATAGTCAACGCTTGCGTTAGACAGCCGTCGATAGATCGGCTGCCTAACGACTAGGCTAGCGCTTGATGGCTAGCCACAGCATACGCAGCGGCGCCAGGGCCAGCACCAAAAAACCGATCAGCGTCCAGGCAGGCAGTGACAGCCCCAACAGCATGAAGTCGATCTCAGCGCACTCCCCAGAGCCGGTAAGCACCATGGCGACGACTTCCTGCATAGGCAGGATATCCATCATGTAATCCAGCCCTGGGCCACAGCTAGGCACCTCATCTGCTGGTAAGCCCTGCAGCCACACATGACGCCCGGCGATAAAGGCACCGGTGCCCACGGCAGCTAACCCTAACAGGCCATAAATGCCTCTACCCACGCCCCCTTTAGGGTTGTGAATGGCTGCCACAGCTAGCACTAGCCCGGCGGCGATAACCGCTACTCGCTGAAAAATACATAGCGGGCAGGGCTCTAAACCCACAATATGCTCAAGGCTCAGCGCTACGGCCATCATCAGTACGCAAAACGCGACACCGGCGAGTGCCGTCGGACGAATGGCTGACAATGTCATTGCGCATCCTCGGGTGGCAGTGCAGAAAGCACCCGAGACTCTCGCGCTTTGGTGAAATAACTCTCTAGGAACTCGCTAAAGCTCTCTTGGTCGGCCTCCTCAATATCCCGCTGCTGCTGGTGAGAGGTGTCGATCAGTTGAGCGAGTAGCGCTTCGCGGGAACGCAGCATCGGCGTGGCTTTCAGCTTATCGGCTTGGGCCTGCGCCATGCTCAGTAGCGTGTCGCTTAGTGATCCATTGCCCTCTTGCAAGCGCGCCAGCATTTGCGCCGAGGGGGTCAACGAAGGATCTTTCAAGCGTGGTGCAAGAGCTTCAAGCGCTGCTGCATGGGGTTCGCCCTCCTCGACAGCATCCAGCAAGCGTGCCACCTCAGCCATTTCAGCAAAAATTTGCTCGCCCCAAGCAGGCAGCGTGACCGATTCCCCATTGCGAGTTAGGCGCAGTTCCGGGTCGCGGCCGCGCTCTACGACCAGCCGTCGGTTATCGTCTAGGCGGTCACACTCTTCATCGGAAATCCAGGGGCTGTCGCTGAGTAGGCACCACATCAGGAAGGTATCGACAAAGCGCATCTGGGATTCCGTGACGCCCAACGGATCGAACGGATTGAGATCCAGGCAGCGCACTTCGATGTATTCGACGCCCCGGGCCTCCAACGCCTGGCTTGGCGTTTCGTTGTGCTTGGCTACGCGTTTGGGTCGAATATCGCTGTAGTACTCGTTTTCGATCTGCAGGATATTGGCGTTAAGCTGCTGCCACTCGTCGCCGTTTCTCACGCCCAGCGCTTCGTAGTCCGGCCAGGGGGTGGAAATGGCATGGCGCAGCGTGTTGACGTAGTTCGACAGCGAATTGAAGCAAATTTTAAGCTGCGACTGCACTTTGTTCTGATAGCCAAGATCCGACATACGCAGTGTAGTGGCATAAGGCGCGTAATAGGTATCGTCGCTGAGCGGCTGCAGCTTATCCGGCACTTGGCCATTCGGCAGGAAGCTTTTGTCTATCGCAGGAGACGCGCCAAACAAGTAGAGCAGCAACCAACTATGGCGGCGGAAGTGGCGAATCATCCCGAAGTAGCGGGTCGAGCGGTAATCGTTAAACGGGATGTTGGTGGCTTTTTCCATTTCCCGCAGCGCGTGCCACATATCGTCCGGCAGCGACACGTTGTAATGCACGCCCGCGATGGCCTGCATAATACGGCCATAGCGTACGTCTAAACCCTTACGGTAGACATGCTTCATGGTACCGACGTTAGAGCTGCCGTAATCCGCAATGGGCACACTATCGTTACCTGAAAGCCGCGAGGGCATGCTGCCCGGCCAGATCCACTCGTTTTCCAAGTGGTGATAGGTAAAGGTGTGCAGATCAGATAAAAACGCCAGCGCCTCTTTAGGCTCGGAGTACACCGGAGTGATGTACTCCAGCAGCGCCTCAGAGTAATCGGTGGTGATATGCGGGTGCGTCAGTTTCGATCCGAGCGCGTGCGGATGAGCCGTTTGGGCAATATGGCCATGGGCATCAACACGCAGACCCTCTTTCTCCAACCCGCGACGCAAGCGCCCTAAGCGCCCAAGTCGCGCGCTTGGCAGCAACCGCTCTACCTGGGCGGTGAGCGAAGATGGCACAGTGAGAGGTTCAGACAAGGTGAACACTCCTTGTTAGTAAGGCCTGCATTAAGCAGGCCTTGTTGAAGTCAGCTGGCATCGCCATAACCATTACCCTGCTTTCTCATCGAGAATAGACAGCAGGATATGGCGACAATGGTTAAATATTCAAGACGCGCGACTATTTGCCCCGCTTGGCTTTCATCAGCGCAGCCCCAAGCGCACCCATCGCAGCAGGGGGTTCGCTCTGCTGATTGCCCTGGCGCTGCCCGCCTTGGCGGCGGCTGCGAGTGGGTTTGCGCGGCGCTGCCGAGGCTGTGCTGCCTGGTGCTTCGGGCTGTTCCGGCTCGTCATCCAAACGCATGGATAGCCCTACCCGTTTACGCGGAATATCCACGCTCATCACTTTTACCGTGACGATATCGCCCGCCTTCACAACGCTACGCGGATCATCAATAAAGCGGTCGGAAAGCGCCGAGATATGCACGAGGCCGTCTTGGTGAACGCCGATATCCACAAACGCCCCGAAGTGGGTCACGTTGGTGACGGTGCCTTCCAGCACCATGCCGAGCTTGAGGTCATTGAGGGTTTCAACGCCCTCGCGGAATTCAGCGGCTTTGAACTCTGGGCGCGGGTCGCGGCCGGGCTTATCCAGCTCTTTGAGGATGTCGCTCACGGTGGGTACACCAAAACGCTCGTCGGCGAAGTCGGCGGGCTTGAGTGCTTTCAGAGTGGCGCTGTCGCCAATCAGCCCTTTCACGTCGCGGCTGTTCTGCTTGGCAATGCGCTCTACCAGCGTGTAGGCCTCGGGGTGAACCGCACTGGCATCCAGCGGGTTCTCAGCATTGCTAATACGCAAAAAGCCTGCGCACTGCTCGAAGGTTTTCGGGCCAAGGCGGCTCACTTCAAGCAGCTCTTTACGGCTCTTGAATGCCCCCTGCAGGTTGCGCTGAGCGACGATATTTTCGGCAATAGCGGCGCTTAGGCCTGCCACACGGGAAAGCAGCGCGCTGGACGCGGTATTGAGATCCACGCCCACGGCGTTAACACAGTCCTCAATCACGGCTTCCAAGCTGCGAGAGAGCTGTACTTGGGAAACATCGTGCTGATACTGGCCCACACCAATGGATTTGGGCTCGATCTTCACCAGCTCGGCTAAAGGGTCTTGCAAGCGGCGAGCGATAGAGACAGCGCCGCGAATGGTCACGTCGAGATCCGGGAGTTCGCGCGCGGCGTACTCGGATGCCGAATACACCGATGCGCCCGCCTCGGATACCATTACCTTGCTCAGCCGATGGGCTGGGGCTAGCGCTTTTACCAGCTCGCCCGCGAGCTTGTCGGTTTCGCGGCTGGCGGTGCCGTTACCTACCGCGATCAGCTCCACACCGTGCTGTTTTACTAGCTTGGCCAGCACGTTAAGGGATTCATCCCAGCGGTTTTGCGGCGCATGGGGGTAGATCGTTGCTTGGTCAATAAACTGACCGGTGGCGTCGATCACCGCTACTTTACAGCCGGTGCGCAGGCCGGGGTCTAATGCCAACGTGACTTTCTGCCCGGCAGGCGCTGCCAGTAGTAGGTCTTTCAGGTTGGCGGCAAATACGTCGATAGCGGTCTGCTCGGCGTGTTCACGCAGGCGGCCCAGTAGTTCGGTTTCCAACGCGGTGTAAAGCTTCACGCGCCAGGTCCAGCGAACTACTTCGCTTAACCATTTATCCGCCGCGCGTCCCTCATCACTAATGCCTACGTGCTTGGCAATCGCCACTTGGGCGGGATGAGTGGGTGCGTCGTCTTCACCCGGCAAACGGATCGCTAGGCTTAAGATGCCTTCGTTGCGGCCACGGAACATGGCCAGCGCCCGGTGCGAGGGCACTTTCGACAGCTTTTCGTCGTGCTCGAAGTAGTCGGAGAACTTCGCGCCCTCCTGCTGTTTGCCATCCAGCACGCGCGCACTGAGCTCGCCCTCTTGCCATAGCCGCTCCCGCAGTTGACCAATCAGCTCGGGGTCTTCTGCAAAGCGCTCCATCAGAATCTGCTTGGCACCATCCAGCGCCGCCTTGGCATCTTCAATGGCGGGGATATCCCCTTCGGCTTCGCGCAGGTATTGGGCGGCTTCGCTTTCGGGGTCAAGCGTTGGATTCGCTAACAGCGCATCCGCCAGGGGCTCTAACCCGGCTTCACGGGCAATTTGGGCTTTGGTGCGGCGCTTTTTCTTGAAGGGGAGGTATAAATCTTCCAAACGCTGCTTGGTATCGGCGGCTTGAATGGTCGCTTTGAGTGTGGGGTCTAACTTGCCCTGCTCATCGATGGCGGCCAGTACCGCTTCACGACGCTCTTCAAGCTCGCGCAGGTAGCGCAGGCGTTCGTCCAACTGGCGAAGCTGCGTATCATCCAGCGCGCCAGTGACTTCTTTACGGTAACGGGCAATAAAAGGAACGGTAGCGCCACCATCCAGAAGCTCTACCGTTGCGGCGACTTGTTCAGGCCGGACGCTTAGCTCTTCGGCCAAGCGTGCAGTAATGCGTTGTTTGACATCCATAACGTGCAACTAACTCATGCAGCATTCGAGGTGCCGACAAGGTACCACAAACCACCTAGACTGGCATGGATTGCCCGCTACCCCTATCTTCACCTTCCCTCTACCTCTGCCAAGCTCACCTACCACACTAGCGGTGAAACTGCTTTTCTCGTTCCGGCTGCCAAAAAATAGCGTCTATGCGCAGTCTTACATTAGCGTTATTAGGCAACGGCCACTCAATCTCATCCCCTACTTTTAAACCGATTAACGCCGCTCCAATGGGTGCCATGACAGAAATTCCGTCAGCCACACTTGCTAAAGCGTGAGGGTAGACCAGCGTCCTGACCATCTGACAGCCACGCGTCAGGTCCGTGAAGCGGATTTGGCTATTCATGCTTACCACATTGTCAGGTATGTCCTGTGGGTCTAATACCTCACCACGCGACAACTCTTCTTCCAGCAGTTCTGCCACCACTTGATCTTTTTCAGACGCGTGGTCAATCAGTCGCTGCAGACGCTCAGCATCCAGCCGATTAATGATAATGGGAGGCCGCTGCCCCATGGTCACTCTCCTTAAGAACATGCCAACCAATGCAAAAAAGCCCTTCCCCGGGGTGGGAAAGGACTGCGTATTGCTGCTACACGCAAACTCGTTGATTTAAAGCCTTAGGTGACACCCTGCTCAATCATGGCATCCGCCACTTTGCGGAAACCGGCAATATTAGCGCCTAGCACTAAGTTCTCTGGTTCCCCAAATTCCTTTGCTGTCTCAGCACACTGCCGATAAATATCCGCCATAATGCGCTGTAGCTTTTTATCCACTTTTGCTAACGGCCATTGCTCCATACTGCTATTTTGCGCCATTTCTAACTGACTGGTGGCCACGCCACCTGCATTAGCCGCTTTACCTGGACCATAGGCTAATTTAGCGGCAAGAAAGTGCTCTACTGCCGCTTTGGTGGAGGGCATATTAGCCCCTTCGCTTATGCAGCGAACGCCATTTTCAATCAGCACCTTGGCGTCGCATTCCGTTAGCTCGTTCTGGGTGGCACAGGGAAAGGCGACATCTCCCTGAATACGCCAGACGGCATGACCATCGCTCGGATAATCATGCGCAGGCACATATAGTGCTTCCGGGCGCTCACGTAAGTACGCCTCTAGCGATACCCGTTCGACCTCTTTTAAGCGCTTTAAAAGCTCAAGATCAATCCCGCTAGGGTCATGGATCGTACCGCGAGAATCACTGCAGGTAATGGGCCGCGCGCCCAGTTCATAGAGTTTCTCAATGGTATAAATCGCGACATTACCTGCGCCAGACACAAGGCAGGTTTTGCCTTCTAGCGTTTCACCACGAGCTGCCAGCATGTTTTGGGCAAAATACACCGCGCCATAACCCGTCGCCTCTTTACGGCCCAAAGAACCACCCCAAGACAAACCTTTTCCGGTCAGGACCCCTTCATAACGACCGGTTAACCGCTTGTACTGGCCAAATAGGTAGCCAATTTCGCGTGCACCAACCCCGATGTCCCCGGCAGGAACGTCGCTATTTGGACCTATATGACGGTACAGCTCCGTCATAAAGGATTGGCAAAAGCGCATGATTTCGTTGTCCGACTTACCTTTTGGATCAAAATCAGAGCCACCTTTACCACCACCAATAGGTAAGCCGGTAAGGGCATTTTTGAATATCTGCTCAAAACCTAGGAACTTGATGGTGCCTGCTGTCACGCTAGGGTGAAAGCGCAGTCCTCCTTTATAAGGCCCCAGTGCGGAGTTGAACTGCACACGATACCCTTTATTCACCTGGACGCGGCCAGCGTCATCCAGCCAGCTGACACGAAACATAATTTGCCGTTCAGGCTCAACGATCCGTTCAATAATACTGTGCTGGTGATAGTGTGGTGTGCGCTCAAACAGCGGTCGCAGGCACTCAAGCACTTCTTCCGTCGCTTGATAGAACTCAGTTTGGGCAGGGCTACTCTTAGCAAGTCGCGTAAGCGTGTCGTGAACATAAGGCATGGAAGTGTACCGTTCCGTGTAAAACTATCGTTATGCTGGCCAGCGCATAGCCACATTTAACTGTGGGAACGAATTCCTGCATACCCTATGCAGGTTTGGTATGGCAAAAAAACGCCTGCATAGAGACTAAAGTCTATGCTTTATTGCTCATTTATGGTGCATCTATAATTTCTAATCAATGGTAATTAAACGATTCACGCAGGAACAAGGCAGAGTGCAGCGCTGTTGTTACTTATATACCCACCCTCAATCAGGCGAGGGTTTACGCGGTTTTGCGAATAAAAAAGGGGCAGTGCCGTGGCACTGCCCCTTTCTAGCTAGCTCTTCCCAGCGACGCTTGTAAGTACCTTTTTAGATACCTTTTAAACCTTAGGTGAGCTGTGGGCCTGCCTGGATAATGGCTTCGTTAACGCCTTCAAACTTCTTGAAGTTCTCAACGAATTTAGTGGCCAGCTCTTGCAGGTGGCGGTCATAAGCGTCGCGGTCTGCCCAGGTCTCGCGAGGGTCGAGCAGGCTGGAGTCTACGCCCGGTACGGCTACCGGCACCTCCAGGTTTAAGCCTTCAATGTGCTTGGTTTCTACATCGCGCAGAATGCCAGACTGAATCGCGCTGATGATGGCGCGAGTGGTCGGAATGGAGAAGCGTGAACCGCCTTCACCGTAAGCACCGCCGGTCCAGCCAGTGTTGACCAAGTAAACCTGGGCGTCTTTCTTCTCAACGCGCTTGATCAGAAGGTCGGCGTACTCACGGGCCGGACGCGGGAAGAATGGAGCGCCGAAACACGTAGAGAACGTCGCCGCCAAGCCTTCGGAAGAACCCATTTCGGTGGAGCCGACTTTCGCCGTGTAGCCTGACAGGAAGTGGTAAGCCGCCGCTTCTTTCGACAGCACGGAGACCGGCGGCAACACACCGGACATATCGCAGGTCAGGAAGACGATGGCATTAGGCTCGCCTGCCAGGTTTTCTGCGACGCGCTTTTCGACGTGCTCGAGCGGGTAGGCGGCACGGGAGTTCTGGGTCAGGCTGTCGTCGGCGTAATCCGGCTCGCGACGGTCGTCGAGTACGACGTTTTCCAGCACGGTGCCAAACTTGATCGCGTTCCAGATGACCGGCTCGTTCTTCTCAGAAAGGTCGATGCACTTGGCGTAGCAGCCGCCTTCCATGTTGAAGACAATGCCGTCGCCCCAAGCGTGTTCGTCATCACCAATCAGGAAGCGCGCTTGGTCAGCAGACAACGTGGTTTTGCCGGTGCCAGAGAGGCCGAAGAACAGGCAGGTTTCACCATCTTCGCCCACGTTAGCCGAGCAGTGCATCGGCAGCACGTCGGAAGCGGGCAGCAGGAAGTTCTGCACAGAGAACATGGCTTTCTTCATTTCGCCGGCGTAGCGCATGCCAGCGATCAGCACTTTACGCTCGGCAAAGTTGATGATGACGCAGCCATCGGAGTTGGTGCCGTCGCGGTTCGGGTCACACTCGAAGCCTGCGGCGTTAAGAATGGTCCACTCTTCTTTAGCGGCTTGGTTGTAGGCCTGAGGACGTACAAACATGGTGCGACCAAATAGGTTCTGCCAAGCGGTTTCAGTGGTGACACGTACCGGCAGGTAGTGAGTGGCGTCGCTGCCCACGTGCAGCTCAGAAATGAAGTGCTCGCCGTTACTCAGGTGATCTTCAACCCGCGCCCAAAGAGCTGAGAATTTTTCAGCGTCGAAGGGGCGGTTAACGCTGCCCCAATCAATGCTGTCACGGGTGGAGGGCTCATCGACGATAAAACGGTCTTTCGGTGAACGCCCGGTGCGTACGCCGGTGTTGACTACCAGGGCTCCGTTCGCCGCGAGGCGACCTTCACCACGGGCCACTGCGCGCTCGATCAGTTCGGCGCTGCTGAGATTAACGTGGGCTTGGGGAGCGGCTTGAGTCGTGGTCATGTCGATTCCTGGGTCTCTAATTTACCGGGCGTCACCGACGCCTTGAGAATCATCCTAGCCTGTGGCATTGCGGTCACAGCAGGCTAGGTGCGCTGAAGTTTGGCGCATTATGGCAAAAAGAAAGCCCCCGGGAAACGGGGGCTTTTACCAAATATCTTGTAGTTAAACTACTACAATGACACTACATTTTGTGTTGCAGCGCAGTATATTTTCAAACACCTGTTTGGCTTTTCGCCATCAAACGGTGCGGTGCGCGGGGTGCAGCATCCCGCCCCAAACGCACCCTCGTCAGGTGCCGACTACACAATTAGTGAATCACCGGCGGTGGCGCGCCTGGGTCCTCCAACAAAGTTTCAATATCCGCTGCGGTGTAGTGATATTTCGTATGACAAAAGTGACATTGGGTATCAATCGCGCCCTGTTCGCGCAAAATATCCCGAAGTTCATCCTTGCCAAGGGTGTAGAGCGCATAACTCATGCGCTCCCGCGAGCAGGTGCATCCAAAGCTCAGCGCTTTGGGGTCGAAGACCCGCACGGTCTCTTCATGATAGAGGCGATACAGCACTTCTCGCTGCTCTAAGCCCAGCAGCTCTTCTTGCTTGATAGTATCGGCTAGGTGAACGCTGCGCTCCCAGGCGTCTACATCCTGGTTTTGCGACGCATCCGGTAAGCGCTGGAGAAGCAGCCCTCCTGCCCGTTCGCCGTCAGCAGCTAGCCAAAGCCGCGTGGGCAGCTGCTCCGACTGGCCGAAGTAGGCTTCCAGACAGCCGCCCAGAGTATCGTGATCCAGCCCGACGATGCCCTGATAGCGATGCCCCTCTTTAGGGTCTAGGGTAATCACGATTTGGCCGTCCCCTACCAGCTCGCGGAAGCTAGCGTGTTCGCTGGGCAGTGCGGCGTCTTCGGCAATACGTGCAATGGCCCGCAGCTCGCCGCCGGGGTTGGACTCTGCCATTAACAGGGCGAGCACTCCCTGGCCGCGCACTTCGATACTGAGCGTACCATCCAGCTTAACGGTATCGGTCAATAGGGCGACCGCCGCTAGCAACTCACCCAGCAGTTGGTTAACTGCGGGTGGGTAGGCGTGGCGGTCGAGCACTTCGTGGTAAGCCGTGCTGAGCGTAACGATCTCGCCACGCACGTTAGTTTGGTCAAACAAAAAGCGTTGAATTTGATCAGACATAAAAAGACCATGGGAGGAGAAGTAGGAGGAGAAGTAATAGGAGAGCACAGCAGGGTAAGCGGCTGCTTACTCCCCTTGCTGGCGCTGGAAGCGCTGGATATCGCGCCGCTGTTTTTTATCAGGGCGTTTAAGCGGGTGCTGCATGGCTTCGTTGGTTAAGCGGCGCGCTTCGGCCTCTTTGGCACGACGTTTAGCGCTATCTTCGGTTTCCGCATAGAGCTTACGCGCTTCCGGTGCGCCTCGACGCTGGTCGGATAGCGCGGTCACTTCCACCTCGAAGATATCCCAGCCTTGCGGCACACGGATCAGCGCACCCAGCTCAACGTTCTTACTGGTTTTTACACGAGCTCCGTCGTAATGGACTTTGCCGCCTTCAATGGCTTTTTTGGCCAGAGCACGGGTTTTAAAAAACCGCGCTGCCCATAACCACTTATCCAAACGAACGCTGTCACTCATTCACGCTCTCCTAATGTGTGTGAACTCAGATGTGTGAGCGCTGCCCTGGCAACTCTGCGGGTAGCAGCTGGGCAAATCGGTCAAGGGCAATAAATTCCTGTAGCTCTTTCTCTGGGCGTTGGCTGTCAGGCTGCTTAATCCCTAACAGATGCTTGATGCCAAACTCGCGAGCGCTCTCTAGCACCCGGGCATTATCATCAATAAACAGGGTGCGTGCGGGGTCGAATGGCTCGCGTTCTTGCAGTGCAAACCAGAAGGCTTGCTCCTCTTTCGCAGCGCCCACGTCTTCTGATGAGATGATGGCGTCTAGGTAGTTTTCCAACCCCGTGAGCGGGAGTTTTAATGCGAGACTTGCGCGGTCGGCATTCGTAGCAAGTACCACTCGGGGGTGAGCTTGCTTGAGCCATGTCAGAAAGTCCAAAGCATCGCTGCGTAGCCCAATCAAGTGCTGCACTTCGCGCTTGAGGGCAACGATATCCACGTTCAGCTCGCGGCTCCAGTAGGCAAGGCTGTACCAGTTCAGTGTGCCCTGCTCACCCATAATGCGTGCTTTGAGCGCATCCTGACTGGCTTGGTCTAGCTGGTGCAGCTCTACGTAGCGCCGCGGCAGGTGCTCAAGCCAAAAGTGGCTGTCGAAGTGAAGGTCTAGCAGCGTGCCGTCCATGTCGAGTAGGACGGTATCGATCTCGCGCCAATCAATCATTGCCGCTCCAGTCTTAAAGAGTAAGCGTGCTATTGTAGCGTAACCCGTTTTTTGCAGCCACGGAGGCATGATGTCACGCGACGACACAACAACAGGCGATACGCTAACCGGCTATCCGCGCAAGCCGCAAATCTTAGGCCGCCAGCGCGTCGCCCAAAGCCGTCTATTTCAAATTGAGTCACTGGATTTGCGCTTCTCTAATGGGGAAGAGCGACAGTTTGAGCGTTTGACGGGGGCTGATCGCGGTGCGGTGATGATTATTGCCATGCCCGACCCGGACCATGTGCTGCTCATTCGGGAGTATGCTGCGGGGTTCGAAGATTATGTGCTGACGCTTCCCAAAGGCTTGGTCGACCCCGGCGAAGACATAGTCACCGCCGCCAACCGCGAGCTGATGGAAGAGTGCGGCTTCGGCGCGCACCGCATGGAACCCTTAGTGGAGCTTTCGCTAGCGCCCAACTACATGCGCCACCGCATGCAGGTGTTGATGGCAACGGACCTCTACCCCAAACGCTTACCGGGTGACGAGCCCGAACCGCTGATTGTAGAAACCCATGCTATTGAAGAACTTCCTGCACTACTCTTGCGCGAAGACTTCCACGAAGCCCGAGCCATCGCCGCGCTCTATATTGCGCGGGATAAACTGCGCGAAGAGAAGCGCCGTGGCGGGATGGATTTGCTCTGATACCTGCCCCTCGTACCGCTTTACTGTAAGAAATACAGCATTATTTCCCATTTACGCTTAGAGCCATCTTCGGCACCCCTAACGGGGTGCTTCGCGGGTGCGCTATCGCTTACCACGCGCTACAAGGTGCCTATCTTAAGTACTTGGAGCTCCGTAGCGCGGCGTAACGAATGAGCGAGAGCAACGAGCGAAAGAGGCACCTGCGGGGGCGGCGAGTAGCCGCCTGGAAGGTGCCACTGCTGAGTTGCTATAGGTGGTGTTTTAACGGGATCCAGCGGCGTTGGCGGTGGCTGTCTAGGCCAGCTTCGAGGAGCGCCATGCAACGCAAGGCGTCATCGATATCCACGGGAAGCGGCGCTTTATCACGAATCGCCGCGCTTACCCCTTGGTAATAGGCGAGATAGTCGCCGGGCAATGTGGGGTGGTCGTGACGGACAAGCGGTGCGTCTTCACCCTCTCCCTCGCGCAGGGTCAGCGTTCCAGGGCTATCTTCTCCCCAGGCTGAAGACGGCGTTTCCCCGGCTTTCAAACGATCTTCCTGCGGGTCTAAGCCGTACTTGATATAGCTGCCTTTGGTGCCATGGATGCGGTAGCGCGGCGTGGGTTCTGCCACCAGCGTACCGGCACTCAAGCTCACTCGGAAACCCTCGTACTCCAGCAAGGCGAGGAAGTCGTCATCGGCTTTGGCGCCGTCACGGCGTACGCCTAGCTCTAGCAAAATGGCGTTGGGCGTGCCGAATAGCTCGCAGGCCTGATCCAGCAGGTGCGGGCCTAGGTCGTACCAAATACCGCCCCCTGGAGTGGCTTTTTCCCGCCAGCGGTCGCGCACTTCAGGACGAAAGCGATCAAAGCGCGACTCAAAGCCGGTCATCCGCCCCAGCGTGCCTTCCTTTAAGAGCGCCTGAATGGTCAGGAAGTCGCTATCCCAGCGGCGGTTATGAAATACCGAAATCAGCCTTTCCTTATCCACCGCCAGGGCTTTTAGCTGCTTTGCTTCTGAGAGCGTAACGGTAAAGGGCTTATCCACCACCACATGCTTACCCGCCGCGAGCGCCGCTTTGGCTAAGGGGAAGTGGGTATCGTTTGGCGTGGGAATCACAATGAGATCAAGGTCTGGGCGCTTACATAGCGCCAGCGCTTGGCTCTCTATTTCCACGTTAGGCAGGTCCGCCTTCACTTTGGCCGCATCACTGGAAGAGACAGCCACTAAATCCAGCCCTGCGGTCGCTTGAATCAGCGGGGCGTGAAACGTCTTGCTTGCGAAACCATAGCCAACAAGGCCAACGTTGATGATCGCCTTCATTACAATCCTTAGTCGATGTGACGGTTCAGGTTGGCAAAAAAACAGCCCGCACGAGACGGGCTGTTTGATGGAGAGATTAATCTAGCTTAGAGAGGTCGCGCACCGCGCCTTTATCGGCGGAGGTGGCGAGTAGCGCATAGGCTTTGAGCGCAGGGGTAACCTTACGCGGGCGCTGCTCGACCGGCTTCCAGGCATCTTTGCCTTTGGCATCCATGGCTTCACGGCGTTTAGCCAGCTCGGCATCGCTGAGTTGCACGTTGATGGAGCGGTTGGGGATATCGATCAAGATGGTGTCGCCTTGTTCGACCAAACCAATCGCGCCCCCTGCTGCCGCTTCCGGGGATACATGCCCAATCGACAGGCCCGATGTACCGCCGGAGAAACGACCATCGGTGAGCAGCGCACAGGCTTTACCCAAGCCTTTCGATTTCAGGTAAGAGGTCGGGTACAGCATCTCCTGCATACCGGGGCCGCCTTTGGGGCCTTCGTAGCGGATGACGACCACATCGCCCTCTTTCACTTTGCCATCTAACACGTTGGCCACCGCTTGGTCTTGAGACTCCACCACGTGGGCTTTGCCTTCAAATACCAAAATGGAGTCATCAACCCCTGCGGTTTTCACCACGCAGCCATCCAGCGCGATATTGCCGTAAAGCACGGCCAGGCCGCCCTCGCGGGAGAACGCGTGCTCCAAATCGCGTATACAGCCGGTGGCGCGGTCGCCATCCAGGCTTGGCCAGCGGGCGCTTTGGGAGAAAGCGGTTTGAGTCGGTACACCGCCAGGGCCAGCCTTAAAGAACTCAACCACTTCTGAGCTAGGCGAGCGCATGATATCCCACTCTTCCAGCGCGGCCTTTAGGCTATCGCCATAGACAGTGGGCACAGAGGTATCCAGCACGCCTGCCCGGTCCAGCTCACCCAAGATGGCCATAATGCCGCCGGCGCGGTGTACATCTTCGATATGGTACTTCTGGGTATTAGGAGCCACTTTACACAGCTGCGGCACTTCACGAGAAAGGCGGTCGATATCCGCCATAGTGAAGTCAACTTCTGCTTCCTGAGCGGCTGCTAATAGGTGAAGAATGGTATTGGTGGAGCCGCCCATGGCAATGTCGAGCGTCATGGCGTTTTTAAACGCCGACTTATTGCCAATCGCACGGGGCAACAGGTGAGCCTCGTCACCTTCGTAGAAACGTTTAGCGAGTTCGACAATACGGTGACCGGCATTTTCGAACAGACGGCGACGGTCTGAGTGGGTTGCCAGCACGGTGCCGTTACCTGGCAGCGCCAGCCCCAATGCCTCCATTAAGCAGTTCATGGAGTTGGCGGTGAACATACCTGAACAGCTGCCGCAGGTGGGGCAAGCACTGCGCTCTACTTCCGCCAGCGTTTCATCATCGACACTGTCATCGGCAGCCATGACCATTGCATCTACCAAGTCTAGGCCGTGGTTGAGCAGCTTGGTTTTACCGGCTTCCATCGGGCCGCCTGATACAAAGATCACCGGAATATTGAGGCGCATCGCGGCCATCAGCATTCCTGGGGTGATTTTGTCGCAGTTGGAGATGCACACCAGTGCATCGGCGCAGTGGGCGTTACACATGTACTCGACGCTGTCAGCAATGATATCGCGGCTCGGCAGCGAATAGAGCATGCCGTCATGACCCATGGCGATGCCATCGTCCACGGCGATGGTGTTGAACTCTTTGGCTACGCCGCCCGCTTTTTCAATCTCACGCGCCACCAGTTGGCCCATGTCTTTTAGATGCACATGACCGGGTACAAACTGGGTGAAGGAATTGGCGACCGCAATAATCGGCTTATGAAAGTCGTCATCTTTCATACCGGTGGCACGCCAAAGGGCACGGGCGCCAGCCATATTGCGGCCAGCGGTGGTGGTACGGGAGCGATACTCGGGCATGGTGTCCTCTACATCTTTATCATGGCCTGCCGCATACATGGCGGCAGGCAGTTGAATCCAGCGGCCTTAGATTGTGGCATGAGCGCACCGCCGAGACTAGATGTAGAGGACAACCAACGGGGGTTAGCGGTTAAAACTCATCCCACTCATCAGCACTCGTGCTGGTGCTCTGCCTACTGGCCTGCTGCTTGGAAGATTTGCTGCTCGACAGGCGAGGCGCTGCTTGCTTGGCCGCCTTTTGAACGCTGCTAAGCTTCTCACGGGCAGCACTAATGCTCTCTGCTTGCGCTCCCTCCAAGCGGAAAGCATCAACCACGTTAGCCAGTTCAAAGGCTTCCAGGGCAAGGTTGTCTGCTGACGCGGCGATAGACTGCACTTTGGAGGCGTTTTGCTGAGTCACGCTATCCATTTCCGCAATCGCCGCATTAATCTGCCCAATACCGCTACTCTGCTCGCTGGAAGCGGTACTAATGGAGGCCATTAGCTCACTCACACGGCTTACCTGCTCCACGACGTTTTCGATGGCACTTTCTGCTTGCTCCACCGCACTACGCCCCCCTTGCACTTCCTGTGTCGTGCTGTCGATCATCTTGCGAATTTCCTGAGATGCATCAGCACTGCGGCTTGCCAGCACCCGCACCTCGCTGGCAACCACCGCGAACCCGCGCCCGTGCTCACCGGCTCGCGCGGCTTCTACCGAGGCATTGAGTGCCAAAATATTGGTTTGGAAGGCAATGCTATCGATAACCCCTATCATTTCAGTCATCTTTTCGGCACTTTTGGCGATGCGCTGCATACGTTCAACCAACTGCTCCATCTGCTGACGAGTAGCTCGCGTACTGGTAGCATTTTGTTGGGCAAGCTCTGTGGCTTGGCGAGCATTATCGTTATTTTGCTGAACGGTTGAGGTCATCTCTTCCATGCTGGAAGCCGTTTGTTGCAGCGATGACGCTTGTTGTTCGGTTCGCGTCGCCAGCTCCTCGTTTTCGGTGGCAATTTGCTGAATGGCGGGGGTGACGACCGACACGCGGTTTTCCACATCACCAACGATGCTAGAGAGACTAAAGCGCATGGTATCCAGCGAATAGAGCAGCTCGCCTAGCTCATCATTACTTTGACGGCGCTCCCGTGCCGCTAAGTTACCCGCCGCAATTTGGAACGTCATATAGCGTGCCCCCGCTAAGCTGCGGAAGACAGATTTCAAGATAAATACGCTGAGGGCGACCAGCACACACAGGCCAATCAGCATCAGCACCAACTGCGCAATAAACATCTGCTGGCGGCCCTGGCGAGCATCTGACATCAAATTGACCGCGCCAGCACGCTCGTAGTCGACCAACTGGCTATTTAGCTCGCGAATCTCGGTAGTCGCGGGCAGCACTACGCTATTGAGCGATTCAAATGCCGCAAACCCATTGGCTTGCCCAACGGCTTCAATGGCGCTAGCAACACCATCACGCCAAGTGCTAAAGGCAGCATTAAACGCTTCTACACTCTCTTCGGGCGCACTACTGGTTTGGCGGTACTCTTCCCACAGCTGTTGAGCGGTCTGCGTGCTGCTGGTGAGACTGGCAGACACTGCGTCCATATCCACTCGACGTGGGTTTCTTACCGCAGGCTCCAACTGCTCAACGCCCAAACCAATGTGTCGCTCAATTAACTGCAGGTCAGCCACTGCCTCAAGACCTGCGCGGTTGAGAGTTTCAAGCCGCTCTCCAGATGCATTTAAGCCATACAGCCCTAACCCGCCCGATAAACCCAGCAGGACCACTGCAACGATGACCATGCCGGTTAACTTGGCTTTTAAGCTTGTGAACTGAAAGCGCGCCACAATACCGCCAAGCCCCCGGCGCTTTAATGCCCCCTGGTGCAGACGATAGCGGCGGGATTTACCCTTTTCGCGTATCTCCGCATACACTCGGTCTGCCAAGGCGATCTGTTTATCCGAGGCTTTGCGGCGTAAAGAGGTGTAGCCAACAATGCGGTCGCCATCTCTCAAAGGTGCCACTGTGGCATTGACCCAGTAGTGATCACCATTTTTACGGCGATTTTTAACCGTTCCCTGCCAAGTGCCACCTGCCTGAATGGTTTTCCAAAAATCGGCATAAGCGGCTTCGGGCATATCGGGGTGGCGAATTAAATTATGCGGCGCGCCAAGCAGTTCATCCCTTGAATAGCCGCTGACTTCCACAAAGGCTGCGTTGGCATAGGTCACATTACCTTTTAAATCAGAGCGTGAAATAAGCACGGTCTCTTCATCAAGCACATATTCGCGTTGGGTAACGGGCTGGTTATTACGCATAGAAGCTCCCCAGGGGCATTTTTTAATAATTTGATTTTTCTTTATTATCCAGAATTAGCGGGGCACTTAACCAGTAAACAGATGTAAAAAAGCGCCGCTCTCTTCAGAGCGGCGCTTTTAATGATTTTATTGCTTGTGTAAGCCCATCATGCTGGCCAGCTACTTGAAGACCACATTAGCAACATCCCGGTAGCGATTAGCAAAGTGCACCGTCATCCCCTCTTTTAGGTAATCCGGTAGCTCCTCGTAATCACGGCAATTTGCCTCAGGCAAGATGACCTCAAAGATATCGCTGCGCCGTGCGGCAATCACTTTTTCGCGGATACCGCCTACCGGTAGCACCTGGCCGGTGAGGGTTAACTCACCGGTCATCGCCAACGGGCGAGTGATGGCTTGATGTTTAGCCAACGACAGTAGCGCGGTGGTCATGGTTACCCCGGCAGAGGGGCCATCCTTCGGCGTGGCTCCTTCAGGCACGTGGAGGTGAACAAAGGCAGAGTCAAAGAAATCTGCATCCGCACCGTACTCCGCCAAATGCCCCAAGGTGTAGCTGTAGGCAATATTGGCCGACTCTTTCATCACATCGCCCAGCTTGCCGGTTAGCTTGAAGCCGCGATCTAGCGAATGCACCTTGCCTGCCTCAATGGGCAGCGTGGCACCGCCCATGGATGTCCAGGCAAGCCCTGTGACGACTCCTTCGCCTTTCAGGACTTTCTCTTTACGGAAAAGCGGTGCGCCCAGGAACTCTTCCAGGTTCTTGACCGAGACCTTGACGGTTTCAACATCTTCTTCCAGCAGTTTCACCGCGGCTTTGCGCACAATGCGGTGCAGCTGTTTTTCTAACTGACGTACGCCTGCTTCACGGGCATAGCCGTCAATCACCTGCTTCAGCGCCGCATCGCTCAAGTTAATGCGCCTCTTCGACAAGTTGTCGCGCTTAAGCAGCTTGGGCCAGAGGTGATGCTTGGCGATCTGCAGCTTCTCTTCAGCGATATAGCCCGACAGGCGAATCTGCTCCATACGGTCGAGCAACGGCCCGGGGATGCTATCCAGCGTGTTAGCGGTGCACACGAAGAGCACCTTGGAAAGATCCATCCGCACGTCGAGATAGTGGTCGAGGAAGTCAACGTTCTGCTCGGGGTCAAGCACTTCCAGCAGCGCCGAGGCGGGGTCACCCTGGAAAGATTGACCCAGCTTATCAATTTCATCCAGCATGATGACCGGGTTTTCTACCTCAACCTCTTTGAACGCCTGAACGAGCTTACCGGGCATTGCGCCTACATAGGTGCGTCGATGGCCTTTGATTTCAGCCTCATCCCGCATACCGCCCACCGAGAAACGATAAAACTTACGTCCCAGCGCTTCGGCAATAGAGCGGCCAATGGAGGTTTTACCCACCCCTGGCGGGCCAACCAGCAGCACAATCGAGCCGCCTACATCGCCTTTAAAGGTGCCCTCGGCAAGGAACTCGACAATCCGCTCTTTCACGTCTTTTAGGCCATCGTGGTCGCGGTCGAGGACTTCTCGAGCATGGGCAAGATCCAGCTTATCCTGGCTGGTTACTCCCCAAGGCAGCGAGGTTAACCAGTCCAGATAGTTGCGGGTGGTGCCATACTCCGGCGAGCCCGTTTCCAGCACGCTGAGTTTATTCAGCTCCTCATCGATACGTGCCTGAACCCGCTCTGGCACCACCAAGGATTCCAGCCGGTTTCGGAAAGTATCCACGTCGTTTTCGCGGTCATCTTTAGAGATGCCCAGCTCACGCTGAATCACCTTCAGCTGTTCGCGTAGGAAAAATTCCCGCTGACGCTCCTGCATCTGGGCATTGACCTGCTCGCTGATTTCGCTTTGCAACTGGGCGACATCGATCTCTTTACGCAGCAGCGGCAGCACTTTTTGCATCCGCTCGGCAACGGGTAGCGTTGCCAGCACGTCTTGCAGCTCTGGGCCTTTGGCCGAGGTAATCGCGGCGGCAAAGTCGGTCAGCGGGCCGGGCTGATGGGGGCTAAAACGGTTAAGGTAGTGTTTTAGCTCCTCCCCGTAGAGCGGGTTAATGGGCAGCAGCTCTTTAATGCCGTTGATGATCGCCATGGCATAGGCACGGGTCTCTTCATCTTCGGCATTGACCGGCTCTTTCGGGTAAGTCACTTCCACCAAGTAAGGCGGCTCTTTGGAGAGCCAGCGCTGGATTTTAAAACGCTGCAACCCCTGAGCAATGAACTGAATCTGTTGATCTTCGCCTTTGAGCTTATGCACCTTCACTGCGGTGCCAATCTCGGGGAAGACTTCATGATCCAGCGACTCAACGCCATGCTCCCCAACAAACGCAACGCCGATAGTGTGGTGTGGCGTGTTATTGACCCGGCGCATGGTCTCTTCCCAGCGCTCGCGGTTAATGACCAGCGGCTGAACCTGGGCAGGAAAGAAAGGACGGTTATGAATCGGTAGCAGGTAGATGCGCTCGGGCAGCATCTCACTGGCAGGCAATAGCGAATTTACCCGCTCCCCATCAGAGCGGTAACCGTTGCTTTTGGGGTTATCTTCTTGAGAATCGTGCGACTCACTCTCAGTAAGCCAGTCTTGATGTTCGTGTTCTCGATCGTAATCCTGGTCGCTCATGCGCCCTCCCATCAACAGTCACTAGTGGCTTGGGCCACTCAGCATTGCTAAAGGAATGTGGGCACACAGGGAAAACTTCAACCCTCAAGGCAATTTAGCCAATGGTTATGAAAGCATTCATGGCCAAAGCGTCGGCATAGGGCGGCCATTTACACGCCATACTCCACGAACGACATCAAACTGCAGCTCCCGCGTGCCTAAAGGCAAGCCCAACCAAAGGGCGGCAACCGTTGGGGCATCATGCCAAATAAAATCGCCGTCGATGCGCTCTAGCCAGCGAGCACGTTCATCGGATTTACCAAGAGCCGTGATACTTAACTCATCCAGGCGGCGCGCATCAAAAAACAGAGCCCCCTCGGCATCCACCTGCAAGCCAAGCAACGGGCTATCAATATCAATAGTGGTAACATCTAAGCGCGGAGAATTACTGAGTACCTGGAGCAAATTTGGCTCTAAGCGTGACAATAAGCCTTCTGCCATAGGCAGGCTAGCATCGCCCCAAGCAGCCTCCTGACGCAGCCGACGAATGGTTGCCCGCACTGCATCTCCGTTTAGCCGGGAAAGCTCCGCTTCTATACGGCCGCTTAACAGCGAGGTATCAGGTGCTTCGCTAGGCACACGCACATCGCCAATAATCAGCTCGCCCTTCAAGCGCAGCTCACTCTCATCCAGCTCCATATGGCTATGCACATCTAAGGGTGTGACATGAATATCGTAAGCGGGATAGCGCAGCGCTAAACTTTCAATATGCAGATGGTCGCGCTGAGCAAAATGGTAGGCATCTTCAATATAGGTATAACGGCTTTCTAGCTGGGTTGGCCCCAGCGTGAGTTGGGCAAGGCCATCGGTCAGCGTGAGCTGTTCCAGCAACCCGCGCAAACGCCAGTCACCAAACAGCCCCTCTAGCCGAACGCGAGCACCACGAACCGCCAGCTCACGCCCGCTCTGCTGAATCACAAAGGGCGCCAGGGCCAGACGCAGTTCGGTGTGCCCACTCAACGTTTGGTAGCGGCCTTGCCAGCGTGGCACCGAAGGCGCCGAGACCTCACCCACCGCTTTCTGCAATACACTATCCAAGCGCGGCAATAGGGTGCCTTCAACATCCGTGCTGAGCACACCATGACGGGCCCGGTAGGTCAGTTCCAAACGCCAAGGCCGACCTAAAAGAGGAGAAAGAACCAGCCCTCCACGGGAGGTTAGCCACCCCTGGTGGTTCTCAATTCGACTGACACGCCACTCGCCCCGCGCCTCCAGATCTTCCAGCGCTTGGCGTAGGCTACGTTCAAAAAGAACGCTGGATAGCAGTTGCGCGACCATCCAGATCACGGCCACGGCCGCGAGGATAGGCACGATCAAACGTTCCTTGCGCATGCTATCTCCTTGAATAGCCTCGCCAAGAAGGCTTCGCTCCATACAAGCAGTAGGCGTGCAACACAGTCAGCATAGCAGTTGATGCGCAGGCTTAACTTAATGCAGCCAAAACCAAAGGTGCATAGTACTCCAGGCGTAGACCCCTGCCATCACATCATCAATCATAATGCCAAAGCCACCGGCTACTCGGCGGTCAGCCCAGCGAATGGGCCATGGCTTAAAGACATCGAAGATGCGAAATACCACAAACCCCCACAGCGCTGCCTCCCAGGAGAAAGGAACCGCTGCCATGGTAATCCAGTAACCAACAAACTCATCCCATACGATCCCTGAGTGATCATGCACCCCCAGGTCATGAGACGTTTTATCGCAAAGCCATACGCCAACCACAAAGGCTGCCAGCACAATGCCTAGGTACCAGCCTAGCGTCAGGTCGGCCATCATCCAGTAGAAAGGAATCGCAGCCAGAGTACCAAAGGTACCCGGTGCCCAAGGCACCGTGCCACTGCCGAGGCCAAAAGCAAAAAAGTGGGTGGGGCGCCGCCAGACGCTCGCCGGTGCTCGGTTCATTGGTCACCCCCACGAAAATGCTGCCAGCCAGTCGCCCCTTCTACAGGCACTCCCGCCACCCCAAGCGCTTCGGTGCAGCGGCCAATAATGCTAAGCGAAAGGCCTAACTCGGCCAGCTGCATTTGCGCTTGAGCAACCTGGGAGGGAGGTAGTGTCACCAGCAGTTCGTAGTCATCACCGCCAGATAGCGCTGCGGTTAAGGCCGCTTCGCTGCCCAGCACTTCGGCTAATCCTTCGGCTAGGGGTAGCGAGTCGGGCTGCAAAGCGACACCTACCTGGGACGCTTCCCGCAGATGCGCCAGATCCGCTAGCAGGCCATCGGAGATATCCATCGCCGCTGTGGCCAATCCGCGTAGCGCAATGCCGGCCTTTAGCCGGGGCTGAGGCAAGAGATAGCGCTGTAGCAACGGGTGTTTCAGGTCGCGTTCACCCTGTTGCCACAACGCTAGCCCGCCAGCACCGCCACCTAATGCACCGGTCACGGCCACCACATCGCCCACCTGCGCGCCCGAACGCGTTATAGCCGTGCCAGTAGGCACTTCGCCCATCACGGTGACGCTAATGCTGAGCGCGCCAGAGGTAACATCGCCTCCAGCGAGTGTCGTCGCGTGCTGCTGGCAAAGCGTGTGAAAACCGCTGGCATAATCGGCAAGCCACTGCTCAGCGGCAGTGTCATCTTTAAAGGCGCGCTGATCCAAGGTGATAGCCATCAAGCACCAGCGCGACTGAGCCCCCATCGCGGCTAAGTCGCTGAGTGCCACGGCTAACCCCCGGTGTCCTATCGCATAGGCGGGGGCATCGTGGGGAAAGTGTACATCGACGACGGATGTATCAACACTCACCGCCAGCTGCTGCCCCGCCTGGGGTACCAATAGAGTGGCGTCATCGCCGCATCCTAGGGCAACGCCATCTGTCGCTTGTGCCTCCTGCGGCGACATAAAGTAACGTCGAATCAGATCGAATTCGGCAAGCACAAAGGCCCCTTAAACGCTTGATCAGGCGGCCCGCTTACAAGCGGCGGGCGCTGACTTCGGCACTTCGTAAGCGGTTTGCCAGCTTATCGAGAATGCCATTCACGTATTTATGGCCGTCGGTGGCGCCAAATGATTTTGCCAGCTCAACGCCTTCGTTAATCACTACGCGGTAAGGCACTTCCATTCGCCGGGAAAGCTCGTAAGCGCCGAGACGAAGAATCGCCAGCTCCACCGCGTCCAAATCTTCCAAACGGCGATCAAGCAATGGGGCAATTTCACGGTCCAGCTCGGTTTTGAAACGCACCGTGTTATGCAGTAGCTCATGGAACAGCGCTTTGTCCGCGATTTCCATGACCTTTACCCAGTTCTCATGATCTTCTAAGTCATCGTCAGCCACTTGGCTACGAAACTCAGCTTCAATCGTGGTAATGGACTTACCGGTCATCTGCCACTGGTAAAGCCCCTGTACCGCTAACTCCCTTGCGGCGTGACGCCCCTGCTGTGCCGCAGAGGGCTTGCGCTCACGACGCTCGCTCATTGAGAATCTCCTACCGGCAGCGCGCGCAGCAGAGACACCATTTCCATCGCGGCCATCGCCGCTTCGGTGCCTTTATTACCGGCTTTGGTGCCTGCACGCTCAATGGCTTGCTCAATAGACTCAACGGTCAATACGCCATTGGCTACGGGCGTATCAAACTCAAGTTGGAGATGGTTAATAGCCGTGTTGCAGCCACCCGCCACGTACTCAAAATGTGGCGTGCCGCCACGAATGACCGCACCGAGGGCAATCACCGCATCCGGCTTCATCACATTGAGTACACGCTTCACGGCCAGGGGCAGTTCCCACGCGCCCGGCACATGAACGATATGGATATTTTCCACATCCACACCGTGGCGTGTCAGGCTATCGACGGCACCTTCCACCAAGCTATCGACCACGTGGTGATTAAAGCGGCCCACCACGATGACATAGCGTCCATCAACGTCTACAAAAGTGCCTTCAATTTGCGAAAGGGGTTGCATCAATTTATTCCTGCTGAAAAGTTGGCTCATACGCCGTGTCATTGGGCCCCAGGCGCTCGACTACTTCAAGACCAAACCCAGAGAGCGCTGAGAATTTCCACGGAGAGCTGAGTAGCCGCATTTTACCAACGCCTAAGTGGCGCAGAATCTGCGAGCCAGTACCAATCGTTAAGTAGTTGCCAGAACCGTCTGAGTCGCTGGTACGCGGCTGGCGTACGCGATCCAGAAAGATATCTAGCTGGTCTTTCAAATCTTGATTAGGACGCCCATCATCAATCAGTACAAACACACCGGCCTGGGCTTGGGCAATTTCATGAATAGCGCGGTTGGCATCCCACCGACACTGCTCACCCTTCATTAAGCCCATCACGTCGCGCAGCGTATCGGCAAGGTGCACACGTACGGTGGTGGCCTGCTCCGGCGTCGGCTGCCCTTTTACCAGCGCCAAATGGTGCGCACCTTGAATGCGATCACGGAACACATGTAGCGCAAGCTTGCCGTGAACGGTCGACACCTGAGAGGTTTCTATATGGTCCACCGTTTGCTCGTTCACAATACGGTAGTGGATCAGATCGGCAATGGTGCCCATCTTAATGCCATGCGTCTTCGCAAACACTTCCAGTTCCGGACGACGCGCCATACTGCCGTCATCGTTCATAATTTCACAAATCACACCGCTGGGGTCAAAGCCTGCCAGCGCTGCCAAATCACAGGCCGCCTCCGTATGACCGGCACGGCGAAGCACGCCGCCCGGCTCGGCCATCAGCGGGAAAATATGCCCTGGCTGAACGATATCCGACGGTTTAGCGTTCGGTGCAACGGCTGCCTGCACAGTGCGCGCGCGGTCAGCCGCTGAAATACCGGTCGTGACGCCTTCGGCTGCCTCAATAGAGAGCGTGAACTTGGTGCCAAAGCCTGAGCCATTGTCCCGTACCATCAGCGGCAAGTTGAGCTGCTCGCAGCGCTCACGGGTCATCGGCATACAGATCAAGCCGCACGCGTATCGTGCCATGAAGTTGATATGCTCAGGCTTCACCATTTCGGCGGCCATGATGATATCACCTTCATTCTCGCGATCCTCATCATCCATGAGAATCACCATTTTGCCCTGGCGAATATCGTCCACCAGCTCAGCGATAGGGGATAAGCCCTCAGAAGAGGAGTGCGCCATGGAATCTCCAAAAAATGTGGTCGCATCGTATGCGATTTCGGGCGTCAGGGTACCTTGCAATGACGGCTTGCGCTAGTCAGCGTGAGGGGTGGCGGTGATCCACCAGTCTTGCCCAACGGTTCGCGACTCTTTAATCGTCAAGCGTTTCTGATCGGCCATCTGGGTAATTCCCGGCAGTGCAAATAGTGGCCTTGCTTCACCGCCTAATAGCGTAGGAGCAACAAATAGCTGCAGCTCGTCGACTAAATTCGCCTCCAGTAACGCTCCTGCTAGCGTTGCGCCGGTCTCTACCAACAGCTCGTTAACCTGCTCATTATCTGCCAGCCAACGCAGCATGTCAGCCAGCGCAATCCGGCCGCCTTCGGCAGGAAGCACCTGAATCTCAGCACCCGCCGCCGCCAGTTTACGCCGTTTCTCTTCGCTATGCTGATCGGTGGTGATAATCAGCGTGCGCCCTGGCTCTCGTAGGCAGGCCGCGGCAAGCGGTAAACGAAGGCGCGAATCCAAGATCACTCTTAGCGGCTGGCGCTGCACGATCTCGGCGGCGTTATCCAGTGCCAGTTGGTCGGCACGCAGCGTTAAGCGTGAATCATCCATAATGATAGATTCCACGCCGCTCAGAATAGCGCTTGAGCGGGCGCGCAGCCGCTGCACTTTGGTGCGCGCTTGCGGGCCGGTAATCCACTGGGACTCCCCCGACCCCATGGCGGTACGGCCATCCAAGCTCATCGCCATTTTCAGCCGCACAAAGGGGCGCTGACGCTCCATACGGGAAATAAAGCCCGGATTCAGCGCCCGGGCATCTGCTTCCAACAGGCCTACCTGCACCTGAATGCCTGCTGCTTTCAAATACTCAATACCGCCACCGCTGACCTGGGGATTAGGGTCCCCCATCGCCACCACCACGCGCGCAACACCCGCTTGCGCCAGCGCCACCGCGCAGGGCCCTGTTCGCCCGGTATGTGAGCAAGGCTCTAGCGTGACATAAGCGGTGGCACCCTGGGCGGCGCTGCCTGCCGCCTTTAGGGCGTGAATTTCTGCATGGGGTTCTCCCGCACGCACATGGTATCCCTCGCCCACAATGCTGCCTTCCGCGCTGCCATCAAAGTGCACCATCACACACCCCACCCTGGGGTTGGGGTCGGTGGTATAAAGCCCGCGTTTGGCTAGCTGGATAGCGCGAGCCATGTAGCGATAGTCGGCGGTGGAGAATTCACCCATTACGATGCTCCGTGCTGTGTCCCACTGCCCTCTGGCTCATCCGTGGGCTCTTGGGAGAGGCGGTCGATTTCCGCCCGGAACTCGTCTAAATCCTGAAATTTACGATATACCGAGGCGAAACGAATATAGGCCACTTGATCCAAGCTACGCAGCGCTTTCATCACCGCTTCACCAATCTCACGCGCGTTGACTTCACGGTCGCCACGGGCGCGCAGCGTCTGGCGAATACGCTCTACCGACACTTCAATCGCTTCAGCGCTTACCGGGCGCTTTTCCAGCGCGCGCAGCATACCGTCGCGTAGTTTCGCCTCATTAAAGCTCTCGCGAGAGCCGTCGGATTTTACGACCCGCGGCATAATCAGCTCAGCGGTTTCATAAGTCGTAAAACGCTCTTGGCAGTTGGCACACTGACGGCGGCGGCGCACCTGGTCGCCTTCCGCCACCAGCCTGGAATCTGTCACTCGGGTATCATTTGCACCACAAAAAGGGCAATGCATGGCAGTCAACCTATTATCAGTACGCACTAGTAGCTGTGCGTGCAGCGTGTCAGCCTATACGAATAAAAAACGCTACAAGGCTTCATGCCCTGCCCGTTATTCGCCATTTTATAAACTGTTTTATCGCCTATTGTCAGCGGCAGCCTTATCGCTGCCCTTAGGGCGTAGCTGTGTTATACAACGCGTATCAACACGGTATTGTAACGATTTGGCACACAAGCTGCAGCGTTTGTCGAAGGTTGATTTATAGGACGCCCTTTATGACCCCTTTCGAGCAGACCGTTCACCACTACCTTACCCACCTGTATGGCCCCCGTGCGGGGGAAGTACAGCGGCGTATTGGCCAGCATCTTGCGAATTTTCGTACCGCCTCGACGGCTTCCCCACCCGCTAACACGGCGGGCCACGACGCACCAACATGGAGCGAAAAAGATCAGTGGGTCATTTGTTACGGTGACTCCATCTTGGATGAAGGTACGCCGCCTTTAGCGGTGCTGGATACTTTTCTACAGAGCTATCTGGGGGATGCCATTAGCGGGGTTCACGTACTGCCCTTTTTCCCCTGGAGCAGCGACGACGGCTTTTCGGTGATTCACTACCGCGAGGTCAATAGCGAGCTGGGCGAGTGGGCGCATATCCAAACGCTAGCCAGCCACTATGACTTGATGGCTGATTTAGTGCTGAACCATGTCTCCAGAGAGTCGCTCTGGTTTGTGGATTACCTGACCGGCAGCCTGCCCGGTCGCGACTACTTTATCGAAGTGGATCCGGATACCGATGTCTCCCAAGTCACCCGCCCGCGCAGTAGCCCACTTCTAGTGCCGATCTCTACGCGCCGGGGTACGCGCCACGTGTGGGCGACTTTCTCGGAAGACCAAATAGACCTCAACTTCGAAAACCCGGATGTGTTGTTAGAGTTCGTGGGTATTCTGCTGTTCTACCTACAGCAAGGGGTGCGCATTATTCGCTTGGACGCGGTGGCGTTTTTATGGAAGCGATTGGGCACCTCCTGCATTCACCTGCCGGAAACCCATACCGTTGTGCGCTTACTTCGCGCCATCGTGGATGAAATAGCCCCCGGCACGCTGCTGATCACCGAAACCAACGTGCCCCATGCCGAAAACATCAGCTACTTTGGCTTGGAGCGATTAGCGAAAGGCGCGCCCGATGAAGCCCACATGGTGTACCAGTTCGCCCTGCCGCCCCTGCTGCTGCACACCCTAACCCGCGGTGAAGCGACGACGCTGCAAACGTGGTTAAACAGCTTGCCGGTGCTGCCTGATCAGTGCACCTACTTAAACTTCACCGCGAGCCACGATGGTATTGGCGTACGGCCGCTAGAAGGCCTGCTGCCTGACCATGAACGCGACGCGCTGCTGGAGCTGATGCATCGCTTTGGTGGGTTTGTTAGCATGCGCAGCAACCCTGATGGCAGCGACACGCCCTACGAGATCAACATTACCTGGTTTGAGGCCATGCGTGGCACCCGCCGCGGGCCAGACCCGTGGCAAATTGCGCGCTTTCTATGCAGCCAAGCGATCATGCTCAGCCTACAAGGAATACCCGCACTCTATATCCATACGCTCACCGGCACGCTAAATGATGTCGAAGGTGTGGAGCGCAGCGGTCGCTTACGCTCGATTAACCGTCGCCGCTGGCAGCTTGAAGAGCTGGCACTGCTGCTGGAGAGCCCTTCCACCCCCACCCATGACGTTTTCCATGCCCTGCACCGGCTGTTAGAGCAGCGTCGCCAAGAGCCCTGCTTCCACCCCAACGCGCCGCAGCGCGTGATAGACACGCCACCCGAGCTGCTAGCCATTGAGCGCGGGCCACTCCGTAACGGGCGACGCCTACTCGCGCTGTATAACGTCACCGATAGTAAGTTTGACCTCGCTCACGCAGGCGATGCCCTGAACCAAGCGCTTACCCAGCACCACTGGCAGCCGCTAGACCCGCTGACAGCTCACCACGAAGAAACACTGCCGCCCTATGCCGTACGCTGGCTGGCTGCTGAAACGTAAAAATTGCGACATAACGACTCAGGGCAACGAGAGATAATCGTTAAATAATCTTATTCTGACACACTCACGCTAAACCACTGGTGAAAGCGTGAGTGACTATGTTGCAGCAAAGCGTTGCGATTGGCCCCATGGGGTTTAGTCTGCATCAATTGATGATTGGATTTGCCTTTTTACTGGCCCTGCTAGCGGGTGCGCTTATTGGCCAGCGGCATCGCGTGGCGGTCAGCGATACGTTATTTACCCTGCTATTTGTGGCGCTGGTGGCCGCACGCCTCGTCTTTGTTGTGCGTTACTGGAGCGACTATGACAGCATGCTATCGCGCTTAGATATTCGCGATGGCGGCTTCGATATACTCGGTGGTATAGTGGCGGGCCTTAGCTACGCCGGATGGGCAATATGGCGCTCACCGCGCCAACGAGTACCGCTTGCCGGGGCGCTTTTGGTAGGCGGTTTAGCCTGGGGCTTGACAGCTGGCAGTACGCTACTGATCGAACAGCAGGCACGCCCACTGCCCACTACTCCGCTTGCTACGCTCAACGGCGAGCCTATTACCCTGCCCAAACTTGCTCAGCAGGAGCAAAAGCCCATGGTAGTTAACCTATGGGCAAGTTGGTGCCCGCCATGTATTCGTGAAATGCCGGTGTTTGAAGAGGCCCAGCAACAAGCGCAGGACATTACCTTTGTGTTCGTTAACCAAGGTGAAAGCCTTCAACACATTCATGCGTTTATGAGCGAACACGGCTTTGATTTGAAGAATGTATGGCAAGACCCGAGCAATGCCCTGGGTCAAACCACCGGAGCCCATGCCATGCCCACAACGCTTTACTACAACGCGGATGGACAGCTCGTGAGCACCCATTTTGGCGAGCTTTCCCGCGCCACTTTGCAAGATGGCCTTTCGCGTATTCGCTAATATATTTTGCCTCGCGGCACCCACACCAAGCCGTTTTCATAAGGATAGTGCTATGCAACGTGTTTTCTTACCCCATGTTGGCCGTTTCGCTTTACTTGCCGCGCTGGGTAGCGCAGCGGCAGCCAGCCATGCCGACGAGCTACCAGCCCCCGTGCAGGCGCTGGCCAACCAGGGCTTAACGATCCATGGGCAGTTTGATGCGCCGGGCGGAATGCGCGGCTTTGGGGCCAGCGTGCAAGGGCAAGATATGGCGATTTATTTAACACCTGATGGAGAACACGCCATTATTGGCACGCTGGTAGACAGCGAAGGCAGCGACATGACTGAGGCACAGCTTGACGAGCACGTACGGGCACCCTTAGAGGCCGAAACCTGGAAGCTGCTTGAAGAGAGCCGCTGGATTCAGGATGGCGACCCGGATGCCCCACGCGTCATCTACACCTTCACCGACGCCAACTGCCCTTACTGCCGTCAGCTGTGGCAACAAACCCGCCCTTGGGTAGAGGCTGGTGAGGTTCAGCTACGCCATATTATGGTCGGTATTCTCGCCCCCAATAGCCCTGCGTTAGCCGCTACCATTCTCGGCGCTGACGACCCCTCCGCTGCCCTGCACCGTCACAGTGAAGGTGATGAGCTCTCCCCCAGCGCACAGCCACGGGATATCGAAGAGCAGGTATATGCCAACAACCAGCTCTTTGAAGAGCTAGGCCTCTACGCCACCCCCACCAGCGCTTTCCAACGTGAGGCTGAAGGCGGCACTGTGCGCATTGACCGAATCCAAGGCCTCCCCAGCCAAGAACGCCTCATTGAGATGATGGGTAGCGAAGCGCCTTAACAAAAGAAGTAGGAGGCCAATTTATTGGGCGGCGGCGGCGTCAGCCGCCCTTAGCCTGCCGCAGCAGTGGTGCCTTCATTATCGCGAGCTGAAGCTCCCTCCCACACCTGACTGCTTGAGGAGTGAAGAGCTCAATGTGGGAGGCCAATTTATTGGGCGGCGGCGGCGTCAGCCGCCCTTAGCCTGCCGCAGCAGTGGTGCCTTCATTATCGCGAGTTGAAGCTCTCTCCCACACCTGACTGCTTGAGGGGTGAAGAGCCTGATGTGGGAGGCCAATTTATTGGGCGACGGCGGCGTCAGCCGCCCTGAGCCTGCCGCAGCAGTGGTGCCTTCATCATCGCGAGCTGAAGCTCCCTCCCACACCTGACTGCTTGAGGGGTGAAGAGCCTGATGTGGGAGGCCAATTTATTGGGCGACGGCGGCGTCAGCCGCCCTGAGCCTGCCGCAGCAGTGGTGCCTTCATCATCGCAAGCTGAAGCTCCCTCCCACACCTGACTGCTTGAGGGGTGAAGAGCCTGATGTGGGAGGCCAATTTATTGGGCGATGGCGGCGTCAGCCGCCCTTAGCCTGCCGCAGCAGTGGTGCCTTCATCATCGCGAGCTGAAGCTCCCTCCTACAGAAAATGCTACACAGCATGTGCTAAGTTAATTAAAAATTATAGGGAGCATATAATGAACAGGAGCCATCTGCTTCGCCAAGGGAGGCAATCAATCCCGAATGCTCACTACTTAGTCACTGCGACGACCCGCCATCGTCAGCAGGTTTTTACTAATTTTCATACTGCCTGTTGTGCATCCAGGCACTTTTACCACCCTCGCGTGAGCGAGCTGGCGACAACACTTGCTTTTGTCGTCATGCCAGACCATATCCATTGGTTGCTTCAGCTAAACGGCGACCTTTCTGAGGCTGTGAGACGTTATAAGGCTTACGTATCGCTGAATATTGGCAGGCGTCTTTGGCAAGATGGCTTTCACGATCGAATGATTAAAGATGAAGCATCGCTAAAAGCAGCTGCTAGATATATCGTTGCCAATCCTCTAAGAGCCAATTTGGTCGAAGATATAGGAAAGTACAGCTATTGGGATGCTATTTGGCTATAAGTCACATCCTAGAATACAAGTGTAAACAACCAGCTGTTTGTCGATTAGAAAGCCTGATGTGGGAGGCCAATTCATTGGGCGACGGCGGCGTCAGCCGCCCTTAGCCTGCCGCAGCACTGGTGCTCTAATCGTCGCGAGCTGAAGCTCCCTCCCACACA
>Ga0256829_1000340_pt1:0-2500 | contig 50438 bp, 47 predicted proteins | sample 131447metaG_FD_185979 | JGI IMG/M metagenome (GOLD analysis project Ga0256829, IMG submission 185979) | Hydrothermal vent microbial communities from Lau Basin, Pacific Ocean - 131-447 | ecosystem: Environmental > Aquatic > Marine > Hydrothermal vents | place: Pacific Ocean: Lau Basin...
AAGGTATAAATCCACTACGCCCAGCTACTCTAAGGCCACTCTCTGTAACAGGCCGCATTAAAACCGCCGCCTGCGGAAATTTGTCTTCATAGTAACTCATCGCGTAATTAAAATATTCCATCGTACTCTTACGCGCTGATCTATCTTCACTAGCCCCGACAGCGCCAACATAAATTGCAGCTGGAACAGTGTTTGATAAAACTTGATGTTCTCCAGACAACTCCATAGTACGAAGGCTCTTATTCTCCAATTGCTTAAATGCAGATGCGGTTAAAAATGAAAGACTTAAAAACCCACAAAGTTCACCATTGGGCCTGCGTATATTATGTGATATTTCATCATTATGTTCTTGCATGTGAACAAATTGCTCAAATGTTATAATATCAGGCCCTAAAATTTCTTTCACAAAATTATAAACTTCTAGAAGATCTTTTTTATCCGTCACACTACCGTAAAATTCCTCACTCAAAGAAATCATTGTCATCATGTCATGCTTATCTTTCAAATTCCCATTTCCTCTTATTCTAAACCCACTCTAGAAAACGGATGCCTTTGCTGTTGAGTGCCTGACGAATATTATCTTCGCGCTCTAACATTTCTTCGCGCTTATCCATATCAAATGCATTCGCGTGAAATTCAACAATCAAGTCACTTATCAAAGGATGATGACCGTCAGAGATCACCTTTTCAAGCACATCGTATTCTGCGCCTTCGATGTCCATTTTGACCGCGATGTAAGGTGATATTTTATATCCAAATTTGCTGATCGTTTGTTGTTCGTGTAAGTCTTTTAACCACTCTGAAAAATCAAAAGATTTAATGTTTTGTGGCTTTTCAGCTCTACTTTGCGTTCTGAGGCCATCAACAATAGTTGTTCCTTCTGCTACAAATGGGCCTTTACGCGGTCCCTCTTCATAGAATTCTACAGTGCCATTATGATCAGATGCGGCCTTAAAATGCAGATCTACATTCGGATAACGCGCCATTAACGCCTCAGCGCGATGCTTGAACAGCAGTTCATTCACTTCAAAGCCGATGATATTAAAATCATCACCTAAATTCTGAGCCATATGCGCGCTCACAGTACCTTTATTGAAACCAAGATCGACAAAGAATTTTTGTCCGCGGTGAAAATGTGCGTTCTGCCGCACCATGCGTGATGCTTCATGATGCGTTTGATATTCTGACAACACTCTTCTTAAACGGTCCACTTTCCAGTACGCGTCTTTTATAACGCGCGGCGTAGCTTTTCTGATGTTAGATAAAAAACTCATGAGGAATATATTCGCTTATGGAGATCCTGGTTTATGGTCGTTCGTAACAGGTGGCTGTGTCTTATCGTTTGCCTCTTGCGGTCCGTCTTTATCTTTTCGTTCTTGATGAACGCGTGAGTTAAAACTGCGATGCGGTACAACGCATGGTACTCGTGCATAAGATGTTGGCATAATCATACTCCCTGTTTTTTATAGAGAGTAGTTAATACACTTATTTTGTTAATATGTCAAATATGGCAGATTTAAAAATTACGGCCTATGCCGTTTATCTTGTTATACTTATTTAATTATATCAGGGGCTTCGGGCTTATTACGGTAGTCCTGTAGATAGCTAAAACCAACTGTTGCTATACCTGCGGCTATAGAGAACGTGGCAGACAGGTTAAGCATTGCGCTAATAATTCCTGTAGATGTTCCCGACACAGCCGAATAAAATGCCGTATTCATTGTCCTGGTCCTTATTTGTTTCCAAAAGACGCAGGCGTTATAACGCCGTGAAATTTTATTAGCAAGCTTTTTTGTAAGAAAAATTCAAAAAAAAGTAATGTTGCACTAAAACAACAAGAAATTAACTATTTTAAGCGGTATATAAACGCAAAAAAGTTGAATTAGTATGTATTCTGAGATTAGAACAACAAAAAACGACCCGAATGGGTCGTTGTTTCAAGTCAGTGTTCGTAGAATAAGTTTGAAAATCTTCAAATGGGTTCAAAAGAACTGGCAGCGAACTACTCTCCCACACCTTAAGATGCAGTACCATCGTCGCTAAGAGGTTTCTCGGTGGAGTTCGGGATGGGATCCGGAGTTTCACTCTCGCTATAACCACCAGTTCATTTGAAACCATCTGAAAAGTTTAAGTCCAATGTCATTACAAAACGTAACGTATTTACAGCAGGCTTACCGCTGCGCGTGCACTGCAAGTATTGTTTGGGCGAAAACCCCAAAAAATGCCATTGCATAATTTAAATTCAAGCCAATCGAGCAATTAGTAATGGTTAGCTTCACATGTTACCATGCTTCCACATCCATCCTATCAACGTGGTGGTCTTCCACGGCTCTGATAGGGAGTCCTGGTATTGAGGTTAGTTTCCCGCTTAGATGCTTTCAGCGGTTATCTATTCCGAACATAGCTACCCTGCGATGCTGCTGGCGCAACAACAGGTCCACCAGAGGTTCGTCCACCCCGGTCCTCTCGTACTAAGGGCAGATCCTCTCAAGACTCCAAC
>Ga0256829_1000340_pt1:5000-50438 | contig 50438 bp, 47 predicted proteins | sample 131447metaG_FD_185979 | JGI IMG/M metagenome (GOLD analysis project Ga0256829, IMG submission 185979) | Hydrothermal vent microbial communities from Lau Basin, Pacific Ocean - 131-447 | ecosystem: Environmental > Aquatic > Marine > Hydrothermal vents | place: Pacific Ocean: Lau Basin...
TCACCAGATGCCCTTCAAAACGCTTGAATTCAAATCACGCGCAGGGATAAATCCACTGCAAATCTTGGCTGGAACGGCCAAGATACGTTTTTTGAATTTTCTCTAGGCCTTTTGAAATCCTAGAGAAAGTTCTCAGTTTTGTCAGACATTGGATGTCAATATTCACTCATTTGTTCAGGCTATGAAACAAGAACAAACTCAATCATGAATATCAACGAATCATTTGTTTGTAATGGATAATAAAATCCATCACCTTCAAATGATGTCTTTTCAAACTTATTTACGATGTACAAAGAACCGAGGATATAATTCCTCAGTACAGTCTTCATAAAAGACTGAAGTGAAGAATTGGTGGACCCTAGCGGGATCGAACCGCTGACCTCCTGAATGCAAATCAGGCGCTCTCCCAGCTGAGCTAAGGGCCCCAAGAATGGTGGGCCTGGCAAGACTTGAACTTGCGACCCCACGCTTATCAAGCGTGTGCTCTAACCAACTGAGCTACAAGCCCTCTTTAATACAGAAAAGAAGAAATATGCGGGCAACAGCATTTATGAATGCACCAAACACATCCTTAGAAAGGAGGTGATCCAGCCGCAGGTTCCCCTACGGCTACCTTGTTACGACTTCGTCCCAGTCGCTAATCCTACTGTGGCCGGCTGCCTCCGAAGTTAGCGCACCGTCTTCGAGTAGAACCAACTCCCATGACGTGACGGGCGGTGTGTACAAGACCCGGGAACGTATTCACCGTTGCATTCTGATCAACGATTACTAGCGATTCCAACTTCATGCACTCGAGTTGCAGAGTACAATCCGAACTGAGATAGCTTTTAGAGATTAGCATGGCCTCGCGGCCTAGCTGCCCACTGTCACTACCATTGTAGCACGTTTCTAGCCCTACACGTAAGGGCCATGATGACTTGACGTCGTCCCCACCTTCCTCCGGCTTATCACCGGCAGTCTCGTAACAGTTCCCGGCATTACCCGCTGGCAAGATACGATAAGGGTTGCGCTCGTTGCTGGACTTAACCAAACATCTCACGACACGAGCTGACGACAGCCATGCAGCACCTGTCACTTCCCCGGCCGAACCGAAGACAATCATCTCTGAAAGTCCCAAGAAGGATGTCAAGTGTAGGTAAGGTTCTTCGCGTTGCTTCGAATTAAAGAACATGCTCCACCGCTTGTGCGGGTCCCCGTCAATTCCTTTGAGTTTTAACCTTGCGGCCGTACTCCCCAGGCGGTGTGCTTAAAAATTTCTCTCCGTCACCGAACCCTAAGGCCCGACAACTAGCACACATCGTTTACGGCGTGGACTACCAGGGTATCTAATCCTGTTTGCTCCCCACGCTTTCGTACCTCAGCGTCAATACCGGTCCAGTTAGTCGCCTTCGCCACTGGTGTTCCTCCTAATATCTGCGAATTTCACCTCTACACTAGGAATTCCACTAACCTCTCCCGGATTCTAGACTTGCAGTTTCAAGAGCAGTTCCGAGGTTGAGCCCCGGGATTTCACTCCTGACTTGCAAATCCGCCTACGTACGCTTTAAGCCCAGTGATTCCGAACAACGCTTGCCCCATTCGTATTACCGCGGCTGCTGGCACGAATTTAGCCGGGGCTTCTTCTGATGTTACCGTCATTATCTTCGCATCTGAAAGAGCTTTACAACCCGAAGGCCTTCTTCACTCACGCGGCATGGCTGGATCAGAGTTTCCTCCATTGTCCAATATTCCTCACTGCTGCCTCCCGTAGGAGTCTGGGCCGTGTCTCAGTCCCAGTGTGGGGGATCATCCTCTCAGACCCCCTATAGATCGTCGACTTGGTGAGCCATTACCTCACCAACTATCTAATCTAGCGCGGGCTAATCCTTAGGCGATAAATCTTTGGACCGGAGTCATTATAAGGTATTAGCGCCCGTTTCCAGACGTTGTTCCTTACCTAAGGGCATATTCCCACGTGTTACGCACCCGTGCGCCACTCACCGTAAACGGTTCGTTCGACTTGCATGTGTTAGGCCTGCCGCCAGCGTTCGTTCTGAGCCAGGATCAAACTCTTAAGTTTGAATCCATCAAATACTCTAATTAAAAGAATCGTTGGTATTTGAAGCAAAAATTACTTCAAGACCTGCTTTAAATATCTATAAATAAATATAGATGCGTCATAGTGTTGAAATACACATTGACAAGCAGTCTTTGTTTTATATCAATGCATTCAATGCATTTAAATCACAAACACTGCCGCCTGCGTATTTCTTCTTTTCATACTTACGATTTTCAAGATCCGTTGTTTTGGTCGGCGTGTTATACACTAACTAAAACGCTTTGCAACCTCTTTTTTTTAAAAAACTTTTTAAAGTCCAAGGCCGCGATGTTTACCATTTTGGTCGGCGTGTTATACACTAACTAAAACAGTTTGCAACCTCTTTTTTTTAAAAAACTTTTTAAAGTCCAAGGCCGCGATGTAGTCCCTTTGCTTAGGTTGGCGTGTTATACACTAACTCAAACAAAAAGCAACCTTTTTTTTAAAAAACTTTCAAAAAGTTTTTAGAGGTCACCGATTTTTTGTAAGGCTATAATGAATTATAAACATATCCACTTAATTCTTACAACACAAACTTTGAAAATGTTGATTTTCTTAGTTGGTTCCGATTTGGTTTTTGTTGACCGCCTCGGCGTGTGGAGGGATATATACGCAGTTCATTGGTGGGTGTCAAACATCTTTTTGCCTTTTTTTACGTTTTTTTTGATTTTTTTTCAGATCGCTAATATAAGCTAAGAGAAAGGCTTGATTTTGGTAATAAAAAAATAAATACTGCGCCTGCCGACCGAGAACATCTATTTATAATATATATAAAGAATAATAGAGGTCACCATTACTACTACATTAATTCATCTTATGGGCGCTGTGTTGTTACTGCTTTGGGCAACGCACTTCATTAACCGTAGCTTTGTTAAAGCCTTTGGCGCGCAATTGCGTACTCTTATACGTAACAGTACCAGCAACCGCGTCACATCTTTCATGACAGGCTTTGGCGTCACCGCCTTATTGCAAAGTTCTACTGCGACCACATTAATGACGGCATCGTTCATTGATAAGAATATGGTTGGCTTGCGCGCGGCGATCGCCATTGTTATTGGCGCGGACCTGAGCACAACCATTATCGCCCAGATCCTTGTCTTTGATTTAACGTGGCTGTCCCCTGCCCTGATTGCGGTAGGTGCGTCTTTATATTTGCGCAAGACACTCGGCATGAAAATGCGCTCGATCGGCAACGCCCTGGTTGCGCTTGGCCTTGTTCTTTTATCGCTTAGCCTTATTCGCGAGATTTCAGAACCTTTAAAGTCTTCGCCAATCTTACTTGATATCTTACATGCGCTCAGCACCGATCCGACCATGGCGATATTGTTCTCAGGCGTCCTTACGCTTCTTATACACTCCAGCCTTGCGACTGTTTTGTTTTACGCAGCGCTGGCTAGTCATGGAATCATCAACCTAGATTTAAGTGTTTACCTTATTATAGGCGCCAATATTGGCGGGGCGCTTATTCCATATGTTGCAACATATGGATCTGGCGACGACAAAAAGCGCCTCATGATGACCAATATTGGCATGCGTTTATTTGTGGCATTGATTTCACTGCCCTTCTTGCCATGGATCCAAGATGCCATCGTTTACTTCACAGAAGATCCAACGCGTCAGGTGGTTTTCTTCCATACTGGTTATAATATTGTTTTGGCCTGTATCTTTTTGCCAATAGTGCCTTTTATCGCGACATTAGCCAGTCAGCACATTAAAGGTTCAGAGCATAGCGCAGACAAGCGCGATGATAGCTTCTTAGATGATGCATATCTTGACCGCCCTAGCCTAGCCCTTGCCAGCGCTATGCGCGAAACATTGCGCATGGCTGATTTGATTTTAGATATGACGAACCTGATGTATCAGGCATTAAAGCAAGACGACCCTGAGCTTGTTAAAATGGCGCGCGTCAGCGACAAGACGCTCGATAAAATCTTCAAAAAAGTGATTCTCTTCTTAACTAAGCTTGAGCGTGACAACCTGACAGAAGCAGAAGTACAGCAATACGAACGAATCCTTAGTTTTGCCACCAACCTAGAGCACAGCGGCGATATCGTTCAGCACAGCCTATCCAAGACAATTGAAAAGAAAATCAATTCCAAAGAAAACTTCTCCGCCGAAGGCTGGGAGGAAATCTCAGCATTTTGCACGGACATCATCAGTAACATCAAAACGGCTCACTCAATTTTTATCTCTCAATCGATCGAAGATGCCGAGTCGCTTATTCGCTCCAAAAAGAGCCTTAAAAAGGGAGAACGCGATTCGCGCCGCAAACATTTCGTACGAATCAGTGAAAATAACCCTGACTCAATTGGCACCAGCGGCATTCACACGGACCTTATTCGCGACCTGAACCGCATCAACAGCCACATCACCAGCGTTGCCTATGAGGTTTTAAACACGAATTCCCCAGAAACCACGGGATAGATTGTATAAATCCCTTTATGGGACTACTTATAGATGTAGGTGACTTTTATAATCGAAGGGCGTTGCATAATCGTATGCAGCGCTCTCTTTTTTATAATTGCATCTCATTCATGTTACGCCTGCGTCACTTTGTATTCTTATGTTTTCTTATCTGTATGCTGCCCTTTACCGCAGCAGCACAGGATAATGGTATGCCTGTGTCTTATAAGCTGGCCGCCATGGCGCAAGCGCACCAAGGCGACGCACATGCCCTGCCCCTTTACGCATTACAGCCGGTTCAACCTATCCCTCACGATCCAATACAGCAGGATGCGTCAGCGATCGAGGATTCCTATAGTGAACGAATCACAGAAAACCTCTTACAATACGGCTATAGCCTATTAACACCAGATCAAGGCGCCATTCCTGCCGACAATACACAAACGCCTTCAGCGCGCCTTCCTGTGGGCAGCATCACGCCCTCATACATACTTGGGCAAGGTGATATGCTGGACATCACGTTGACGGGTGCAAACTTTCTACGCCAAACCTATACAATCGATGAACAAGGCCGCCTGCATATTCAGGGATACCCGCCTATCACCGCGGCGGGGCGCAGCTTGCAAGACGTTCGCGCCGACATCCAAAACCTTGCGAAGCATACCTACAATCAGCAAGCACATATTACACTGGCGCAGGCCCGCCAGATTGATGTCCTCATCGCGGGACACGCCCGGAAACCGGGAAAGAAAACATTTAGCATCTTTCATAGCGTCATAGATGCCTTAATTGAGGCTGGCGGCATTGAAAAAACAGGATCTTTACGCCAAATCAAAGTGATTCGCAGCGGGCACAGCCAAACAATCGACCTTTATGATTTGCTCATTCACGCACGCAATGATGGTGACATTGCCCTGCAAGACGGTGACAAGATCATCATCCCGCCGATAGGTCCCACTATTGCCATTGCCGGCAATGTCAAACGCCCCGGCATTTACGAGCTTTTACCCGCACAACCAAGCCTTTACAGCGATTCGCACGGCAACGCGGCCTATAACATTGACCTGAATACAGCGCTCACCTTTGCGGGAGGAACACTGCCAGGCGGCGAGATTCGCTTTTTACGCTTATCCGTCGACCGTGATGGGCAGGAAATGATTGATGAAATTCAAGATCCCTATGCGCCGATGTTTGGCAATGGTGCGATTTTAATGACATCAAAGGCAAAATCAAAACGCCGCGGCCAGGTTGCATTACTGGGTCACACGACCACACCTGGCCTGCATAGCCTTAAACAAAATCCATCATTAGCCTCACTGCTGAGTAATGACAGCGTGCTTGGCGATGACATTTACCCTTTGATCGGTGTGATACAGCGCTATGATCCCAAGGTTATGGCGCACCGCTATCTGGATTTTCCTGTGCGCCAGACAATTCAAGGCGCATACGATCAGAAACTTTATGACGGTGACCAGATCACCTTATTTTCAAATGCCGATATTGCGGCACTATCCATTGATAACGAAGCGAATCAGCCACCCACCGCGCAGGATGAACGCCCGTCCCTTGACCAAGGGCTCACCGATTTCCTTAAAGAGCGCAGCATCTTTGTTCGCGGCGCGGTGCGCAATCCTGGTTCCTACCCGATTAGTCAAACAACCACGCTTGATATCGCACTCGCCAGCGCAGGCGGCCCCACCTTAGAAGCCGCGCGCAATGCCGTTGAAATCACCAGCCTTTTTGGCCCAGACAATATCAAACATACACAGCGCACGCGCTATTACACAGATATGGACATTGAACCTGCTGCGAACATTGCGTTGAGCGCGGGGGACACTGTGCGAATCAACCAACAATTCCACAAGATTAAGGATCAAAGCGTCCTTATATCTGGTGAGGTTAAACGTCCAGGCCGATACGACCTCATCGCGGGGGACACAATCCTCAGCCTTATTCGGCGCGCAGGCGGCCTCACGCAGCAGGCCTATCCTGATGGCGCGATTTTCTCGCGCGCGTCCGAGAGATTAGCCGAAGAGAATCGTTATAAAAACAAGGCGCGCATGATTCGTCAGGCACTAGCCAGCGCAATGCAAAGTAGTGACAAAGATCATGCCGACATTAATCCCACACAAATTGCCGAGGCACGCGCATTAGCCGCCGAATTGGAAAGCGCACAAGGCATTGGCCGCATCACAGTCGAAGCCAACCCTACGATTTTAGAGCATGACGCGCGCCTAGATATGCTCCTCGAATCGGGGGATCGCCTCTATATCCCTAAGCGAAATTTAACAGTGCGCGTCAGCGGCGAGGTTTTATCACCTGCGGCGTTGCAATTCCGTGATGGCAAAGACCCTGCCGCCTACATTCAAGAGGCTGGCGGTTTTACATTCCACGCCGATAGCGAACGCAGTTTTGTCCTCTACCCCGATGGCAGCGCACAACCATTGCGCGTTAGTAGCTGGAATTACAGTTCGACCATCATACCGCCAGGATCAACCATCATTGTCCCGCGCGATCCAAAACCATTTGATTTCGTCAGCAGCTTTAAAGACGTCACACAAATCCTAAGCAATCTTGCAGTTACCGCGATCTTTATCGACGATGTGCGTGATGATTAGGCTTTAAAACGCTTTCGATTCGCGGCGCGGCGGATTCAAAGTGTGTTGCTTTTGTATTCTTCTTTTCGATTCGCTGCGCTTCATAATGTCCTTAGGTCATAAAAAAAAGGCCTGCACGCGCGGTGCAAGCCTTTTATGTTTATATCGATACGTGCGCGCCAGTTATTGCGCGGCAACTTTCTTTTCATTCAAAGACACTGTTTTGTCTTGTTCTTGGCGAATTGTTGCCTGCGCCGCAGCCAAACGTGCGATCGGCACGCGGTATGGTGAACATGAAACATAGTTCAAACCGATGCTTTCGCAGAAGGCAATTGATGATGGGTCGCCGCCATGCTCGCCGCAGATACCAAGTTTGATAGCTGATTTCACGCTGCGACCTTTTTCAGCAGCGATTTTCACAAGCTGACCAACGCCTTCAACGTCAAGACGGGCAAACGGGTCTGTTTCGATGATGCCTTTATCCATATAGATCGGCAAGAAACGTCCTGCGTCATCGCGGCTGACGCCTAGGGTTGTTTGCGTCAGGTCATTTGTACCAAAACTAAAGAAGTCTGCACTTTCCGCGATTTGATCTGCGGTTAAGGCCGCGCGCGGAAGTTCGATCATTGTGCCGACAACATATGTCAGTTCACTGCCTTTTTCGGCGAAGACTTCTTTAGCAACCTGATCAACCACGTCTTTTAGGATTTGCAATTCTTTTGCAATGCCCACAAGCGGGATCATAACCTCAGGCTCGACCGTTTTACCTGTTTTTGCTGCTGCTTCGAACGCGCCTTCGAAAATCGCGCGCGCCTGCATTGCATAAATTTCAGGATATGTAACGCCCAAACGGCAACCGCGGTGGCCCAGCATTGGGTTTGCCTCGGCAAGGTCGCCAAGACGATCTTTTACGATTTTCTCGTCGATGCCTGCTGCGCTGGCGAAGGTTGTGATGTCTTCTGCGCTGTGTGGCAGGAATTCGTGCAATGGCGGATCAAGCAAACGCACCGTTACAGGCAGGCCGCTCATGATTTCGAAAAGTTTTGCGAAATCTTCGCGCTGCGCTGGCAACAATTTATCAAGCGCCACTTTACGATCAGATTCGCTTTCGGCGAAGATCATCTCACGCACGTTTTGAATGCGCTCGGGGTCGAAGAACATATGCTCTGTACGGCAAAGGCCAATACCTTCCGCGCCGAATTCACGCGCTGTTTCAGAATCAAGCGGCGTTTCCGCGTTTGTGCGAACCTGCATACGGCGGCGCGCATCTGCCCATTCCATCAATTTTGCAAAATCGCCAGAAAGCTCAGCCTGCACCGTTGGTACCTGCCCTGCGATCACATCGCCTGTTGACCCGTCAATTGTGATGACATCGCCTTCTTTAAATTCACGATCACCGCAACGGATAACTTTGGCTTTGCCATCAATGTTCAGTGCGCCTGCACCAGAAACGCAGGCCTTGCCCATACCGCGCGCGACAACAGCCGCGTGGCTAGTCATACCGCCGCGTGATGTCACGATCCCTGCGGCTGCGTGCATACCAGAGATATCCTCAGGTGATGTTTCCTGACGGCACAAGATCACTTTTACATCGGCTGCGGCCAATTTCTCGGCCTCTTCTGATGTGAAGACGACCTGACCATAAACAGCGCCCGGTGATGCAGGAAGACCGCGCGTAATCACGTCCTTTTCTGCATCAGGGTCAAGACTTGGGTGAAGCAACTGATCCAACCCTTGTGGGTCAACACGCAACAATGCTTCGTCTTGTGTGATAAGGCCTTCATCAACCATATCAACGGCAATCTTCAGCGCCGCATGCGTTGTGCGTTTACCATTACGTGTTTGCAGCAAGAAGAGCTCGCCATTTTCAACCGTAAATTCGATATCCTGTACATCGCGGAAATGGTTTTCCAACTTAAGGCGCAGCGCATCCAATTTAGAGAACACTTCAGGCATGCTTTCTTCCATTGAAAGAAGGTCACTGCCTTCTTTTTCGCGGCCATACTTGGTCAGCGATTGCGGCGTACGAATGCCGGCAACAACATCTTCGCCTTGTGCGTTGATCAAATATTCACCATAGAAGTAATTTTCACCTGTGGCAGGGTCACGTGTAAAGGCCACGCCTGTTGCGCTGCCCTCGCCCATGTTACCAAAGACCATCGACTGAACATTTACCGCCGTACCCCATTTTTCAGAGATATCATTAATGCGGCGATATGTGATCGCACGCGGCACCATCCAACTGTTGAAGACGGCACTGATTGCGCCCCAAAGTTGTTCTTGTGGGTCGTTCGGGAATGGTTTATCGGCTTCTTCAGCAACAATCTCCTTATATTGCGCGACAAGCTCTTTCCAGCCTTCAGCAGTGATTTGTGTATCTTGCTGAAGATCGTTTTCACGTTTGTAATCGTCAAGAACGCTTTCGAATTCGTGGTGGTCAACGCCCATCACAACGTCAGCGTACATTTGAATAAAGCGGCGGTATGAATCCCAAGCAAAACGCTCGTCACCGGCTAATTTAGCAAGTCCCTCGACAGTTTCGTCATTGAGGCCAAGGTTCAAGACTGTATCCATCATGCCTGGCATTGAAACGCGTGCACCTGAACGCACTGACACAAGTAAAGGGTTATTTACATCACCGAATTTTTTACCCATTGCGGCCTCAACATTGGCCAGCGCGGCATCAACCTGCGCTTTGAGTTCGGTTGGGTAGTTTTTATCATTATCGTAATAAGCCGTGCAAACTTCGGTTGTGATTGTAAAACCTGGAGGTACTGGCAAGCCTAGAGAGGCCATTTCGGCAAGGTTTGCACCTTTTCCGCCAAGAAGGTTACGCAGTGTTGCGTTTCCGTCTGTTTTACTACCACCAAAACCATAAACCCATTGTGTCATGCTGTTAATACTCCTCATATTACGGGGCTGTTAAAGCGGTTTAGCATATTAAACTCAAGAATCAAATCTTTATTAGGTGTTACCGTGGGTTTGCTTGGGATTAAAGTGTCTTTTCCATCATCAAGCTGACCTCGTCATCAAACGGCCGAAATTCGCCATGCGATACCGTTTGACGATCATAGGTTACGCCCATGCCGTCGGGCACATATCCCATTTTCACATACAGCCTTTGCGCCGCGCCGTATGAGGGTGTCAGTCCCACACCAATGCCGATTTTTTCGTACGCCTTTTTACGCGCGGTTTCTTCGCAATGCAGGATAAGGGCGCGCCCTATTCCGCGCTGACGCATTTCGGGAATGACATTCAAATCCTGAACTTCTGGTATGCCGTGCGCGCGGTAATAACCGTATTTCGGATGGTAGCTCAGCATGGTATAGCCCACGACCTGCCCATCCCACAGGGCAAAGAAAACTTCGCGCTCCCCTGCGGATTGCAGTTCCAAGCTTTTTTCAAAGTAGTCAGGGTCTTTATAGGATTTCATACGCAAGGCGATCTCCCGCAGATGAACAAGCGCATCTTTATCCGCCTTTTTTATCTGCAGTTTTGGGTCCATAGCCTTGCCTTTCCGTCTTCAAGGTTCAAAATAGCAGATATGCGAATCATCTCAATTGCTTTTACCGTTTTTCTTGTCTGCGCGGCCTTTTCAGCGGCGGCACTGGCGCAAACGCAGCGTTATGACCTGAACAACGATATGCATCATTTGTATTTGAACAATAATAACCGCACGGGCAGCGCCCCAAGCCAAACGCAAAGCACCGATAATGCGCCCAAAGATTATGACGCGCAGCGCCAAGAAATCTGGCAGAAATATAAAGCCATTGCCGCAGGCAAAGAAACCGCGCCTCAGCCGAAGGCTCCCGACACAGTTGCCCCAAGCGCAGCCGCGGCCAACACACAAAAGAGTGGATATGGCGCCGGGAATATCCTAAATAGTTACCAGCAGGCACAAGAGCAACGCCAGAAAATGCAGTCGCTTCAGTTCCCTGCACCGAAACTTGAGAAAATAGACGAATAGACTTTCCTGTATGAGCAACGCACCTATTAAAACATTATCAGAAGCGCTTAACGCCGACATGGACGCAGTGAATGACTGCATTCGCGCGCGCATGCAATCTGATGTCCCCCTTATTCCAAAACTTGCAGACTATTTAATTTCAAGCGGCGGCAAGCGCATTCGCCCGCTGATGACGCTGGCCTGCACGGCGATTTATGGCGGCGAGATGAAGCGCGCCCATACTTTGGCGGCGGCAGTTGAGTTTATTCATTCGGCGACCTTGCTGCATGACGATGTGGTTGATGAAAGCCTTGAGCGCCGCGGCAAGAAAACCGCAAATCTTGTCTTTGGCAACCAAGCCAGCGTTTTAGTTGGTGATTTCCTGTTCTCGCGGGCGTTTCAGCTGATGACAGAGGATGACAGCATGCAGGTGCTGCGCATTTTATCGCATGCGTCAGCCATTATTGCCGAAGGTGAAGTGCTTCAGCTCACGCACAAAGGCGACATGGCCACAAATATGGATCACTACATCGCTATCATCAAAGCCAAGACAGCTGCCCTGTTCGCCGCCGCGTGCGAAGTGTCACCCGTGATCGCAGGTGCAGATGATAAGGCCGTGCAAGCCATGCATGATTACGGCATGTATTTAGGCATTGCCTTTCAAATTGCCGATGATGCACTGGATTACAGCGCTGATCAGGCAACGTTGGGTAAAACCGTTGGTGATGACTTCCGTGAAGGCAAATTGACTGCACCTATCCTGATCGCCCTGAAAGATGCCGATGCGCAAGAGCAAGCCTTTTGGAAGCGCACCTTATCAATGGACGACCAAAAAGATGGCGACCTTGATACGGCGCTTGAGATTTTAAAGCGCCATAGCGCGCTTGAGCGTAGCCTAGACCTTGCCCGCGAATACGGACAAAAGGCCAAAGACCTTATGGCAGATGCGCCAGATCATGCACCAGGCATTAAGGCCGCAATGATTGATCTGGTTGATTATTCCATTGAACGTGATAGATAAGATTTATGAGTGACCATACACACACGCCTAGTTGCTGCGCATCTAAAAAGAAATCCGGCTTTCAGCTTGATATCATTTTGCATGGCTGTTTACTGATTATTGCGGCGTCTTTTGCGGCGAACTTTGCGCTGCAAGGTCACGTTCCCTATTTACATCATTTCACCCATACAATTGCCGAGCTTATCGGCCAAATGTGGTGGGGCGTTTTAATCGGGATGATTTTTGTCGGAATCATGAGCAAAATTCCCCGTGATTATTTTAATGCTGTTCTTGGTCGCGGCGATAGCTTTGGCGGCATTTTACGCGCAGCCGCGGCAGGTTTGATGTTTGATTTATGCTCACACGGGATTTTGATGATCGGCGCTAAACTTTATGAGCGCGGCGCAAGTCTGGCACAGGTCATGACTTTTTTGATTGCCAGCCCGTGGAATTCTTTTTCCCTGACGTTGATTTTATTTTCACTGATCGGGATTAAATGGACACTGGTCTTTATTGTTGGATCGGCCATCGTTGCCGTTATCACGGGTTTGATTATCAATGCGATGACACGCTCTGGCGCTTTGCCTGCTAACCCTAACGAGGCCCCGCATAATAAAGATTTTGACCTGACATCGCAGGCAAAAGCCGACCTTAGTAAGGTTGTGTGGAATGCGGCGCTGCTAAAGGATATTATCAATGGCGGTAAGCATGAGGCGCAGATGCTATTGCGCTGGTTGTTGCTGGGCATGGTGATGGCTGCGGCTATTCGCACATTCATCCCGACAGAAAGCTTTGCTGACTGGTTTGGTCCAACGATGGGAGGCCTTGGCCTGACCATGATTGCGACAACTATTATCGAGGTATGCTCGGAAGGGTCATCCCCTATCGCGGCGGAGCTTGTTAATCGCGCCAGCGCACCTGGTAATGGCTTTGCCTTTTTGATGGCTGGCGCTGCGACCGATTACACCGAAATTCTGGTTCTTCGTGACACGACAAAATCATGGAAAATGGCGCTTGCCATGCCACTGGTCAGCGTACCGCAGATTTTATTGCTGGGTTATCTAATGAATGTCTTTGGTTAAGACCACATTTTAATAACAGGGTAAAAACAAACATGCCGCGCAAGGGTTTTCCTGACGCGGCATTGTTTTATGCATTCACAGTCAAAACTTATTTCTTGAGCTGCCCTAAAACAGCGAAAGGTGAATTGGCCTGAGATGGCTTATCTGGCCCTGCCGAGATAACGCGCGGACCTTGATCTTTAGGCTTTTTACCTTTGTTCGGCTTTTTACCCTTTTTAAAGGCAGGCTTATCTTTCTTGGCATGTGGCTTTTGCGCCTTACCGCCACCTGATTTTTGATATGCCTTGCCGCGTTTTAAGGCAAAGGTTGCAAGCTCTGGCTTGATGTTATCTGTGTTTGGTTTAGCAGCATCTTGCGCGTCTTCAGCTTGTTCTTCGGATACAGGCGCTTCTGTTTTTTCTTCGGCAGTTTCCTCTTTAGTAGGCGCAGTGTCTTCGGCCACATCATCGGCAGGATCATGCACTTTTTTATGGCCTAGGGCTTCTAAGATTGCATAAAGCTCGGCAATGGGGCATCCCATCCACTCGGCCATGGCGTGTTGCGCCTGAAATTTGCCTTTATCTGCGCTGTCATAGATGGCGTTTACTACGCGGTCTAGCATATCAATGCGGATCGCACGGCCACCATACACCGGATAGCATAATGCCTTGTACAAAGCGGCTTGCGCGGGGGCAAGCGGCGCTTCGGCGCTATCAACTTTTTTAGAAACCATACCATCAGGCATGCGCGTTACTGGCAAATCCATGCCGTTATAAACGCCCCAAAGCAGCGCACGCAAACGCAGCGCCGCAGGTTTATTCATCTCTGGGCAAAATAGGTAAAGCGGCCCAAGGCGGATGCCTTTGTTACGCACAATCGTACGCATATCTGTATCAAGCTGCGCGATTGTATCTTGAAGGTCTTCGCGCGCGGCCATGCCAAATGACTCATAGACTGCCGCACAGATATCTTGCACAGGTTGTGGCAGTTCACTGGTCGCAGTTAATTTGTAAAACACTGGCAGATTTGCCTGCCAATGTGCCTCTAACGCAGCAGATACAATGTCTTGTGACAATGGTGCGCCAGCCATCATTTCAAACTGTGGCGCGTAAATGCTTTCACCTTTGACAAGTTGCGCGATTGCATCACCTGGAAGCGGGTTTGTTTCATTTGGCTGGAAACAAATTTTGCCCTCATCACTGAGTGTAATTTGCGAAGGTTTAATATCAGTACTCATGCGTCAGTTTCATCCTTTATGAGATACGGCAAAATCATATTCAGCCGCAGCATACCATCTGGCGTTAATTTTAAATGCCCTTCGTCATAACAAAGCCACCCTTCGGATGCAAGACGATCTATAGCTTTGAGGTCAATAAATTGACGAAATGGCGCGATATTGATGCCTTGGTACAGGCGCAAGCCCATCATCAGCCCCTCTGCGCCCTGATCCCAGTCAGAAAGAACCTCCATTTCATGTGCGCCTGTGCCGCGCTCTTCTACCCATTGCAACCATTTTTCAGGCGCATAATGATCGCGCGTGGCGTAGCGCACTTTATTATGCGATGTAATGCGCCCATGCGCCCCTGGGCCAATGCCCAAGTAATCGCCATAGTGCCAATACACCAAATTATGCCGCGATTCATGGCCTGGCGCGGCGTGGTTAGATACCTCGTACGCGGGCAACCCTGCCACGCCGAGAATATCTTGGGTCAGCATATAAAAATCCGCCGCCATGCCGTCTTCGGGCAGGTAAAATTCACCGCGCGCATGTTTCAGGTAAAAAGGCGTATTGCGCTCGACCGTCAGCTGATAAAGCGAGAGATGCCCTGCAGCAAGATCCGCGGCGCGTTTTAGTTCCTCCTCCCACGCTTTTAGGCTTTGATTGGGGCGCGCGTAGATCAAATCAAAACTGAAACGATCAAACACTGACTTCGCCGTTTCAATGGCCGCAAGCGCCTGCCCCGCATCATGCGCACGACCAAGAAATGATAAATCTGCGTCGTTTAAGGCCTGCACGCCTAGTGAAAGGCGGTTAATACCGGCTTGTTTAAAGGCAGAAAATTTTTGCCGTTCGCTGGATGTCGGGTTTGCCTCAAGCGTGATTTCAGCGTCATCATCAACGGGCCATAGCGTGCGCACCTCGGCGATAATGTCCGCTGCTAAATCAGGTGGCATCAAGGACGGCGTGCCGCCCCCGAAAAAGATTGAGGTCACTTTTCTATCCGCATATCCGCGCGCATAATGACGCAGAGCGCTCAGATAAGCCGCGCGCCATCTGGCGATATCAACCGCATCACTCACATGCACGTTAAAGTCACAATACGGACATTTTGACGCGCAAAACGGCCAGTGGAAGTAAATAGATAAACTCTGTTTCATTCTTATTTGTCTTGCTGTTTGTGAGTTTTAACATTGAGGCACTTTTGCGAAAAGACATTTTTCTTGCAACCTTTCATAAAACAGCGTATTTATATTGTCATAAAATCAAAATAAAGGTGTGTTATGAATTCAGAATTTCGTCAAGCAGGTGCCGCGCTTCCTAATGCCCAGATTGTTTTTGAAAAAACACTGGCAACTAATGGCCGAGGAGAAACGCTTGATCCACTTGCTTCAGTGCAGTATCGCGTTAACTGCTTCAAAACCGATTTGAATAACATCCTAGAAGATGGTGAGCAAAACGGCATCCCTTTCCCAGAAGAAAAGCGCAGCCAAGCCTATCAGCAAGCCTTAGCGCCTGTTTTGGATATGGCTGTAGAGCTTGCAAACTTTACCTGCGACAACCCTGCTGGCGGCTTCACACCCACGACGGTTTCTTTTCAGGATAATGTTATTCCTTACCGCGCCGAGGATGCAGAATTTCTGATTATCGACGCCTTGCATACTTATATTGATGTGCTAAGAGCCGATGAAAAATTAGACTTTGATGCACATCCATTGCCGCTGGCGATTAATCACCCCTTACGCCATACACCTGATAGCGATGATGCCTTTATTCACAAATGCACTGATGTCCTAAGCAATCATAGCGCCTTCACAGGCGATAACACGCCTGCTTATGCACCGAAAAGCTCTGTCACGAATTACAGCGCCCGTGAAACACAAAGTACCCTCGACCAAGAAGTTGCGGCTTTGCGTAGATAATAATGATCTAATGATTTTCTTATAATAGAAAAGCCCCAAGAAATGGGGCTTTTTTTTATTAGTCTTTCAGGTCGTCCCAAAATTCTTTCATTTTGTTGAGAAAACCGCTGCTTTCTGGGGAGTGTTGAGAGCGCCCTTTGGTGCCTTCGCCGCCGAATGCCTTATCAAGCTCTTTCATCAGCTCTTGTTGCTTTTTATTCAGCTTCACTGGCGTTTCAACGAAGATCTCAATAATGGCATCGCCTTTGGCCGATGAATGCAGCGTACTCATCCCCTTGCCACGCAGGCGCATTTGCTGCCCCGTTTGTGTGCCTGCAGGAATTTTCACATTCGCGCGCCCACCGTCAATGGTTGGCACTTCGACCTCACCGCCAAGTGCGGCCTTGGTCACCGCGATCGGAACGCGGCAATGCAAATTAGGTCCTTCACGGCGGAAGAATTTATGCTGTTTAATGTTAATCAAAATATAGAGGTCACCGCGTGGACCGCCGCGCATGCCGACCTCACCTTCACCGCCAAGGCGAATGCGCTGTCCGTCTTCGATGCCTGCAGGGATGCTGACCTTTAGGGTTTTATCCTTACGCACCCGGCCAGAGCCGCTGCACACTCCGCACGGCGTTTTTATGGCTTGGCCTGCGCCGCCGCATGTATGGCATGTGCGTTCAACTGTGAAGAAACCTTGTTGCATGCGAACGCGCCCTGCGCCGCCGCACGTGTCACATGTGCTGGCCGATGTACCTGGCGCTGCGCCCGAGCCTGAGCAATTATCACATGTATCATTCACTGGAATTTTAATTTTGGCTTCTTTGCCTTTATAGGCGTCTTCGAGTGAAATATCGAAGGTATATTGCATGTCCGAACCACGGCTTGCGCGAGATCCACCGCGTCCGCCGCTAAATCCGCCGCCGCCCATTGCATCGCCAAAAATATCTTCGAAGATATCAGAAAAACCGCCGAAGCCATGCGCGCCTGCGCCTGCCCCGCCGCGCGGTCCACCACCGCCCATCGAACCGTCAAAGGCGGCCTCGCCAAAGCGGTCATAGGCTGCACGTTTTTGTTCATCCTTTAGGATGTCGTAAGCGTGGTTAATGTCTTTGAATTTGGCTTCTGCATCTGGATTATCTTTATTTTGATCCGGATGGTATTTCATCGCGAGCTTACGGTAAGCTTTTTTAAGCTCTGCATCCGATGCATCACGCCCGACACCAAGTGTTTCGTATAAATCTTTTGCCATGATGAAAAATCCTCGCCCTGAGAGATCAGGATGAAAGGGGCTTGGTGCCCCTTTCCCCTATGGGTTCATTATGCTGACTTTTGGTCGTCGTCAACTTCGGTGAAGTCAGCGTCAACAATGTCATCATCAGACGCATCTGAAGACGCTTGATCGTCACCAGCGCCAGCCGCTTGTTCAGCTTCTGCACCTGCGGCTTCTTCTTGTGCCTGACGGTACGCGATCTCGCCCAGTTTCATGCTGGCCTGTGTTAAGGCTTCGGTCTTTTCATCAAGATCCGCTTTAGATGGCTCTTCTTGCGCCAAAACATCTTTCAGATCAGCCATTGCCTTTTCAACGTCACCTTTTTCATCGGCAGAAAGCTTATCGCCCAATTCTTCCAATGATTTTTCAGTTGCGTGGATCATGCTTTCAGCTTGGTTTTTCGCTTCGACCATTTCGCGGCGCTCTTTATCTGCGCCTGCATTGTTTTCAGCATCTTTAACCATTTGCTCGATATCCGCGTCAGACAAACCGCCTGATGCTTGGATACGGATTTGTTGCTCTTTGTTTGTGGCTTTATCTTTGGCAGATACGTTCACAATACCGTTTGCATCAATATCAAATGTTACTTCAACCTGAGGCACGCCGCGCGGCGCAGGTGGAATGCCGACCAAATCAAACTGGCCAAGTGCCTTGTTATCGGCGGCCATTTCACGCTCCCCTTGGAAAACGCGGATTGTCACGGCATTTTGATTATCTTCAGCCGTTGAGAAGACTTGTGACTTTTTCGTTGGGATTGTCGTGTTACGGTCGATCAAGCGTGTAAACACTCCGCCCAGAGTTTCAATACCCAAAGACAATGGCGTTACATCCAAAAGCAAGACGTCTTTTACGTCGCCTTGCAAAACGCCGCCCTGAATTGCCGCGCCCAGCGCCACAACTTCATCAGGGTTTACGCCTTTGTGAGGTTCTTTACCGAAGTATTCTTTCACTGTATCGATGATTTTCGGCATACGTGTCATACCGCCGACCATCACGATTTCATCAATGTCAGATGCCTTCAGGCCAGCATCTTTCAGCGCAGCCTTCACAGGGTCGATTGTGCGTTTTACAAGATCCGCAACAATGCTTTCCAATTTCGCACGGCTTAGCGTCAATTGAAGGTGTTTAGGGCCTTCCGCATCCGCAGTGATAAATGGCAAGTTCACTTCTGTTTGTGTTGTGCTAGACAGTTCGATTTTCGCCTTTTCAGCGGCTTCTTTCAAACGTTGCAGCGCAAGTTTGTCGCCTTTCAGGTCAATGCCGTTTTCTTTTTTGAACTCTTCAGCAAGGTAATCGATGATGCGCTCGTCAAAGTCTTCACCGCCCAGCTTTGTGTCACCGTTTGTGGCTTTTACTTCGAAGACGCCATCGCTGATTTCAAGGATAGAGATATCAAATGTACCACCACCAAGGTCGTATACGGCGATTGTGCTGTCTGATTCTTTGTCTAGGCCGTAGGCAAGCGCTGCGGCTGTTGGCTCGTTAATGATACGCTCAACTTCTAGGCCCGCAATTTTACCAGCATCTTTTGTTGCTTGGCGCTGCGAGTCGTTGAAGTATGCAGGCACGGTGATGACGGCTTTGGTTACCGTTTCACCAAGGAATGCCTCAGCCGTTTCTTTCATTTTTTGCAAAATCATTGCCGAGATTTGTGATGGCGCGTAGTTTTCACCATTGGCCTCAACCCAAGCATCGCCGTTGTCACCTTTGACAACTTTGTATGATGAGCGTTTTGCAATTTCCGTTGCATGATCGCCATCAAAGCGACGACCGATCAAACGTTTAATACCGTAGAGTGTGTTTTCTGGATTTGTAACAGCCTGACGTTTTGCAGGTTGTCCAACTAGACGTTCGCCGTCTTTGGAAAAAGCCACCATAGATGGCGTCGTGCGAGTACCTTCTGCGTTTTCGATGACGCGGGCTTCTTTGCCGTCCATCACTGCAACGCATGAGTTTGTTGTACCCAAGTCAATACCGATGATTTTACTCATATTATTTGTCCTTTCTTATAAGCAACATTTTTTAGTTAAAGACAGACCCTTAAATAGGCATCCTCTTTGATAAGTTATATAGCACCTAGATTTTGGATTTCAAGTATTTGTAACAGATCTTCACAAGGAAGTGCCTCCGCATTGACATAAACACACTTTGTTTTTATAAAGACCGCACATAACAACATATTACGCAGTAAAAAATGCACGACCCCATCGAACATTTAGGCGCACGCACAAACCATGTTTTCGACATTGATGACTGCCTTTTTTCACGAAAAACAGGACTTCATCACGCAATAAAACACCGCATTGTCGATCACTTTAACGCGCTCACACAAAAAGCCCCGCATATCCATGATGATTTTACTGAGATTGTAAAACATCTAGGCCGAGATAAAGATTTTGACATGCACAATGTCCAAATCTCAGACCTTGAAGCCGCTTTCCTGCCTATTGTCACAGCACTAAAGTGGAATTATCAAGGCGCTGACTTCTTCTCGCAGCTTGATGCATTTTATGATGTGGACTATAGCGTCATAGAACCAGACATTGCGCTGGTTGATGCCTTCGATAACGCCCGTAGTCAGGGCATGCAAGTCTATATTTACACAAATGGAGCATCGCACCCTCATGCGGACGGCAGCCTACACACGCAACGTGTTTTAAAAGGATTAGGTTTTGATCAAAAATGGATTGAATATCTGCGCCCACGCACACAAGATTTATTAAAATCGGAATTTATGGGCAACGGCAAACCATACAAAAGCAGCTTTGCACAAATGCTCAACCGCTTTGGATTAGACCCACGTGACACGGCGTTTTATGATGATACAGTCCCAAACATTGTTACAGCAAGCCAGTTTGACGTGATGCCTGTCTGGCCTTGGCTAACAGACGAGCCTGCGCCACAAAATCTGGAAGCAATGGCCCAAAGCATTAACGCGATCAAGACCAACAATACTGCGCGCACCTTCCAAAGTGCTATTGATCTTCATACACCAAAGGCGGCCCTATAAGGACCGCCTTTGTATAAATATATAACAGAAGAAGTGACCTAGGCCTGCGTATCGACAGAGCCACCAGCGGATGGCGCGCTGCCTTGGCCTTCGTCTGCCGCAACGCCGACGCGCGCAGGACGCAAGATGCGCCCTTGCAGGGTATAGCCATTTTCGACAACTTGCATGACTGTGCCTGCAGGTTGGCCGCCGGCGGGCATTTCAAACATAACTTCATGCAGGTTCGGATCAAATGTTTTGCCGATGGCTTCAATTTTTTTCACGCCATGACGCTCAAGACCGCGAAGCAATTCACGCTCGGTCGCTTCGACGCCGTCAAGAAGGCTTTGCACTTTCGGGTCGAGGCCAGCGATTTCCTGAGAAACGGAATCCAGTGCGCGGCGCAAGTTATCTGCCACAGGCAAAAGATCACGGGCGAAGCTGTTGATCGCAAATTTACTTGCGTCTTCACGGTCTTTTTGCGCACGGCGGCGGGCATTTTCTGCCTCGGCCATGGCGCGTAATGCTTGATCTTTCAGCGCGGCGTTTTCTGCCTTTAGTGTCTCAAATTCTGCGGGATCAACGAAATCCCCAACTGGGATTGTTTCTGGCTCAGCTTGATCTTCGGCGACCTCGGCTGTTTCTGGTTCGGGCGCGAGCGGATCGTTCGGCGCGACATTGCCATCTTCGTTTAAATTCTCTGGCTGGTTTTGCTCAGCTTTCGTCATGATATCCTCTATCCTTTATTCTCTCTCAACTGTCTAGGCGTTTTATTACGCTAATCAAATTCCCCTGGCAAGGTCACGAATACATCTGCCTTGCGTGAAATGGTATATGGGCCGTTTGCACCATAGAATATATCTTCAACGGTGATGGTATCAAGCTTTGTCATGCCATCTTTTTGTAACGGCAACATGACATTGTAATCTTTATCAAGCGCATAAAACTGATAAGGCTTGGCATTGGGGATGGGCTTTTCAACTGGGATCAGCTTATGCCGTTTAGCAAGCAAATCCATTTTCTCAGGCAATCCCTCGTCTTCTGCCCCGCCCGGAACGCGCAGCAAGACCATATTTACAGGATAAAAAACGTGGTTTAATGCATTTTCGCGTTCGGCAGGGGTAAACGAATTTGTCGTAAGCGGCGTCAGCATAATATTATTGTCACCAAGCACTACATCATAGGCATCAAAGGCCGTGCCAGCCTTAAGCTTTAAGCGGTTAACGCGGCTTGCGATTAAGTCATTGCGGCTGATTGGCACATCGATTCGCGGCGTGCCGTTTGTGATTTCACATTCATAGTGTGGATAGCGCATTTCTGCGCCGGGAAGCAATTCAGGCTTTCCCATTTCAATTTCAATTGTGCGCCCTTTTTGGTTCAGCTCCACATAGGGTATATGAGAAGAACCGCACCCTTGAATGGTTAGCGGCGATTCGAGTCGCAGCGTAACGATACCGTAGGCATCTTCGGGGTGGCGCACGAACTGTACAGTATATTTATTGCCCGTCAGCAAGTTCTTGTTTTTTATGTGTGCAAGATCTTCGTCTGTGACGCTTTTATATTTTTTGCTGTACTGATTAATAAATGACTTGCCTTCGCCCTCACCATTTAACATGGCCGAAGCGCTGTCTTCTAAAAAGCTTTGCGCCATGGCACCATGCCCAAGCAACGCCCAGGCACTTATCATCAGTACGGAAAGATATAGACAGAATCGCATGCCTTAAAATTACAATAGGCTTTGACCTGAGGCTATTGCTTTTGTATGGTGCGGTGCAATTACATGTGAATGATAACGAGGAGAGTGTAAATGGCACGCCCATCTGGCCGCGCAGCCGACGAAATGCGTAAAGTTTCTATGGAGATTAATGTCTCTAAACATGCGGAAGGCTCTTGCCTTATTAAATTTGGTGATACGCACGTTTTATGCACCGCCAGCGTTGCAACATCTGTTCCACGCTGGATGAAGGGCACAAATCAAGGATGGGTTACTGCGGAATATGGCATGTTGCCCCGCTCGACAGGTGACCGCATGGATCGCGAAGCTGCACGCGGGAAACAATCTGGCCGCACACAGGAAATTCAGCGCCTTATCGGCCGTGCCTTGCGCGCGGTTGTAGACTTCGAAGCCATGGGCGAAAACCAAATCCGCATTGACTGTGACGTTTTGCAAGCCGATGGCGGCACGCGCACAGCGGCGATTACAGGCGGTTTTGTTGCCATGCACCTTGCCTTCCAGCACATGATTAAAGTTGGCCTTATCGAATCAGTACCGATTATCGACACAGTGTCTGCGATTTCTTGCGGTATTTTCGAAGGCGAGCCTGTTCTTGACCTTGACTACGACGAAGATTCAAATGCTGACACGGATTCAAACTTTGTCATCACAGGCAAGGCTGGCATTTGTGAAATCCAAGGGACGGCAGAAAAAGACCCGTTCAGCGAAGACGAATTTCTTGATTTGCTGAAACTGGCGAAAAAAGGCTGCGCCGAGCTTGCCGACATTCAAAAATCAGTCTTAGGGGTTTAATTGCCGATGCTGGATGATCTGGTTATTGCGACACATAATGCTGGTAAGGCGCGTGAAATCAGCGAATTGCTTCGCCCTTATGTGCGCCATTTCCACACCGCGGGTGAGCTTAACCTGCCCGAGCCAGAAGAAACTGGTGACAGCTTTGCCGCGAACGCCAAGTTAAAGGCCGTTGCGGCGGCGCAAGCCTCGGGCAAAGTTGCGCTTGCCGATGATAGCGGCCTTGCCGTTGAAGCCCTAGACGGTGCGCCAGGTATTTACTCGGCGCGTTGGGGCGGCCCCGAAAAAGATTTCAACCTTGCGATGGAAAAGGTCAATGATGCGCTAAGCACTGCCAAAAGCGAAAGCCGTAAAGCAGCCTTTGTTTGCGCTTTGGCACTGGCTAGTCCGGATGGGGAGTGTCACATCTTTGAAGGGCATTGCACAGGTGATATCACATGGCCACCGCGCGGCGACAAGGGCTTTGGTTACGACCCTATTTTTCAGCCAGACGGACACGCCATCAGCTTTGCCGAGATGGATGCAAACGACAAGCAAGCAATCTCTCACCGCGCAAAAGCCTTTGCCTTACTCGTCGAAGGCGTGTTTAATAAAGCAGCATAACCTGCCGCCGACAGGTGGCCTTCAGATAAAGGGCATAAGACGATTATGAGCGCAGATTTCAAAATTGGCATTACTGGATGCACCGGACGTATCGGTCAATACCTTGTGCAGGAATTACAGTCTGGCGCATGGGATGCCTCTCTGGCAGGCGGAACAGTGCGCGATATGAGCAGCGCCCCTGACGTTGATTTCTTCATCACGGATAATGCCGAAGACCTGTTTACCCGCGCGGACGCCGTTATTGATTTCACTGCACCTGATGCCACCGCGCAGCATGCATCCCTTGCCGCAGAGCATGGCGTCATCCTGATTGCCGCAACATCAGGCCTTAGCCCAGATCACGAGGCCGCCCTTGCCACAGCAGGCGAAAAAACACCTGTCGTTTACGCCGCAAACACAGCCGTCGGCGTTAATATGTTGATCGCACTTGTCCAAGAAGCCGCAGCCCGCCTTGGCGGCGCTGATTGGGATGCAGAGGTCATCGACATTCACCACCGCCATAAAGTCGACGCCCCATCGGGCACGTCCTACGCCCTTGCCAGCGCTATTAAAGAAGGACGCGGTGATCCAGATGCAACGCTCACCTTCGAACGCCAAGGCCATACAGGTCAGCGCGAAGACGGGTCAATTGGCTTTTCCGTGCAGCGCGGCGGCGATGACACGATCGAAAACACAGTCACTTTCTTTGGCAATGGCGAGCGCCTAGAGCTTACCCACCGCGCGACGAACCGTGCAATCTTTGCCAAGGGCGCCATTCGCGCCGCGCTTTGGGCAAAGGGTAAACCTCCTGCCTTGTATTCCATGCGCGACGTTCTAGATATTTAAACGATGGATCGTTATTTTTGCACCCTGCCCGCCCGCGGCCTCATCCGGATTACTGGCGACGATCGCCACAGTTTCTTGCAAGGGCTGATTACAAATGATGCTCATGCGGCAGCGCCTGATCGCATTATATATGCCTGTATGCTCACCCCGCAGGGGAAGTTTTTACATGACTTTTTCATTCATGATGCTGGCGATGCGCTGCTGCTGGATTGTGAAGGTGGTGATCGCACAGAGGATCTTTTGCGCCGCCTGAGCCTTTATCGTCTGCGCGCAAAGGTCACACTCAGCGCCGAGAATAACGTGCCGGTTTACACCATTTTCGGTGAAAGCAGCCTTGGCCTGCCCGACCCGCGCCATGATGCCCTTGGACGTCGCAGCTTTGACAAGCCAGATGACCTTAGTGAGGTTCCCTTTGATGCACCTGACCTCGGCTGGGATTATTTGCGCATTCAGCACACAATCCCCGATGGCAGCCGCGATTTAGTTCCTGAGAAATCCACTATGGATGAAGCCAACATGGATCAAATCAATGCGATTTCCTATGACAAGGGATGCTATATCGGCCAAGAACTGACCGCGCGCATGCATTATCGCGGCCTGGGCAAGCGCCATTTACGTACCCTGCCCGTGCAAGACCTCCCTGAAAAGGCCGAGATACGCTCGACCTGCGGTGACCATGCTATCGCGCTCGTTCGCGACTAATACGCATTTTGCATATCTCTTAACCAATTTTTAAGAAAGCCTATGGTATCTTGCGAGTACATAAAGCCCTAATTGGGCAAAACGTAGAAACACACAAGTTACAATGATGGCAGATAAAAATAACATTTGGGATTCGATCGTCGACTGGGGCAAAGAGCAAATCTTTGGCCTGTTTACTGATGATAAATCTGACCAGTCTGCATCTGACAGCAAATCGTCCTCTGATAACGAAGATGGTGGGTGGTATAAGTGGTTAAAAAAACTCATACCAGATTCTATTATTCCAGACGCCGACACTTTGAGCAAACCAACGAACATTTTGGGCGGTGTCGTCGGCGCAGTTGTTGGCACATTACTATCTGGCCCACTCGGATGGCTCATGAAACCAATCCGATGGTTATCAAGAAATTTAGGAGGACCTATTGGCAAAGGATTGAGCATGCTCACTGGCCTGGCTACAAGCAAGGCTGGCGGCGCAGTTGTAGGATATGCAGCTGGCGCTTATCTTGCAAATGAATTTGCAGGCACAAACCCCGATAACTCCAAACAACAAAATCCAGAAGACACTCCCGCAATCAAAACACATTTTTCTGATGCAGCTCTCACTAAGATCGTACGAGATCATGGCGCTGAAATAGCCTCGAACAGTGGGCTAACAACAACAGATGTTGAAAAAGTCGCATCAGCATTAGGTGATGAATTTGGCGATGTGGCGACCCAAATTAACGATATCTCACAAGCAGATCTCGATCAATTCGTTGGACAAACAGCCAATCAAAATGGCTTTGCCCCCGAACAAGTTCGCGAGATCACAAGTGAAATCATTTCTAACCTTAAAAAAGATACGCCAGCACCAACAGTCACACCAGAATAACCTGACCTACACTTAAATCATCCCTTCGCTGCGCAGACTTTTATACCCGCCGCGACTGACGATGACATGATCATGAATTTTAATTGAAAATGGCTCGCCCGCGCGAATAATCGCATGGGTCATATCGATGTCTGCTTGGGATGGCTCTGGGTCGCCGCTTGGGTGGTTATGCACCAAAATGACGGCCGTTGCGCTCAGCTCTAACGCGCGTTTCATAATCTCACGCGGATAGGCGGGCGTATGATCAACTGTTCCACTGCCTTGAATTTCATCGGCGATAAGCTCATTTTTCTTATTCAAAAATAAAATGCGAAAATGCTCGCGCCCTTCGTGTGCCATGGTCGCCATGCAATAATCGATCAGGCGCGCCCAACTGTTTAGGACTGGCTTCTTCATAATATCTTGGCGCAGCATTCTGTGCGCGGTGGCTTGCACGGATTTCAGGGCAATGGCGACATTTTCGCTTACGCCTTCGCTTTGGGTCAGTTGCCCTACTGGCGCGGCAAGGAGCGCTGGCAATCCGCCGTATTGCGCCAGCAGTGCTTTTGCAAGTGGTTTTACATCGCGGCGCGGAATGGCCATAAACAAGATCAGCTCTAAAAGCTCGTAATCCTGCATGGCCTCTGCCCCGCCATTAACAAAGCGCTCACGCAGGCGCTGCCTATGGCCTGCGTAATGCGGTTTTTCTTTGGCGTTTGCTTGCTTAGGCGGTGATGATGGCTCGATGCTCATGCACACGATTATGCCACATAAGGCGGCTTTGTGAAGCCCTTAGGTGAAGCGGTGAAGATTTCAAATCCATCATCTGTTACGGCCAATGAATGTTCAAACTGGGCAGAAAGCGACCGGTCGCGCGTCACGGCCGTCCAGCCGTCTGACAAGATTTTTGTTTCGTAACGGCCTGTGTTGATCATAGGTTCGATCGTTAGGAACATACCCGCTTCAAGCACAGTACCCTCACCGGGGCGACCATAGTGCATCACAGATGGCGGGCAGTGGAACTTGCGCCCAAGGCCGTGACCACAAAAATCACGCACAACAGAAAAACGCTCTTTCTCGGCCATGGTTTGAATAGCATGGCCAACATCACCCAGGGTTGCGCCAGGCTTTACAACATCAATGCCTGCCATCAGGCAATCATACGTGACATCGACCAAGCGGCGCGCCATCACTGACACTTTATCACCAACAATGTACATGCGGCTGGTGTCGCCGTGCCATCCATCAAGGATACAGGTCACATCAATATTCACGATGTCACCTTCTTTTAGTTTTCTCTCGCCCGGGATGCCGTGACATACGACATGGTTAATCGATGTACAGATGGATTTGGGAAAGCCCTTGTAATTCAGCGGCGCAGGAATCGCGCCATGCTTTTCAATGAAATGGCGACACAGAACATCCAGCTCTTCGGTGGTCACACCCGGCACAACATGATCCGTAATCATATCCAGCGTCGCGGCGGCAAGTTGCCCTGCTTTGCGCATGCCTTCAAAATCATCCTGGTTGGTGTGGAGTTCAATACCCTCTGCAGTGAATGTCATGTTCTGGCCTTTTCTTTTTACTGATATGTTCTATAGCAAGGATATAGAATGAATAAAACCTCAAACGACCACTTATTTCTATTGACATAATAACCTTGCGCTCTTTATACACCTAGGCATGACAAAAGCAAACGCAGAACTATATCAAATTTTCGCAAAAAAAGTCGCTGAAGGCGCCACATTTTCTCAACTACAGCAAGACTTTACTGTAAAATCTCTGAGAAAAATCTTCGCATATGCAGCTGAAAAAACACCTCAACTTTTTGTGGACCTCTTTGGAGATCCACCAACGCAAAGTAATATTTTACTTGATGAGAATTTAAGCTTCGACCTGATCCCCTATATTTTTCAAAACATAGGCCCTATTACAACTGTACAACACCAATACGGCAAAGGAATACAAGACACACAACTTTTTGACAGAGCAGCAAGAGATGGCATTCAGGCCATTGTTACCGGCGACCACAAATGCCGTGGAACAAAAGACCTGTGCGGCATTGCCGAGCGTGCATACGCCGACCCAAAGGATTTACGTGACATTGCCATCATTGGTGTCTCTCAGAACGTTGAAACAGCCATATTACAATTACAAAGAAATGCAAAAGAAATCCAATCTTACATTACCCAACCCTCACACGATACGATTCTAATTCTTGACTAACCTCTTTTTGTTGCATTGTATAAAGAAAAAACGGCTACCTAAAGAGAGGAAAAGCAATGAGTACAGGAAAAACGATTCGCGCCGGTTTGATTATCATTGGCAATGAAATCCTGTCTGGCCGTACGCTGGATAAGAATACGCAGTATATCGCAAATAAGCTGGGCGAGCATGGTATCACCCTTGCCGAGGTGCGTATTATCCCTGATATTCAAGACAAAATTGTTACAACTATCCATGCATTGCAAGATGAGATGGACTATATCCTGACAACTGGCGGCCTTGGCCCAACCCATGATGACATTACAGTGGACTGCATTGCGGCGGCATTTGACGTTCCTGTTGAGGTCAATCCCGAGGCCTTTGAGCGCTTGTTAAAACATTATGGCAGTGAAGAAGAGTTTACCCCAGCTCGTCAGCGCATGGCACGCATCCCACAAGGCGCTGCGCTGATCGACAATCCCGTTTCAACCGCGCCCGGCTTTCATATAGGCAAAGTCTTTGCCATGGCGGGTGTCCCGCGCATTATGCAGGCCATGTTAGATAATGTCTTAACCATGGTTGAGGGCGGCGACATCAAAGAAAGCCGCACAGTTGGATGCGCCCTGCCCGAAAGCCAGATTGCAGGGACGCTGGGTGATTTGCAAAACGCATATAGCGATATCGATATTGGCAGTTATCCGTTCTTTCACGCGGGCAATGTCGGGGTCAGCGTCGTTTTACGCTCGACAAACATACCGGCCTTAGACGAGGCCACAGCCAAGCTTATCACGGCGCTTGAAACGCTGGGCGCGCAGCCACAGCAAATAGATTAAACACGTGAAAAGTCATTTTTAGGGCTTTGCAACCGCGTTTAAATTCTTTATGGTCTTGCTCGAAACAGGTAAAGGCACATGGTGCTTGCTTTTACGGCTGGTATTTAGAGGGAGCGCAATATTAAGCAATCCACATTATCGGCGGGCGTGGCGGAATGGTAGACGCTGCAGACTTAAAATCTGTTGTCCGTATGGACGTGGGGGTTCAAGTCCCCCCGCCCGCACCAATAAATACCCAGAAGATATTGAATTAACAAAGGAAAGACACTTCGATGGCAGTTAAAATTGGTATTAATGGATTTGGACGTATTGGACGCCTTGTTGCGCGCGCAATTTTCGAACTTGACCGCAAAGATGTCGAGTTGGTTGCGATCAACGATCCAGGCGGTAACTTCTTTCCGTTGCTAAAATACGATTCTATCCATGGCCGCGCGCCATTTGACGTTGTCCGCGAAAGTGACGATTGGATTATCATTGGCGGCAAACGCATTCGCCGCTTCCGTACACGTGACATCAGTGAAATTAACTGGGACGAAGAAGGCGTTGATATCGTCATGGAATGTACTGGTCGTTTCCGTGATGCAGAAACAGCAGGTGCGCACATCAAATCTGGCGCGAAGAAAGTTTTGATTTCTGCACCAGGCGAAGGTGACATCCCTACAATTGTTTACGGTGTAAACCACGAAAACCTGAAAAAAGAAGACACAATCGTTTCAAACGCATCATGCACAACAAACTGCCTTGCGCCTGTTGCCTATGCGATCAACGAAGAGATTGGCATCGAAACAGGCTTTATGACGACAATTCACGCCTATACTGGTGACCAGAATATCGTTGATTCATCGCATAAAGATCCACTGCGCGCACGCGCTGCGGCGATGAACATGATCCCGACATCAACTGGCGCGGCCAAAGCCGTTGGCCTTGTTTTGCCTGAATTGAAAGGCAAGCTGGACGGCGTTGCGATCCGCGTTCCGACACCTAATGTTTCTTTGGTTGATTTGAAGTTTGTTCCATCAAAATCAGTCAGCGTCCAAGACGTTAACGACGCCGTGCAAAAATACGCACATGGTTCGCTGATGGGTATTTTGGGCGTTTATGATGATCCATGCGTGTCTGGTGACTTCAACCACGACCCACACTCATCCATGTTTAACCTGAACGGCACCAAAGTCATGGAAGGCGGCAATTTCGTTCGCGTCATGAGCTGGTACGACAACGAATGGGGCTTTTCTATTCGTATGTTGGATAACGCCGTTAAGATGCATTCTTTGGGTTACTAAAAAAATATAGCTTTTAATAAAAATTATATTGACGGAGCCAGAAGAATCATGACATAAAGATCTTCTAAACCGTTCTCCGTGGCAAAGCTGGTCTGTTCTTCTTTGAAGTCAGGCCAGCTTTTTTTTGTATCAACCGCGCGCCTCCCCTTGTTATTCAGCCCTCATGATTCTAAGATGCCCGGATACATAACCATGTTATTTTAAGGATAAGAGGCTTTTTCATGAGTACATTAAAACCCGGCGTCGTTTATGGTGACGATTACAAAACACTTCTTCAGGCATGCAAAGACGGCAACTATGCCCTGCCCGCAGTGAATGTTGTTGGTACAAATTCAATTAATGCTGTGATGGAAGCAGCCTCAAAAAACAAAACAGACATCATTATTCAGCTTTCTAATGGCGGCGCGCAGTTTTATGCGGGCAAAGGATGTCCTAATGATTTCGAAGCAAAAGTTTTAGGCGCCGTTTCTGCCGCGCAGCATGTTCATATGCTGGCAGAGCATTACGGCATTTGCGTCGTTTTGCACACTGACCACGCGCACAAGCCTTTGATCTCATGGGTTGATGCGATGATTGAGCACTCTGCTCGCAACTTTGATAAAACAGGCAAACCGCTTTACAGCTCTCACATGCTTGACCTTTCGGCTGAAGACATCAACTTTAACCTTGATGAAAGCGCCAAGATGCTTGAGAAAATGGTGCCACTGGGCATGAGCATTGAAATCGAGCTTGGCGTCACAGGCGGCGAAGAAGACGGCGTTGGATCAGACGATGATATCGGCGCGGATAACCCGAAACTGTATACGCAGCCAGAAGATTGCTTACAGGCCTATGACATCCTGTCAAAAATTGGCCACTTCTCGCTTGCGGCGTCATTCGGTAATGTTCACGGCGTTTACAAGCCAGGCAACGTTAAATTGCGCCCTGAAATCTTGAAAAACTCACAGGCCTTAATCCAAGAAAAACGCGGCACCGGCCCGAACCCACTTGATCTTGTTTTCCACGGCGGATCTGGATCAGAAAAAGCCAAGATCACAGAATCTTTGGGATACGGCGTTTTCAAAATGAATATCGATACTGACACACAGTTCGCCTATGCCGAGCGTGTTGGCCAGTACGTCAACGAAAACCCTAAGGCGTTCTTGAACCAGATCGACCCTGAAGACGGCACACCTTACAAGAAATTCTATGACCCACGTAAATTCTTGCGCGCAGGCGAAGAAGGCATTATCGCGCGCCTAGAGGAATCTTTTGATGATTTGGGTTGCCGCGGCAAATCACTTGCACACAATGACGTGAAGGTTAAGGCTGCATAACGCGCCCTTTGCTACTTCATAAAAAACAGACAATAAAAAAGCGGAGCCACCAAGCTCCGCTTTTCTTTATGCTTATTTACCTATGCTAGGGCTGCATTATTCTGCAGCATCCTCTGCAGGTGTTTCTGCTTCGGCAGGCGCTTCTTCTGTCTTTGTTTCCAGATCAGCCGCAACAACCATGCGTGCGATTTTGTCTGGGCTGGCAGGTGGCTCGCCGCGTGCTACGCCATCAACAAATTCCATACCATCAGTCACTTCGCCCCAGATTGTGTACTGACCGTTTAGGAAGCTACAATCGTCAAAGCAAATAAAGAACTGAGAGTTTGCACTGTTTGGATCTGCTGCGCGGGCCATACCGACAACGCCTCGACCAAAGTTTGCAGATGAAAATTCAGCTTCAATATCTGGATAGTCAGAACCGCCCATGCCTGTGCCTGTTGGGTCACCTGTTTGCGCCATAAAGCCTTCGATCACGCGGTGAAAAACAATCCCGCTAAAGAAATCTTCGCGCGTTAGTTTTTTCATGCGCTCAACATGTTTTGGCGCAAGGTCAGGACGCAATTCAATTGTGACAGTGCCGCTGCCTTCGATTTGCATGTAAAGCGTGTTTTCAGGATCTTTAATTTCGGCCTTTGCTGGCTGTGTCATCAGTAGGATACCTCCTAATAGTAGTGTAAAAAAGTGTTTCAACATTCGTAATCCCCTTATCAAGATTGCACGATAGTTAGACCATGATGCCACAGCAGAGTCTAGCCCTTGCCCGCAATATGATCACAGTTGTAGACAAGCAATCGAACGATCACACTGTGTAAAACAGACACTAAGGAACGCGCACAATAGCGATTTCGTTGGCCTTCAACGACTTTGCAATATCCTTAAAACACGCCTTGCACTGACCATCCGCACCGCCAGAGCACATATTATAAAATTCTTTAAAATCGACCTGATCACGGCCAGCACTTTTTAGCGCATCAATATTGTCGTCGATCGTTTGGGAGTTAAAATTGTTACACAGACAGACATGCATCAGACTTTAGCCACTGACCACCGTGCCATTATGGGTTTTTACCATGTCTTTAAGCGTTTCAAGACACTGACAGCAATTAGGGCTCTGACCGCCCGAACATGCGCTATAAACTTCGGAGACGCTGCAACGGCCGCCCTTTTCTTGCATATGCGCTTTGGCTTTTTTATCACTGAATGCGTTACAAACACAAAGTATCATCGCTTTGCCCTATCATTTATTGCTGGACGCCCCTAAATGCGTTTGATAATAATTATCATTTAGATATTTTAATTGCAAGCAATTCTTAATTGCAAGAAAAAACGCACAAAAAAGCCCTGAACATATATGATGTCAGGGCGCTTTAAGACGACTATTGCGATAATGCTATTTTAAGGTAAATAGTTTTCTTCTACATACTGAACACGCATATCCATCACTTTTTCTTGCAAAATACCATCCTCATTTTCCCAGTTCACAGTGCCAATGGCTAAGCCTGTTGCCATTGCAGCGGCCATAAAGGTAGATGTTGAACGTCCAACAACGCCACTAGCGCGGCTAAGCGGTTCGGCCACGTTATCACGGCGAACATCACGCGCACCATGTGTAAAGGCACGTTTTAGCGTCGCAACGCCCGAAGCCACCGTAACAACACCACCAGCAACAAGCGCGAGTTCGCCCATTTCTGCGCCCTCGCTGTGCGTTAACGCACTCGACACGATCGCACCTGTTAGCGTTCCGCCTACAGCAAGACCGCCATAGTGATAGGCGCGCTCACCCCAGTCATATGCATTATCAACGACTTTATCAGTAACTTTATCAACGAGCTGCTTTGTTTTAGCTCTTGCATTTTTTAGCATGTTACAACCTCTTTCTACCGTGAAACGGTACAAGACTTACAATTCTAAAAACAATATGTCAATAAAAACCCCTGCCCGTTTCCAGGCAAGGGGTTTAATTACTATTGAGAAAAGCGGTTAGCTTATTCTTCTGCGTCTAACGGGCTTTCAGAATTTAACTGAATATAGTTTTCGACGCCCATTTGCTCGATCATTTGAAGTTGTGTTTCAAGGTAATCTTCGTGACCTTCTTCTTCTTTCAAGATCTGAATGAACAAGTCACGTGTGACATAGTCATTGACTTGCTCGCAATATGCGATGGCTTCGCGGTAATGCTCAACGCCGCCAATCTCAAGCTTCAGGTCACATTCAAGAATTTCTTTTACATCTTCACCGATCAAAAGCTTTTCCAAGTCCTGCAAGTTTGGCAAGCCGCCTAAGAACAAGATACGCTTGATCAAAAGGTCTGCGTGCTGCATTTCCTCGATTGATTCTTGGTATTCATGTTTTGCAAGTTTTGTGATGCCCCAGTCTTCCAAAATGCGTGAGTGCAAGAAGTATTGGTTAATGGCGGTGAGTTCTTTTTTCAGAGCAATGTTGAGATGCTCGATAATTTGTTTGTCGCCTTTCATGATAGGTACTCCAATCTGATATTAGTCGTTAAAAATTCTGCCGAAAATCGTATCAATATGTTTCGTGTAGTTCTTGTAATCAAACATAGCGTCAAACGCATCTTTGTCAAGTTTTTCAGTTACTTGTGAATCATTCTCAAGCTCATTACGCAATGTGGTTTTGCCCTTTTTCTCCCACACTTTCATCGCGTTGCGTTGAACAATGCGGTATGCCTCTTCGCGGCTAATGCCGGCTTGGGTCAATGCCAGAAGGACGCGCTGAGAGAAGACAAGGCCGCCCATTTTCTCAAGGTTCTCGATCATTGTGTCTGGGTACACCAGCAATTTATCAATCAGGCCTGCCATACGGTTAAGGGCATAGTTTGCACTGATTAAGGCATCAGGCAAAATTGTACGCTCAACAGCAGAGTGAGAGATATCGCGCTCGTGCCATAGGGCCACGTTTTCCAGGGCTGGCACAACGCCTGCGCGGATAATGCGCGCTTGGCCCGTCATGTTTTCGCTGGCGATTGGGTTACGCTTATGCGGCATCGCGGATGAGCCCTTTTGACCTTTGTCGAAATATTCTTCCGCTTCGCGCACTTCGGTGCGTTGCAAGTGACGAATTTCAACAGACAGGTTCTCGATCGAGCTTGCCACCACACCAAGCGTCGCAAAGAACATTGCATGACGGTCACGCGGAATAACCTGCGTTGCGACTGTTTCTACGCGCAGGCCAAGTTTTTCTGCAACGTGCGCTTCAACTTCAGGCGGAAGAACGGCGTATGTACCAACCGCGCCTGAAATCGTAATCGTAGATACCTCTTCCTTGGCGCGCACCATACGCTCGCGCGCACGTTTAAATGCGGCGTAGTGGCCTGCAAGTTTCAATCCAAATGTTGTAGGCTCGCCATGGATACCGTGTGAGCGACCAATGCATAGCGTATCTTTATGTTCGCGCGCACGTTTTTCCAGCGCCGCAAGCAATTTATCCAAATCAGCGATAATGATATCCGCCGCCTGTGTCAGCATCACGGCAAAGCTTGTATCCACAACGTCAGAGCTTGTCATCCCTTGGTGGACATAGCGGCTGTCAGGGCCGACATATTCGGCAACGCTTGTCAAAAATGCGATGACATCATGCTTTACTTCGGCTTCGATCTCGTCGATGCGCGCGATATCGAAATTCCCTTTTTCGCGCAATGCCTTGGCTGCACTTTCAGGCACGATACCCATTTCAGCCATTTTTTCTAGCGCAAGCGTTTCAACCTCAAGCCAAATTTTAAACTTGTTTTCAGGCTCGAAAATCGAAGCCATTTCAGGACGGGAATAACGAGGGATCATTGTGTGTATTTCTCTTTATCTATCAATGTGGTGTGAAAAGTATTTATAGGCCAAACTTATAATGCACAAAAATACAGATGAAAACCCCTGAGCGCCCTACTTTGGCAGATATTTTTGATCTGCTTCTTGCGTGCACTCCCCTTCGATCGTCACAGGCTTGTCGCCATAGACCATACGCGTCCATTCATCAGCGGACCAAAGCTCGACCCTGTCACCAACGCCAGCGCATATCAAATTACGCGCCTTGGCAGGCTCTTCATAGGGCCACACTGCGCTCCACATCTCTTTGGTGAGCGAGATCGTATCGCGGCCTTGCAACGGCAGGACATGCATATCATCATCCCAGCCCCATATATCTTGGCGTAAATCCTGTGGAATTTTAGCGCCGCGCAGCGGATAGATTAACAGCGCCTTGTATTGCATATCAGGCACAAGAAGTACGTGCGAATGCGCCGCGTTAAAGCGCGCCGTCAACGCCGGCGGCAAGATTAAATCCTGCCTTTTCTTTTTCGGGGTATGCATTCCCCTTAACCTTAGCCCCTCTGCCATGGACGGCGTTATACGCCTTTCCCATAATTTTTGCAATTTTATATTACAATAATGTTTGACAAACAGCCGTGGATAGGCAATATTGCGCCAATTCTCAAGAAAAAGGCATGGGGCCTTTGTTGCAGGTTCGCCCTCAACCCCACTGGGATATTGGGACATTAATATACAAAGAAAGGTATGAAAGCCATGAGTGGTAAGCGTATTAGCGCCAAACATAAAATCGATCGCCGTCTAGGTTGCAACCTATGGGGCAGCCCTAAATCTCCGTACAACACACGTCAAACAGGCCCAGGTATGCACGGCGCACAGCGCGGCAAGCCTACTGACTACGGTACGCAGCTTTTTGCAAAACAGAAATTAAAAGGTTACTACGGTAACATCGGCGAAAAACAATTCCGCCGTTACTACAAAGAAGCATCTCGTTTGCGCGGTGATACTGGTCAAAACCTTGTTGGCCTGCTTGAGCGCCGCTTGGATGCATTCCTATACCGCGCTGGTTTCGTACCAACAGTTTTCTCTTCACGTCAATTCATCAACCACAAACACGTTTTGGTGAACGGCAAAATCGTAAACATCGCGTCTTACATGATCAAAGATGGCGACACGATTGAGCTTCGTGAAAAAGCACGCACTATCCCATGTGTATTGCAGGCACAGACAAACCCATTGTTTGACACACCTGAATACATCAGTGTTGATGCAAAAGCATTCAAAGCAACATTCTTGCGCACCCCTCAGCTCGACGACATTCCATACGCGACTGAGATGGAACCACAACTGGTTGTCGAATTTTATTCTCGTTAATCATTGGGTTAGCCAATATATGTTTTCAAAAGCCGCTGCAAAGCGGCTTTTTTATTGTGCAATGCTCCACAAAAAACCAATTTCTTTTACATATACTACCTTGCATTTTACCTTTAGCGGGTCTATAGTCCGCCTCATACCAGTTGATTTAAATAATGCGCTGAAAACAGCCAAGAACAGATGGACGACAACAATGAAATATTCAGAAATCACACAAGAAAGCTATAGTGACCAGATTGGTACAGTCAACGTTATGGGGCAAAGCGTTCAACTTTGCGATCACGTTGAAAATATTGACGGACAGTATTACGCGACAAGCTTTGTCTTGAGCGCAAATGACCGCAAGATGCTTAAAGATCAGGGCGCGCAATTCGGCACAATCGGCCAAGAAGATCTCAGCGCTATTTACCTGACCGAAGATTTGCTAGAGATGGCGCAACCTGTTCGCGAAAACGACCAGATGACACAAGATATGATTGCACGCCTTATGGGTGCATTGCAGTCAATGAATGTTAAAACATACGCTCACAGCGCATAGTTTCTCCACATTCATCACTATCCTTTGATTACGGGCGCAATTTTGCGCCCTTTTCTTTTGCATTCATGACTAGCCTGCCCCATTAAAAAAGCCGCCCAAATCAAGGCGGCTTTTCTTATAACTGTATCGTTCTAAAACAAGAACAGGATTCTAGAATCCGTCGCGTTCGCGACGTTTACGATCCATCTTGCGGGAACGACGCATGGATTCGGATTTTTCACGCAATTTCTTTTCAGAAGGCTTTTCATAGTGACGACGAAGTTTCATCTCACGGAAGACACCTTCGCGTTGCATTTTCTTTTTCAAAATGCGCAATGCTTTTTCAACATTGTTATCGCGTACTGATACTCCAACCACGGCTTTCACCTCTTTCTAATAAGGTTAAGTGTTAAAATAGTGCTTGTTTGATACATGGCATCACCATGTAATGCAAGCAAAAACGGGCTAATCTCTTATTTTACAGGGTTTTTATGCCGAAATGCAATTTATGCGGCAACTTTAAGGTTTAATGCTGCCGACAAAAGCGCCTTTGTGTAAGGCTGCTTGGGCGCATCAAAAATTTCGCGCGCGGGGCCATTTTCAACAACACGACCATCTTTCATCACGATAATGTCATGCGCCAGCGCCTTTACGACGCGCAGATCATGACTGATAAAGATGTAACTCAGGTCGTGGTCTTTTTGCAGATCACGCAGCAAATCCACAATCTCGGCCTGAACCGATACATCCAGGGCGCTTGTAGGCTCATCCAAGACAATCAGTTTAGGGCGTAAAATCAGCGCGCGCGCGATTGAGATACGCTGACGCTGCCCGCCGGAAAATTCATGCGGGTAACGATGGCGCGTTTGCGGGTCCATCTGCACAAGAGCCAGCGCTTGAACAACCTGCACATCGCGTTGATCTTCGTTCAATTCAGGATGGTGAATTTTTAGTCCCTCGGCAATAATTTGCCCAACGCTCATCCGCGGGGACAATGCGCCAAACGGGTCCTGGAAGACGATTTGCATATCTGCGCGCAGGGCTTTGCGCTGCCCCTTCGGCAGGTCTGCAATATCTTGCCCTGCGAACACAACGCGCCCCTGTGATTTCACCAAGCGCAATAGCGCCATACCTAGTGTTGATTTGCCTGATCCGCTTTCCCCCACGATGCCAAGCGTTTGACCGACCTTAATTTGTAAATCAATACCGTCTACCGCCTTTACCCAATGGGTCACACGCCCGAAGAAGTCTTTATCTTTGGGGAAATGCACTTTCATATCATGCGCCTCAAGCAACATCTGCGCATCAGGCGCAAGGGTTACGCCCTCGCCTTTTGGCTGCGCACTGAGGAGCTTTTTCGTATAGGCATGCTGAGGCTTTGTGAAGATTTTTGCCGTAGCGTTTTGCTCGACAATCTCACCTTTTTCCATCACGCACACATGATCGGCCATTGATTCGACAATCGACAAATCATGGGTAATCAGCAAAAGCCCCATATTGAGCTTTTCCTTCAAGTCCTGCAGCAGCGCAAGAATTTGCGCCTGAACTGTCACGTCCAGCGCGGTTGTCGGCTCATCCGCGATTAGTAAATCAGGTTCATTCGCCAGCGCCATTGCAATCATCACGCGTTGACGCTGCCCGCCAGAGAGCTCATGCGGGTATGCGCCCAAGCGCTCTTTTAAATTAGACAGCCCAACAAGGTCTAGCAGTTCAAGCACACGGGCGCGCGCTTGTTGTTTGTTCATTTTCTTATGAAGGAAAAGAGGCTCGGCAATTTGTTTTTCAATGACATGCAGCGGATTAAGCGCCGTTAAAGGCTCTTGAAAGATCATGCCGATCTGACTGCCGCGCACGGTGCGCATAAAGGTTTCACCTTTGTGCATAAGCTCTTCGCCGCGCAGAAGGATCGAACTGGCGGGCGTATAGTTTGCATTGCTGCCTAACAACTGCATCACCGACATCGCCGTCACAGACTTACCCGATCCGCTTTCCCCGACAAGAGCAACCGTTTGCCCAGCCTCGACCGAGAAGGTCACATCCCGCAAAATCTCGGGCGCATTTTCATGCGCGGAAAATTTTAGTCCTAAATTCTTGATCTGCAGTAATGTTTCAGCCATAACATCTACCATGACAGAGGATAAACCATCAGACAAGAGCGGCGCACCGCCATGCGGACTTTATATGCGGATAAACCACAATCCCGATATGGATGAGTGGACACCTGTTATTGGCGCGCTTTCGACCGCGATCAAACATCGATCAGGATACAAGCGTAATATGCATGTTCTTGAGATCACCCTTGATGATGGGTTTAGCCGCGATGCCATGGAAAAGGCCGCAGCCTTTGTACAGGTCGCGCAGATGAGCGGCCTTGTATCGATCCTTAAGACCACACCGCAGATTGTTAAAGACTTGGATGCAGACGGCGTTTTACTTGACGATGCCAGCGCCATTCAAGATGCGCGCGCCATACTCGGCGATGATGCGATTATTGGCCTTGCCTGCGCCGAGAGCATTGATATGGTCAATGATGCCGTCAAAAATGGCGCGGACTATGTCACGCTGGGCACTGGGGCGTCCTTGCCCGCGCCATCCTTGTTAGAGGGGGCACTGCGCGAGCAAAGCGATATGGTTGTTGCCGTTATTGGCGCGTTTACACCAGAAAGCGCCCCCTTCTATGCGCAGGGCGGCGCCAGCTTTGTCGATGGAACCTATTATATCGGAAGCTATGACAAGGGCCCTATGCAGGCGGCGGTTAACTTACTTCACGCGATCAAGCCCGTTGGATAGCACGCAACAAAGATAGATTACTTAGCATCTTTCAGCAGATGGATATGGTGCAACGTAAGCAGGACCTTCAGACTTAGCCAATTCGCGACGAACCTGCACGCCAAACACCTGAGGAAACACGCTCAATTGTGTAAATTCTTCGCCCCAATCTTTAAGCTTTTGGCTTTCAGCAGGCATCAGGGGCGCATCTAGTCCTTCATTATAAACAGCGCCAAACTCTTGAGCGATAGCCCCTTGCACATACAAATCTGCAGCCTCAAAAATTGCTGATGTATGGTTATCGTCTGGAACATCATCAAGAATTTTACCATACGCTTGTGCGATGGCATTTCTTACTTCGATACGAACAGATGAAATTGTAACCTCTGGTGTGCGCGTTGCGTCACCAAAATGACTTTGATTTTTACTCATTAAACACCCTTTTTATAACTTTTACGCATAATAAACACATATTAAGCTATAAAAAAGCAAGTTTAAATAAATATCTTCAATCTAAATGCCCATTATTACTTAACTGACAGCACGCGGAAGATGTCATCTGTGATGGCGTTATTGACAGCCTGCATATCTGACAGAGCAAGCTCATCCAGTTTGCATCCCTTATCCTCGGCCATCTTTACGATCGCGCCTGTCACATGATGCGCCTCGCGGAACGGCAAATTCAGTTCCATCACCAACCAGTCGGCGAGCGCCGTTGCGGTAGTAAAGCCAAGCTCTGCGCTTTCCAGCATACGCGGCGCATTGAATTTTGCACTGTCCAGCATACCGTTCATAGCCTCAAGACACAGGCGCAGCGTATCAAAGGAATCAAATGTGCTTTCCTTATCTTCCTGCATGTCCTTGTTATAAGCCAATGGCAAACCTTTCATCACGGTCATCATTTGTACGAGATTACCGTTAAGGCGGCCTGTTTTACCGCGCACAAGCTCGGCCGCGTCAGGGTTTTTCTTTTGCGGCATGATCGAGCTTCCTGTGCTCCACGCATCGCTTAGGTTAATGTATCCAAATTGCGGCGTTGCCCAGATAATAATTTCCTCTGCCAAGCGCGACAGGTGCAAACCGCACTGCGCACAGGCGAACAAAAATTCATTGGCAAAATCGCGCGCGCTGACCGCGTCCAGCGTACTTGGCATCGGACGATCAAAGCCCAGCTGCTTCGCGGTAAATTTACGGTCAATCGGGTATGGCGTTCCAGCAAGCGCCGCCGCGCCTAGCGGACATTCATTCACGCGCGCACGGCAATCTAAAATGCGCCCCTTATCACGTGACATCATTTTTTTATATGCAAGCAAATGCTTACCCAGCGTCACAGGCTGCGCGGCTTGTAAATGTGTAAAGCCCGGCATCACATCGTCAGCGTGCTTTTCAATCAAGCGGTCAAGCGTTGCGGTAAATGTATCAATCACACCTGCAAGATCGGTGCAGGCATCGCGCACCCACATACGAAAATCTGTTGCAACCTGATCATTGCGTGAGCGCCCTGTGTGCAGACGGCCTGCGGCCTCGCCAATGATTTCTTTCAGGCGGCTTTCCACGTTCATGTGAATGTCTTCAAGTGCGGCTGTGAATTCCAGTTCACCATTTTGGATTTCCTGCGCAACCTGATCAAGGCCTTCCTGGATCGCCTTTTCGTCTTCTTTAGTGATAATGCCTTGTTTGGCCAGCATCGCGGCGTGCGCCTTTGATCCTGTAATGTCCTGACGCCACAAACGTTGATCAACGCCGATGGAAGCATTAATTTGCTCCATAATGTTTGACGGCTTTTCTTCAAAGCGTCCACCCCACATTTGGTTTGATTTTGCGTTGCTCATGTTCTGTCCTGACGTTCGCGTTAGTTGTCCTGCCCTTTATATATACAAGCCACGCACACGGATCAAGCACGGTAAATGTTTTTCAAATATTGCCTCCTGCAAGATCAAGTCTATTGACATAAGGACACGCCTTCTATAGCGTCCTGATTATAAAAATAAAAATATACGGTAATAGACATTATGAGCCTCAATCGCACTTTTGCCCGCACGCAGCCGGAGCAAGATGATATCTCGATTCACAATTTGGTTGTGGTCGACTTTAAAACGCTCTCTAAGGGGCGTAACGCAAACATACAAAATCAAATCGACGCTTGGCGCGAGAACAATACGCCTCTCTATACGATGAGCTGCGCCCAGCAAATTTGGTATGGATCCGAGAGCGACTTCACCGACTTCCCTGACCTATCAAACGATCCTGCATCCCTTCAGTTAAAGGGCGCACAAGCCTATGCGCACCTCGCCTCTTTTGCGACGGGGTTTTACGGCAAATTTTGCGACACGCATAACCGCAAACAATTTACCGATGCGTGGAAAGATGTTTGCCGCACCATGCCAGAACGTGCAGCGCGCGCAGAAAAGCTCATGAAAAATTTGAATTATGACGCCAAAACAGTGATTAGCAAAATCACTGGTCAACTGCGCACGACCGACCGCATGAGCGTGGCCGCGGATCTATCCCAACAACAAAAAGGTGACCAAAGCCTGATTGTCACCAACCTCACAAAAAATGGGAGCCTAAGCGATAACTGCATTCGCATGATTGCTGCGATTGAGAAAATCAATAAAAGTACTTCATACCACAATAAATACATTCGCCTGACAACACCTAATCCAGATGACCTGCCGGCATTGCGGGACGCTGTTTTTCACACAAAAAAGCATGCATCGTCTTGCACGCATAATATACGCAGCACCATCTTATTCCCAGAACTGGATGATGCGCTTATGCACCTCGCTGATTTAGACCGTGTTTATATAGATACCGCAATGGATGAGCATCCTGCCGTTGACAGGATTATCCAGTATATGTGGAGCGAAGATCACAAAGACAGCGCCACAATCACTCATCTTAAAGGAAAGCCATCTGAACGAGGTTTATCCGCACAAAGTTGGAGCGCCATTGACTTGCCCAACTATTACAGCGTCGAAGATACCCTTAAAGAAGTTCAGGTTCGCAAACGAGCTATTGCTGCGGCGTACACTACATCACAAAATGCCTTTCAAACGATTGCACAATTACGCCTTGAAGGGATCACACCCAATCAAACCAACCTACGCAAACAAGACCCTGATGTTTTTAGCCTAGCGTTATAGCTCAGCTACAGCAGCTTGAAAGATAGCACCTTCACGCGCTGCGGGGCTTTTTTTGTGATATGTCACACCTGACATTAGGTACAAACCACCTGCGTCTAGAGGCTCGCATTGTTGTAACAAGCGCTCTTGCAGAACTTGCCCCTGTCGTGACGCCAGCACCTGCCTATGCGCCAACCCAAATGCATCACGCAGATCACCGCCAATCAAGCGATCTGCAGACTGCAAATTTTTTGTTAGAACCGCTGATCCCATTATATTTTGCTCGATCAGGTCAGAAAAAACGTCGCGCGTATGTTCATGCGACACGCACTGTGATGGCGTTTCATCACGAAAAAGATAAATGCGCGTATTAGGCAATCGGTAATCATCTACATGAAGGTGCCCATTTAAGCTCTCATTAACACCGCCCCTAAACGTCATACAAAGCCCTTCTGGCAACTGGCCACCATAAGCCTTTGTTTCAGCATCTATGACCGCATTTTTAAACGTAGAGAAAACAGAAGGAAGGTTATTGTATTCCCATGTGAGCTTAGCTTTATCTGACACAGACGCATTCGCACAATTCAGTCTAAAAGACTTACTGCGCCGCCCCGCGGTTTCTTCCCAAAATTCTTCACGAAATTCCTCTAGCGCATCTGCGTCTAATTGCAGTACCTTCGCTGGCAAATCTATATTGAAAATCGTTTCAATATTTTGCGCCTGCTGTAGCGCCTTGATAGCGCCTATAACTTTTTCATTAATATCCATATTCACTTTCCCTTATTTCCACTCACGCGCTCTCCCCTTATCCTCTTGGGGTAAGGTTATAGACACAAAACACCAAAGCGTCAAATTATGAAAACTATGTGCGCTCTAAAATAATGTGCGCAAACTGCTTAACCTTGGCCGGTTTAATCTTCGACTTACGAATCGCCTTACTTTCAGTCAATTTTCTGGTGAAATCTGCTATAGCCTCATTAGAAACGCAATCGACGGGCACAGTGCGCAAGCGATCTGCGATGTCATCTAATTTAATGTGGCGGGAGCTAATTGCCTCAGGCGGCAAAGTCGCAATAAACTCTGCCAGATATTCATCGGGCAAATTTGCGTTTAAAAAATCTTGTGCAAGTTCTGGGAGGTCTTTTTTCTTCATAGAACGGACATTTAAAGGCTTGCCCGTTCTATGTCAATTATTTTATGAAAAACAGAAGGCTTCACTAAGCTGCTTTTGATTTGCCAGCTGGCTTCACCATCGCGGCGCCACGGATAGACGTGTTGTTTTTCAAGCGCACTGAATTGATGCGAATAAATCCTTCTGCATCTTTCTGGTCGTAGCCGCCCTCTTCATCCATAGACGATTGAACCGGATCATACAGCGCCGTTGGTGATTTACGTGCCACAGGATATGCGCTGCCTTTGTACAGTTGAACAGTGACTGTTCCAGTTACATTTTCTTGCGCCTTGTCCATTGTCGTCATCAACAGGTCAAATTCTGGTGCGAACCAAAAACCATTATAGATAAGCTCAGCCACCTTAAGTGAGAGCATATCGCGGATTTTCATGACTTCGCGGTCCATTGTCAAACCTTCTAGATCACGGTGAGCATTGTGCAAAATTGCGCCGCCTGGCGTTTCATATACGCCGCGTGATTTAATGCCAACAAAACGGTTTTCAACCATATCCAAACGGCCAATACCGTGTTTCGTTCCAAGTTCATTCAAATATTGGAACAACGCAAGCGCGCCCGTTTTGACTGTGCCGTCTTGTGTATTTTTCACTTCAACAGGAATACCGTCTTTGAATGTCATTTCAATAAGCTCGGGCGTATCTGGCCACTGGTCTGGTGATGATGTACGTGAATACACATCCTCGGCGCAGATGGCATTTGGATCTTCCAAAACGCCTGCCTCGTGCGAGATGTGTAACAAGTTATCATCTTCAGAGTATGGCTTTTTGCGCGTTGCTGTTACTGGGATGCCATGCTGATCAGCATAGTTCAGCATATCGTTACGGCCTTCAAAACGGTTAAGGAAGCTGTCCATCTTCCAAGGTGCAAGCACTTTGATGTCTGGGTTTAGCGCGTAATAAGACAATTCAAAACGCACCTGATCGTTCCCTTTACCCGTTGCACCGTGTGATACGTACTGCGCTTGTTCGGCTTCGGCGATTTCAATTTGACGTTTTGCAATGATTGGGCGCGCCACTGATGTACCTAGCAAATAACGGCCTTCGTACACTGCCTGTGATTTGAAGGCTGGGAA